>Ga0265338_10001226_pt1 | contig 42364 bp, 34 predicted proteins | sample 42126metaG_FD_193579 | JGI IMG/M metagenome (GOLD analysis project Ga0265338, IMG submission 193579) | Rhizosphere microbial communities from Carex aquatilis grown in University of Washington, Seatle, WA, United States - 4-21-26 metaG | ecosystem: Host-associated > Plants > Roots > Rhizosphere... | reverse complement strand
CTTCCCGCTTGCGATCCTCCATGGCGGCCTCACTGGCCCGGTCGTCGGCACGGGTCTGGCCGCGCTCGGTGACCCGGGTGGCGGTGATCTCCGTGATCACCTCCGCGATGGTCGCGGCGGTGGACTCCACCGCCCCGGTGCAGGTCATGTCGCCGACGGTGCGGTAGCGGACCCGGGTCTCGACGACGGTTTCCTCCTCGCCCCTGGGGATGAAGTCGTTGTCCGCGAGCAGGATGCCATCCCGCTCGAACACCCGGCGGGAGTGCGCGAAGTAGATGGACGGGATATCCAGTTCCTCCCGCTCGATGTACTGCCAGATGTCCAGCTCGGTCCAGTTGGACAGCGGGAACACCCTGATGTGCTCGCCCTTGTGGATCCTGGTGTTGAAGATGCTCCACAGCTCGGGACGCTGGCTCTTCGGATCCCACTGGCCGAACTCGTCACGGAAGGAGAAGACCCGCTCCTTGGCCCTGGCCTTCTCCTCGTCCCGGCGGCCACCGCCGAACACCGCGTCGAACTGGTGCTCCTCGATCGCGTCGAGCAACGTGGTGGTCTGCAGCCGGTTGCGGCTGGCCCGGCGGCCGGTCTCCTCGACCACCCGGCCCGCATCGATGGACTCCTGGACTGAGGCCACCACAAGCTGCACCCCGGCCTGGGCGACCCGGCGGTCCCGGTACTCGATGACCTCGTCGAAGTTATGGCCGGTGTCCACGTGCATGACCGGGAACGGGACCTTGGCGGGCGAGAACGCCCGTTCGGCGAGGGCCAGCATGACGATCGAGTCCTTGCCCCCGGAGAACAGCAGGACCGGCCGCTCGAACTCGGCGGCGACCTCGCGCATCATGTGGATGGACTCAGCTTCGAGTACCTCAAGCTGGGAGAGCGAGTAGTCAGAGCGCGTCACGGCCATCAAGCAGACTCCGAGTCGTCGGGCACGGGCGAAGCGGGCGGCACTCCCGGGCGGGAACGCTCCTGGGGACATGAACGCCGCGCCGAGCGGATGTCATCCAGCAGCGTGCCAGCAATTGCCGCCCGGCAGATCAGGATATCCGGCAGCGACGGATCGGCCTGGTTGTACTCCAGCTTCGAGCCATCGATCCTGGACGCGTGCAGCCCCGCCGCCACGGCCACGGCCACCGGCGCCGCGGAGTCCCATTCGAACTGGCCCCCGCTGTGCACGTACGCGTCGGCGTCCCCGCAGATCACCGCCGCCGCCTTCGCCCCGGCCGAGCCGAGCGGCACCGGCGTCAGCCCGGCCAGCTCACTGAGCCGCTCGACGAACCCGGGAGGCCTGGTCCGGCTGACCATGAGGCGCAGCGCGCCGCCCGGTACCGGGGCGGCCGGGCGCGGCGGCTCCGCCGTGCTCAGCACCGTGCCCTGGGCCGGCAGCGCCACAGCTCCCGCGGTCAGCGTGCCGTGCTCCCACAGGGCGACGTGGACCGCCCAGTCCGCGCGGCCGGCCTCGCCGAACTCTCGCGTCCCGTCCAGCGGATCCACGATCCACACCCGGCCCGCTGACAATCGCGCCAGGTCGTCGCGGCCTTCCTCGGACAGCACCGCGTCACCGGGGCGCCGCCGGGCCAGCTCTCCGGCGAGATACTCGTGCGACAGCCGGTCACCCGCTGTGCGCAGCTCGTCCGGGCGGCCGCCACGGGCCCGCAAGGTGAGCAGGCGGTGGCCCGCCTCGGCGGCAAGATCACGGGCGAGGTCATCGTCGGATGCCAACAGGCAGGCTCCATTCCAGACGGGACTGCGACGACCACAGGCTAGTGGGCGCCGCAGTCCCGCAGGACCATCGACCGCCTCAGGCGCGGCTCCGCCGACCGCAGGCTAGTAAGCGCCGTACCCGTGCACGACCGCCGACAGCGTCTTCCAGAGGATCTGCAGGTCCAGGACGAAAGACCAGTTCTCCACGTACCGCAGGTCGAGCCGCACCGCCTCGTCCCAGGCCAGGTCCGACCGCCCGTTGATCTGCCACAAGCCGGTCATGCCGGGCTTGACCACGAGCCTGCGCCGCATGTGATCGCCGTACCGTGCCGCCTCGACCGGTAGCGCCGGCCTGGGCCCGACCAGGGACATGTCCCCGAACAAGACGTTGAACAACTGGGGCAGCTCGTCCAGGGAGTAGCGGCGCAGCCAGACGCCCGCCCGGGTGATCCGTGGGTCCTTGCGCATCTTGAACAGCGCCCCGGCCGCCTCGTTGTGCTCCGCGAGCTCGGACTTCCGCTGTTCCGCGTCCACCACCATGGTCCGGAACTTCCAGACGGAGAAGGTGTGGCCGTCCTTGCCGACCCTGGTCTGCCGGAAGAACACCGGCCCCCGGTCGGTGAACTTGATGGCCAGCATGATCACCGCGAACAAGGGGGCCAGCAGGATCAGCCCGGTCAGGGCCAGCGCCTTGTCGAATGCTTCCTTGATGACCTTCTTGCCGCCGTCAAGTTCCGGGTGGTCCACGTGCAGCAGCGGCAGCCCGGCGACCGGGCGGATCGTCGTGCGCGGCCCCGCGACATCGAGCAGGGCGGGCGCGACGCAGACATCCGTCCCGGTCTTCTCCAGGTCCCAGGCCAGTTCGCGCAGCCGGATGCCGTTCATCTCGGGGCAGGCCAGCACGGCGACCGTATCCGCGCGGAACTGGCCCACGGCGGCCGTCACGCTGCCCAGCCCGCCGTAGACGGGGACGCCCGCGATCTCGTTCAGCATGGTCCCGCCGGCCAGGCAGGCGCCCACCACGGACAGGCCGTGATAGGTGCCGCGGCGCAACTCGGCCACGAGATCGGCGACGGCGGGCGCGTGGCCGATGGCCACCACCCGGCGCATGCAGGCGCCCCGGCTGCGCAGCTTGTGCAGCCGCCTGCGGAGGCGGTGCCGGACAACCAGGTCGAAGGCCGTCGCGCAGGGCAGCGCGACCACGACGTAGCCCCGGGCAAACTGCAGGTGGCCCGCATACGAGACGATGGCCACCCCGGCCGTCAGGCTCACCGCCGCGTTCAGCACCCGGCGAAACTCATCCGAGCCGACCCCGATGAACCGCGAGTCATATCCCCCGGCTACGGCTACCCCCACCCCCCAGAGGATGGGCAGCACAGCGGTGAAGGCCAGGTAGGCGGCGGGCTGGCGGGTCAGGCTGCCGTAGTGGATGTCATAGGCCAGCAGCGCCAGCATTCCGGCCACCAGTGCGCAGACGAAGTCCGCCACGGCCGCCTTGCGAAGGTATGCGCTGGTCCACGCCGCTGGGTCGGCGGCCGACAGGCGCACTTCGGTAGCGTGACGCCGCCGCGTAACCACGGTGTTACCGGACACTCTCCCAACCCCTCTTTCCCCCACCACGCCTTGCACCCCGCCTCAACCGCATAGGGAAGACGCTTGATCAATCCCGATGGTTGACACATACCGGCCCGAAGCCTCTAAGGACCGGCATCGCGAGCCGCCGACGGGCTTTTGCGAACCCAAGGTGACCGCCCAGCTACCTGCCACGAAGGCTCGAACGTCCCGGAGGCCGCCGCTAACCGCGGCTGCTCTCATCGCGGTGCCAGGTCGAATAGTCACGGCGCCGGACGGCCCGGCGCGCCCCCAGCCGCGCGAGGACGGCCATCGTCATGAATACCGCGACCCGCAGCGCCATCCGCGGATCCCAGCCGATGATCGCGAGCAGATCCGCGGGCCGGGTCCGCGCCGTCGCGTCGGGAGCACCCTGCGCCTGGTCCGCGTGGGCCTGCTCGACCTGGCTCACTCCCATCGTCGCGCGGACCCGGCGGCGGAGCAGGTCACCAGCGGTCCGCGGCGGGTGGATGACCACCCGCGCGTCCGGCACGATGACCCGTTCATCCGGCCCGAAAAGCAGCGACGCCGCGAGATCATCGGCGAGCAGCGGCGGCAGGCCGGCCACCCGCGCGTGGCCAACTTCGCTGAGCCCGATGACCCCCCGCCCGAACAGCCCGCCGCGGACCTCCGGCAGCCGCAGCCATACGTCGTAATACCAGCGGACCAGCCAGGGGCGGCCGGCCAGCGCGAGTACCCGCCGCGGGCCGGCGGCGAGAGTGCCGGGCCGGCGCAGCGCGTCGCCCAGGGCCCGGACATCCTCGGCGCCCAGTTCCACATCGGCGTCCACGTACATCCGGGGAAAATCCGTGGCGGCCTCGTCACCGGCCGCCAGGGCCGCGCGCTTGGAGGCAACCGGAATCGACACCACCCGCACCGGAGGGCCGAACGCCGCCGCCACCTCGGCCGTATCATCGGTGCAGCCGTTGGCCACCACGATGACGTCCAGCTCACCCGGGCGCACGGCCGCGACGAGCTGCCCGAGCAGGCGGCCGATCACCCGGGCCTCGTTGTGCGCTGGTACGACGACACTCACCACAGCGGGCAAGTATGCCCGGCCGGCGGTGGCTGTGTCAGGACATGTCGCCGGCCGGGGTGGCGGTGACCAGGAAAAACGTCCCCTAATATCAGCCCCGCAGCCCAAGAGAAGGAGCCCTTCCGTGGACGACGCGCAGGTCCAGGCCTCGGCCGACGTGGACGATAGCGCCACGCTCGGCGCGGGGACAATGGTGTGGCACCTCGCGCAAGTCCGCGAGCAGGCTCGCCTCGGAAACGACTGCATCGTGGGCCGCGGCGCCTACGTGGGCCCCGGTGTGATCATCGGTGACCACGTCAAGCTGCAGAATTACGCGCTCGTCTACGAGCCGGCCCGGCTGGAGGACGGGGTGTTCATCGGCCCCGCCGTGGTGCTGACGAACGACATGTTTCCGCGGTCGACGGACGTGTCCGGGAAGCTCAAGAGGCCCGACGACTGGGCCGCCCGGGGCGTCCTGGTGCGGGAAGGCGCGTCGCTGGGCGCGCGGGTGGTCGTGCTGCCCGGGGCCGTGATCGGCCGCTGGGCGCTGGTCGCGGCCGGCGCGGTCGTGACCCGCGATGTGCCGGACTTCGCGCTGGTCGCCGGGGTGCCCGCGCGCCGGATCGGCTGGGTGGGCCGCGCCGGGGTGCCCTTGGTCGACGACGGTGCTGGCCGGTGGCGCTGTCCGCAGACGGATGAGATGTACGCGCAGGTCGATGGGGAGTTGCGGGCGGCCGAACTCGGATAGCGGTCAGCGGGACGCTGCCCCCGATCGTGCCGCCACCGATCGTGACATCAGAGCAGCTGGACGAGCGCGAGATCCTCAGCCCCGGCGGTGGCGAGGCCGCCGGCGAGCAGCTCACCGACTTTCAGGCCGCCTGACTGAAGCCGGACGATGGCCTCGGGCCCGACCGCCGACGGCAGCACGGCCATGTGGCCCGGGTGCGGCGGGCCGGGCGGCCACACCGGGACACCGGCGGCGGCCAGGGCCGCGCGGTCCGCGTCCCCCCAGAACTGGACCAGGACCGCGCCTGGCGCCTCGTCTCCGAGCAGTCTGGCCTCAGCAGCGCCGAGCACGACGTCCGCGCCGGGCTGCAGGGCCAGCAGGACCGCGTCGCACCGCGCGGCGAGGTCAGCCCGGGTCAGCTGGCCTGCCTCGACCACGTCCGCGCCGCCGTCGCGCAGATAGCCCGTGATGAACGGGCCGAACGCGTTGTCGCACAGCACCACGATCCGGCTCCCGTAGACGGCGATGCCGGCGTCGTGCAGTTGCTTCACGGCCATCGGCCCCAGGAACGAGAACACGTCCACGGACGGATGGCGCTCATTCGTGCCGGCCACCGGGATGCCCCGGCCGCGGCAGGCCGCCAGGTCCACGTCAGGCGAGCGGTACTCCCAGCTCTCGTACATCAGCGGAATCACCGCGGACGGCTTCAGCTGCGCCACCATCGCCGCGTCGATCGGACGGACCTGGCCGCTGTTGGTGACGATGTCCGCCGCGCCGACGACCCCCGGGCTCTTCGCGGGGAGTAGCTGAATCCGGTCGGCCACCCCGGCCAGCCGGGCCAGCTCGCAGGTCAGGTCAGCCAGCTCGCGGTCCGTGGCGTACCGGGTCGTCCCGGCGAGCGCGTAGACATCCGCACCGGCCATGGCCGCGATGACGGGGGTCACCACATAGGCGCCGCTCGCCGCCTCGGTGAGCACCGTCGCGTGGCTGAGGTCCAGCTGGCACCGGTCAATGGCGGCGGCCATCAGCCGGACCAGGCGCCGGGCGTCAAGCCCGGGCTGGGCCGGACCTGTCACGTTCTGCCCGCCGGGTGACGAAGGTCAGCGGCGGCGGCGATGACGGACACGATGAGATCCTGCTCGTCCTCGGTCATCTCGTGGAACAGCGGCAGGGTGAGCGAGTCAGCGGTGAGCCGCTCAGTCACCGGCAGCGGCGGGCAGGGCTGGCCGGCGTACGCGGGCTCGAGGTGGGAGGCCATGATGCCGCGCCGGGCCGACACGCCCGCGTCAGCGAGCAGGCGCAGCAGCTAGTTGCGGCCCACCGGGAAATCGGGCGGCAGCAGCACCCAGAACCCCTGGTAGTTGGTGGTTCCGTAGGCCGGGTCAGTGATGGTCGCGAGACCAGGGAGGGCGGACAGCACGCGGTGGTAGCGCTCGGCGAGCACGCGGCGGCGGGCAATGAGCTGATCCAGCTTGCCGAGCTGAACCAGGCCGATCGCGGCCTGGACGTCGGTCATCCGGTAGTTGAACCCGGTCTCCAGGTAACGCTCGATGACCGGCTGCTGGCTGGCATGACGCTGCGCCGCGCTGACGTCCATGCCGTGTTCCCGCAGCCGGCGCATCCGGGCGGCGGCCTCAGCGTCAGGGGTGACGACCATCCCGCCTTCTCCCGTGGTGAGGAGCTTGCGCGGGTGGAACGAGAAGGCGGCGATGGCGGCACCGGCGCCAACTGGGCGGCCCCGGTACACCGAGCCCACGGCGCATGCGGCGTCCTCGACGACGGTGATGCCGCGCGGCTCGCAGAGCGCCCGCATCGCGTCCAGGTCAGCGGGCACCCCGGCCTGGTCCACCAGGACGACAGCACGGGTCCGCTCGGTCAGCTGGGGTGCCACGGTGCCCGGAACGAGGTTCTGGGTGGCCTCGTCGACATCGGCGAAAACCGGCTCCGCCCCGACGTAGCGGACCGCGTTCGCGGTCGCGATGAACGACAGCGAGGGGACGACCACCTCATCGCCCGGTCCGATCCCGGCGGCCAGCAGCGCGAGGTGCAGCGCCGCGGTGCACGAGGACACGGCGACCGCGTGGGCCACCCCGATCGAGTCCGCGAACGCGGCCTCGAACTCCGCGACCCGGGGTCCCTGCGCGACCCAGCCTGACCTGACCGCGGCGGCGGCGGCCGCTGCCTCCTCCTCGCCGATCCACGGCCGCATGACCGGGATCGTCATGACGCCACCCCGGCCGCCTGCTGCGCGCGCCACCAGGCGACCAGCCGGGTCAGTCCTTCCTCAAGGCCCACTTCAGCCTTCCAGCCGAGGCGGTCGGCCGCACTGGAGACGTCAGCCAGCCGCCGGGTGACCGAGTTGACTGCGCGCGGCGGCCCGAACTCCAGCTCAAGGTCACGCCCCATGACGTGGATCAGCGTCTCGGCGAGCTCGCGCAGGCTGGTCTCAGTCCCGCTGCCGATGTTGAACACCTCGTCGGTGGCGTCGCTCGCGGCGGCGAGCAGGTTCGCGCGGGCGATGTCTTCAGTGAAGACGAAGTCCATGGTCTGCGTGCCGTCACCGAGGATGAGCGGCGGCTGGCCCGCTGCTATCCGCTCCATCCACCGGATCAGGACTTCGGTGTACAGCCCGTAGATGTCCATCCGCGGGCCGTACACATTGAAGTAGCGCAGTGCCACGTAGTCGAGACCGCGCATGGCGTGGAAGCTGCGCAGCAGGCCCTCGTTGAATGTCTTGGCCGCACCGTACAGGGTGTCGTTGTCGTAGGGGTGATGCCGCTCGGTGGTCGGGAACACCTCCGCGAGCCCGTAGATCGACGCCGACGACGCGGCGATCACCTTGCGGACACCTGCGTCGGCCGCGGCCTCGACGACCTCATAGGTCCCGTCGACGAGTACCTCCAGGGCCAGCCTGGGCTCGGTGACACACTGCGTGATCCTGATGGCGGCCTGGTGGAACACCAGGTCGATGCCATCCATCAGCGCTGTCACCAGCCCGCGGTCCCGGATATCGCCCTCGGCCACCCGGACGTTCCCGGACGCCAGCGCGTCGGCCAGGTTCTCCCGGCGGCCCCGGACGAAGTTGTCCAGCACGATGACCTCAGCCGCGCCCGCTGCCACCAGCTGATCGACGATCGTCGAGCCGATCGTTCCGGCGCCGCCGGTGACCAGGCAGCGCTGTCCCTGGATCATCTGTTCGCTCCCATCGTCACGGGCACCCGGGCGCCCTCTTGTTCCGCACTTAGCGACGCCGCCTCAAGCACCGCGAGCACCCGCAGGCCTGAGCCCGCATCGGTCAGCGCCGGCCTGCCCTCCGTGATCGCGCTGGCGAACTCGGCCATCACGGCCGGGAGCGCCTCCCGTTCCGGCAGGGCCGGGACGGAGATGTCCCCGGTGCGGTAGGAGATAAGCGTCTCCCGCCGCTCATCGGGTCCCACGGAGCTGGCCTCCATCCGGTCCACCCCACGGTCGTGGATCATGAGCCGGGCCGGGGGATTCATGTCGTCCCAGACGATCGTGCGCCGGGTCCCGCCGAACACCGTGGTCCGGATCTTCGTGGGGCTCAGCCAGTTGACGTTCACGTGCGCGAGGACACCCGTGTTCATCCAGATGGACAGGTAGGCCAGGCAGGCCCGCCCGGTGCCGACCGGATCCGCGGTATGGGCCGCCACGGCAACCGGCATGGTGCCCTCGGGCAGCACGAAGTCCAGGATCGACAGGTCGTGCGGGGCGAGGTCCCACAGCACGTCCACATCCGGCTGGATCAGGCCCAGGTTGACCCGGACCGAGTCCACGAACTGGACATCGCCGATCTCCCCCGACCGGATAAGTTCCCGGATCCGCCGCACGGCCGGCGTGTAGCAGTAGGTGTGGTCGCACATCAGCACCAGGCCGGACCGCTCGGCGAGGGCGGCCAGTTTCTCGCCCTCGGCGGCCGAGGCGGTCAGTGGCTTCTCGACCAGCACGTGCTTGCCAGCTTCCAGGGCCGCCCGGACCAGATCGAAATGCGTGGCCGCGGGCGTCGCGATCGCGACCGCGGCGACCGCCGGGTCGGCCAGCACCGATTCGTAACTGGAGGTGGCCCGCACGGGTGTGTAGGGATCAAGGATCGCCTGGGCCCGTTGCAGGTCCAGGTCGCACACCCACTCCAGCCAGAGCGCTGGCGTGCCCCGCGCCGCCCGGACGAGATTTGGCCCCCAGTAGCCAGCACCGACGACCGCCAGCCCGATAGGCGACATGCCTCACCCTCCCCGATCCTCATATCGCTGGCACGCACCCGGCCGCGAAACCGCCCGCAGCTCACCAGGGAACGCGTCTGACGCGGGCGCCATGCGCCGCCGCCGACCAACCACTAGTTCGACGCCCAGCCATCCCACCGGGATGACAGCTTCGCTGCACTTTGCCACAGTTTGCGCAACTCCGGCGGCCGACAGGTATTTCACCGGGCCGGAAGCGGCCCGGCAGTCCTGTCGCGGCACGTGATGCGGGCACTGTCAGCCGGAGGTAACGCCGAACGTGACGAAGCTGTCACGTCCGGTCGGGCGCGCTGGATTGCCGACATAGACCTGCCGGGGCTTGGTATCTCCCAGGACAACCGCGCCGGCTCCGATAATGCAGTCCTCCGCCACCGAGATACCGTCGGTGACGGTACTGTTCGCGCCAAGAAACGAGCCGCGCGCGACGGTGCTGAGTCCGGCCACGACCGCGTGCGGGCCGGCATAGCTGTCATCACCCATCACGGAACCATGCGAAATGCAAACCCCGCAGCCGAGGAAAACATTGTCACCAAGGCGCGCCCGGTGTTCCAGGGTGACATTCTCCATGACGAACGCATTCTCGCCGATTTCGACGCTGGGCAAGACGAACGCGTGGCTGCTGATATAGGACACGCAGTCGAAGCCAGCCGCCTTGACCGCGTCGTACAAACGGCGCCTCAGCCGGTTGAGCTGCGTCAGGGACACCGCCACGAATGTCCGGTATTCACTCGGCGGGTAAGTTTTCGCGAGTTCTTCCAGCGCTACGACCGGAAGGCCGCAGTAGACGTCATCCGTGATCAGCGCCGCCTCCGCGCTGAACGCCACCACCTCGTGCGGTGAGTCGTAGCTGAAGTACTCGTGCGCGAAGGATGCCGTCTCGCCGGTGCCAACGATCACGACGCGTTCACTCTTGATATCACCCTGCAGTGGATGCCGGTTAACCCGCGACGACTCTCTCCACATGCCATGCACACTAGCCTCCGACGAGCGTTAAAGCATGATTTTCACGCATATGAATTGCTCGCGCTATGCGCCTGAAGTGAGGGCGGGCGACTGCGGGCGGGACTCGCCGGCCTGGACCGGTCCGGGCACGCGAACCGCCGCCGCGATGAGCCGGGCCTGCCACGCGGCGGCCCGCCGGGCGGGCGCTGGCACCAGGCTCTCGCCGGACCACGACGTCACCGGCCGGATGCCGTGCAGCGCGCTTGCCGTCCACAGTTCGAGGCCGTCCAGATCCTCAGCCGCGCAGGCCTCGAACCGGACTTCGGTGCCGGTGCCGGCGGCGATCTCCAGGAGAAGCCGCCGCGTGACGCTCGGCAGAACGGGCAGGCTCAACGGCGGCGCGCACAGCACATCTCCGCGCCACCACAGAACGGCGCTGAGCGCGCCTTCGAGGACCGATCCTGACCTGCCGACGAGCAGGACCTCATCGGCTCCCCGGGCGGCCGCGCCCTGACGCATTCTGACGAGCATGGCCAGATCGGGTCCCTTGACCGTGGGATCCCGGCGGCTGTCCGGCCCGTCGGCGCGACGCAGCACAACCGTGGCCGAGGGCGCCGGGGCGGCCCGCAGGCGCAGCCGGAACCCCACGCCAGCCTCGAATTCGACGCGTGGGAACCAGCGTCCGGTGAGCGGCAAGGCCGCGGCCGCGGTGTCCAGGAACTCCGCAGTCGAGGCAGCGGCGACGGCGTGCCTCCGGCGGCATGATTCGATGAACCTCTCGGCGTGATACGGCAGGCCACGCACCATGCCCTCGTCGATCAGCCACGAGTCGGCCACGTCCAGGCGGTGATTCGCGGCCGGGATGGCCTGCAGCCGCTGGCCGGCCGCCGACCAGGTGAACAGCGCCTCGCCAGCGAGCTGCCCGCCGGGGCGGTCAGCCAAGGTTCTTCCCCGTCATGGTGCGGGCGTCCGGGCGGCCAGCCTGCAGGGCCTGCAACGGGGCTATCGCCTTGAGCAGCATCTCGTCGTATTCCGCCAGCGGATCCGAGTCCAGGACGATAGCGCCGCCGGCGCCGACACTCAGCTCATCGCGCCACCGCACGGCCGTGCGGATCACGATGTTCAGGTCGGCCGTCCCGGTGAACCCGAAGTAGCCGAGCGCCCCGGAGTAGACACCACGTGCCTCGCTCTCCAGCGAGTCGATGATCTCCATGGTGCGCAGTTTCGGCGCGCCGGTCATCGAGCCGCCCGGGAAGCAGGCGCGGACGCACTCCAGGGCGGTGACACCGGCCCGGAGCTGGCCGCGGATCGTGGACACCAGCTGATGCACGGTCGCGTACGACTCGGTGGCCATGAGCTTGGACACGACGACGCTGCCGATCTCACACACCCGCCCGAGGTCATTGCGGAGCAGGTCGACAATCATCAGGTTCTCGGCCCGGGTCTTGTCATCGGACAGCAGCGAAAGCCGCATCGTCTCGTCAATTTCCCGGTCAGCACTCCGCGGAGTGGTCCCCTTGATCGGCTTGGTCTCGACGCTGCGGCCGGCGTCGACCCGGATAAACCGTTCCGGCGAGGAGCAGAAGACGGTGAGCTCGCCGATCCTGAGCAGCGCCGAATACGGGGCCGGGTTGAGCGCCCGTAGCCTCTGGTAGAACTCCAGGTCGTCGTCGGGCGCGGCCATCCGGAGGTTGTTGGTGAGGCAGATCTCGTAACTCTCACCCACATGGAGCTGACGCTGGCATTCGGCTATGTCAGCCAGATATTGCTCGCGGGGCCGCACCAGCCACCGGGCCACGTCCACGCTCCCGGCGACGCCGTGGGCATCCTCCTCAGCATCATCTGGCCCGGCGAGCCCGAGCAGAGTGGTCGACGTCTTCTCCGTCCAGGCCTGTGCCTCGTCGGCGGCGGCCGGCTCGGCCACCGCCACCACGTAGGTCGTGTGCTCAAGGTGATCGATCGCGATGAACCGGTCGGCGCGCAGCCACACCGCGTCCGGCGTGTCGGCCCGGTGCTTGTTCGGCGAGCCACTGGCCGCCTTGAGCTCGTATCCCAGGTAGCCGACGTAACCGCCGGTCAGGTCGAACGGGAGGTCTCCGGCGCCGTCCACCACGCACCCGAGCCGGCGCTCCAGCGCGTCGTAGATGGTCCCGGGCTCCGAGTAAGAGGCGCGCCCGGATGGCTGCACCGTCACCGAGTCGTCCCCGACACGGAACGTGAGCACCTCGCCGGTCGGGCCACTGGCGTCGCCCAGGAAGGAGAACCGGGACAAGCCCGGCTCAACCCGGGCGCTGTCCAGCCAGAACGCCTGGGTGCTGGTCCCGTAGAGTTCGGTGAAGACATTTTCGGCGTCGAGCACCTGGTCAATGCGCCGCGTGTACGCGCGCATCGCGGGGGGGCGCTGGGCGGACGCCGGCCGGCCGGGGCCGGCCACGCTGGTCGCCGCGCGCTGGGACGCTCGGCCTGCCTGGCGGCCGGCCGAGCCCGTGGCCACCGCCCGGAAGTTCTCCATGAGGCGGGCACCGTATTCGGTGCAGATCGATTCGGGGTGGAACTGAACCCCCCAGCGCGGCAGGCGGCGATGACGCAGGCCCATCAGCACGCCGTCCTCGGCCCAGGCGACTGCCTCCAGCTCGGCGGGCAGGGGCTCGTCCACGCAGAGCGAGTGGTAACGGACCGCGGTGAACTCCTGCGGGAGCCCGGCGAAGATGCCGTCGGCGGTGTGCCGGACCTTGGTGAGATGGCCGTGCCGCGGCCGCGGCGCGCCGTGCACCTCCGCGCCGTAGACGAGGCCGATTCCCTGGTGCCCCAGGCAGACCCCGAGGACGGGCAGGTCCTCGCGCAGCAGCGCGGTGCGCGAGTGGCCGAAGTCCCGGCCCGAGCCCGGGTGCCCGGGACCGGGGGAAATGACAGCACCGTCGAAACGGCTCAGGTCGAGCGAGTCCCAGGCCGGGTCGTCGTTGCTCAGCACGACCGGTGTCGTGCCGTACACCTCAGCCAGGAGCTGGTACAGGTTATAGGTATAGGAATCGTAGTTGTCGATCAGCAGGGTACGCACAGCCCCACCCACACCCCTCCCCGATCACCGGCTGCTGTCGAGGGCCCAGGTCAGGAAGGCCGCCGCTGGCTTCACGGACGGCGCGCCAGCCGGCACAGCCAATTGGTAACTAACTTGACGCGCAGCCCGCCCCACGGGATGACAGGCTGCTCACACTTTGCGCAGTCTGCCAGAGACTGCCAGGACATCGGCCCTTTTGCCAGTGATCGCCGGCCACCCCGGCCCAGCGGAAGGAGCCTCAGCGCGGCCGGCATCAGGGGTGGATCAGCGATATGGCGTGCCGCATGGCTGCCTCGTTCAGTTGCTCATTCATCTCGGCGAAGAGGTTCCCCGCGACCACGCCGCCCCAGCCCGCGGGCAGCAGTTCAAGGGGCAGGCCGGGATCGAGGTAGGGCAGCCGCTGCCACGCGATCAGCATCGAGACATATTCGCGGAACGCCTGCCGGTCGGCGGGCAGCCCGTGCCGCGCGATCCGTTGCGACAGCGGCCGGTAGCGGTCGGTGAACTGCGCGTACTTGACGGACAACCCATCAAGATCCCACCACTGCCGGACTCTGTCGGCCAGATCCGCATAGCCAAGGTGATCGGCCCTGAAGACGTCGACATACGCGGCGAGCTGCCCGCGCACGAGCGCATCCTGCACATCGCGCGCCATGGTGCCGGGGGCCAGCCAGACCCCCGGCGCCACCGTGCCGAAGCCAAGGTGAGCCAGCCTGGTCCGTAGCTCATGGCGCTTCGCACGTTCCGTCTCGGGTACCGAGAAGACGACCAGGGCCCAGCCGTCACTGAGCGTCGCGCGGCGCCTGCCGAAGATCCGCACATCGCCCTCACGCAGCACTTCAAGGGAAGCCGGCGACAGCGCGTAGCCGGCCATACCGGCCCGGTGCAGGCTGCGCAGCAGGTCCCGGCGCTTCAGCCGGGACACCGATGACCGGACCGACTGGCCATCCACGCCGAGGTCGCCCATCAGCCGGACCAGGGCGGCCACCGAGAGCCAGTTGTGCTCATCGCGCCCGTAAAGACCGTAAATGGTTATGATCAGTCGGCGCGGCTGCGGCTCGCCGAGCCGGCTCTCCTCCGTGCCGGAGGCTCTGGCCAACGTCCTCACCAGCCCCAGCTACCCGGCCGGCCGGCCCGGGTGATGTTGTGCTTTCTAGTTGACTGTCGTAACTAACAGAGCATACTGCTGCTTTGTAGTATTTTTCTCGCCCTGGGGGTCCGTCCGTGAAGCTATCGCCGTCCGCGCATGCAGACACGTTCTGCCGTGACCACTTGCCCCCGGACGAGCAGTGGCCAACGATCCGCTTCGACTTGCCTGAGCTTCAGTATCCGGAGCGTCTCAACTGCGCGGCGACGCTGCTCGATGAGGTGGTCGCGGCGCACGGGCCGGACCGGCCCTGCCTGATCACCCCGGATGAAACATGGTCCTACGGTGACCTGCTCGCCCGGTCCAATCAGGTAGCCCACGTCCTGACCGAGGACTTTGGCCTGGTCCCCGGGCAGCGAGTGCTGCTGCGCGGCCCCAACAATCCCTGGCTCGTCGCGTGCTGGTTCGGCGTGGTGAAAGCCGGCTGCGTAGCGGTGACGACCATGCCCTTGCTGCGCAGTTCCGAGCTCGCGCCGCTGGTGGAACTGATCCGGCCCACCCTCCTGCTCTGCGACCACCGGTTCGAGACGGAACTCGCCACCGCCGCGCCGGACCTCCCCCTCGTGCTGTACGGCGGGAGCGATGCCGACTTGGCCACCCGGTGCGCGGCCAAGCCCGGGTCGTTCAGCAACGTGGACACCGCGGCTGACGACGTCGTGCTGATGGCGATGACGTCCGGCACGACCGGCACGCCGAAGGTGACGATGCACTTCCACCGCGATCTGCTGGTGGTCGCGGACACCTTCGGGAGGCACCTGCTCAAGGCCGAGCCCACCGACGTGTTCACCGGAACGCCCCCGCTTGGCTTCGCCTACGGCGTGTGCGGGCTGATGGCCTTGCCGATGAGCATCGGGGCCGCCGTCGTGCTCCTGGAACGCGCGACACCAGCCGAGTTCGCCGATGCCGTCGCGGAGTTCGGGGTGACCGTGCTGTTCACCACCCCGACCGCGTACCGGGCGATCCTGCGCGACGGGAAGGCTGACCGGCTCGCCAGCCTGCGGCGTTCCGTCTCCGCGGGCGAGCATCTGCCGAAGGCTGTCTGGGACGAGTTCTTCGAGAAGACCGGGGTCCGCATCATCGACTCCATTGGCAGCACCGAGATGCTCAACTTCTTCGTCGGGGCTGCGGACGATGACATCCGGCCCGGCTCGACCGGGAAGGCGCTGCCTGGCTACCAGGCCGATGTGATCGGGCCCGACGGCGGCCCGGTGCCGGACGGGATACCCGGCCACCTGGCCACGATCGGGCCAATTGGCTGCCTGTATCTCGCCGATCCACGCCAGGGGACCTATGTGCGGGACGGCTGGAACATCACCGGTGACTCGTACATCCGCGACGCGGATGGGTACTTCTGGTACCAGGGCCGCAGCGACGACATCATCGTCTCGTCCGGGTACAACATCGCCCCGACCGAAATCGAGCACGCGCTGGACCAGCACCCGGATGTCGTGGAGTGTGCCGTCGTGGGCAAGCCAGACACCGACCGGGGGATGATCGTGCACGCGGCCGTGGTGCTGCGCGACGGTGTGCCGGGCGATGCCGCGGAAATCTCCGAGCTGCAGGCCTTCATGAAGCAGCGGATAGCACCGTACAAGTACCCGCGGTCTATCGAGTTCGTCGACGCTCTGCCCAGGACGATGTCGGGCAAGGTGCAGCGGTTCCGGCTTCGGGCGGCTACGTCCGCCTAGCGGAGGTAGCCGCCGGGCCGACCTGGCGGGCGCCGAGCGTTCCCGACCGGTTGTCCGGTTTAGCAGGATTTCAGGGAGCTGCCGTGTACTGTTTGGCCCGCCAGGGAAGCGGGATTCGAGGGGGCTAGGGGATGGGATCGAAGCAGGTCCGCGTGGACAGCATGGGATGCGGTCATGCCCAGGCGCGCGCGGCCGGGCCGGGGGTGACGCGATGACTGCCGAGAGCACGCTGGCTAGCGCGGTCCGCCGCTACGAGCCCGCTGAGGCTGCCGCGTGGGATGATTTCGTCGGGCGCTCAGTAAACGGGACCATCCTGCATACCCGCCGTTTCCTGTCATACCACGGTGACCGGTTCAGTGACCGGTCACTGCTGGTCACCAACGCCCAGGGGCGGATCGTCGGGGTGCTCCCCGCCGCGGAAGACCCGGCCGATCCATCGGTGGTCACCAGCCATCCGGGCCTGACCTACGGCGGCCTCGTCCATGACGGGAGGCTGCACGGCGAGTCGATGGTCAGCGCCCTCCGGGAGATCGCCGCGGAATACCGGTCGCTCGGCTTCACCCGGCTGCGATACAAGACGGTGCCACCGATCTACCACACCGCCCCCGGCGCCGACGATATGTGGGCGCTGTTCCGGCTGGGCGCCAGCCGGTCCCGGTGCGACCTCGCGGCGGTGATCAACCTCGCCCACCGGGGGCGGGTCTGGTCCGGCCGGCGCGGGTGGCGCAAGCGCGCCCTGAACTCCGGGGTGGTTACCGAGGAGGGCTGGGATGACATCGCCGCCTACTGGGGAATCCTGGAGGCGAACCTGGCCCGCCGGCACGATGCGACCCCGACGCACTCGCTGGCGGAGATCGAGTACCTGCACGAACGATTCCCCACCCAGTTCATCCTGGTCACCGCGAAGGCCGGTGACGAGCTGGCCGCCGGGTGCCTGTACTCCATCGAGGGCCCGGTCCTGCAGGCGCGTTATACGGCCACCACAGAGGAAGGCCGGGCGGTGTCCGCCACCGATCTGGTCATCGAGCGAGGCATCGCTCTCGCCCGCGGGCGGGGCTGCCATTTCTACTCGATGGGCACCAGCACCGTCGACGACGGTCGCGAACTGAACGAGCCACAGTACGACTTCAAGGTGTCGTTCGGGGCCGGCGGTGTTATCCACGAGACCTACGAACTGGACCTTGCGCGCGCCGCGGCTGAGCACACCGCTGAATATCCGTCTGACGTGCGGTAGCGCCCGCAATCGTCGGACACAACAGGCCTGCGCCTTCCGGGCCACATGGTAATATCCCGGTGCAATCTGACGAGTGCATGGCGGGTTTCCGCTGTTCGTGGCCGTCCGGGCCAGGCTTGGGCGGCCAGCGTTCTCGATGGTCGCCAGGGTTGTCGCGGATAAGTTCCCCGCTATCCCTGGCGACCAGGCTCCCCTCCCACTTCACGAGATGGCCGAACCGGAACAAGATGGTGCTGTCCTGGGGCCCGCCACGGCCGGGCCCGGTTCGCCGGGGGGTCATCTGCCGTGACCGCTGCCGTCCGGGGTCCCCGTGACCGTCGATAACCAGGCCGCTGATCGCGGCGAGCCGGCCGGCCCGGTCTACGGCCATCGTCGCCCGGCCCATGGGCGCCAGCAGCCCCGGCATCCGCTGGCCCGCCGGATCGGCGGCGGGCTGGGCCGGTTCTTCCTGGACGCGGTCTCGGCCCGGTTCGGCACGCTTGTCATCGGGCTCGTGCTGGCCCACATGATGAGCCCGCGCGACTTCGGCGCGTTCGGCGTCGCGGTCCTCGCGCTGCTGGCGGTGCAGAGCATCGGCCAGCTTGAGGTGGGCAGCGCCCTGGTGCTGTGGCGCGGCGCTCCAGCAGAGATCGCGCCCACCGTGACCACGGTCTCACTCGGCTCCAGTGCCGCCATCTACGCCGCCTGCTACGCGGGCGCCCCCGCCTTCGCCGCCACCATGGGCGCGCCGGCCGCCGCTCACGTGATCCGGATCCTGGCCCTGAGCGTCGTGATCAGCGGCCTGGTCACGGCGCCCCGCGCGATGCTCCAGCGACGTGCCCCCCGGCTCAGGGTGATGGTCGAGCAGGTGGACAACTGGATCAGCGTGGTCGTGACGATCTGGCTGGCCGCGACCGGTCACGGGCTGATCAGCCTGGCCGTGGGCCGGATCGCGGGCAGCGTTGCGTCCGCGGCGCTCTTCATCGCCTTCTCGCCCCGGTCGCTGCGGATCGGCTTCAGCACCGGCCAGGTGGGCGCCCTGTTCCAGATCGCGCTGCCGGTCGCGGCCTCGGCCGCGCTCGCCTTTGGCATCACCAACGTGGACCAGATTGTCGTCGGGCACATGCTGCACGCGGCCAGCCTCGGTTACTACGTGCTTGCCCTGTGCCTGGCCAGCTGGCCGGCCACCATGTTCTCCCAGCCGGTTCGCGACGCCGCCCCCGTCGCCTTCGCCAAGTTCCGGCGCGGGCCGCAGGTCGTGGGCTCGGCGTTCATGTCATCCGCCAACCTGCTGGCGTCGGTGACGCTGCCGGTGTGCGTGGTGATCAGTATTTCCGCGGTGCCCTTGATCAAGCTCATCTACGGCCCCGCCTGGGCCCCGGCCGCACATGTGCTGATCTGGCTCGCGCCGCTGGCCACGCTCCGCGTCTTCTATGCGCTCGCGAATGACTACTTCGCGGTCCTCGCCTCATCCCGCCGCGGACTGATCTTCCAGCTGATCTGGCTTGTTTCGCTGGTGCCGTCCGTCGTGGAAGGGGCATCCACGCACGGCATCCTGGGCGTGGCCGTGGTCCAGGTCGTGATCGCCGTGCTCTTCCTGGTGCCCTGGTACCTGACCGAGCTGAAACCGCTCGCCATCTGGCCCCGGGCGCCCGCTATGCGGCTCAGCTTCCCGGTCGGTGCCGCCGCTGCGGTAGGCGTGATCGCGTTCGGCGCACAGCAGCTGGTCAGGGACGACCGCGTCGAAGTGGCCATCGGTGGCGGCGCGGCACTCGCCGCGATGGGCCTGCTGTTCTTCCGGATGCGCACGGTATTCGTGGCCGTACGGCGAGTCGCCGCGGGAGCCGCCGGGGGCCAGGGGCGGGTGGCCGACGTCATCGGGCCGGCGCTGGCCGTTGTCTTCGCGCCGCCCTTGTACCCGGTCTCGGCACCGCTCCAGCCACGCGTGCTCCAGCCGGTGCCCGAGCAGGAAGAACGGAGCCTCGGCGGAAAGGTCGCCGCGGGAGCCCGGTGGAGCGCGCTGAACACCCTCGTGGTGCGCATCAGCAACTTCAGCGTGGGGATCGTGCTGGCCCGGACCGTGTTCGGCCCCCAGGTGTGGGGCTTGTACGCGGTCTCACAGGTCGTTCTCGCGGTACTGCTGAGCGCTAACGAGCTGGGGGTCAGTGCGGCGATCATCCGGTGGGACGGCGACATCCGGAGCTTCGCGCGGACCGTTCTCACCCTCTCCGTGGCATCGAGCACCCTGATCTACGCGGGGCTGTACCTGACGGCTCCGTACATCGCCCGCGCCCTCGGCTCTCCGGGCGCGGGCGGGATGCTGCGCATCCTGTGCATCTGCGTGATCATCGACGGCCTGGCCTGTGTTCCGCTGGCCCTGCTCACCCGCGAGTTCGCGCAAGGTCGCCGGATGCTGGTGGACACGCTCAACTTCGTCGTCAGCACGGGCGTGATGCTGTGGCTCGCGTTCGGCGGGCACGGAGCCATCAGCTTCGCCTGGGGATCAGTGGCCGGCTGCGCCGCCGCCCTCATCATCGCCATGGTGACCGCCCCGCACTTCATCCTGCCCGGCTGGAACACGGCCCAGGCGCGCCAGCTGCTGGGCTTCGGCCTCCCCCTGGCCGGGGCGAGCCTGCTCGCGCTGGGGGTCCTCAACGTCGATTCCGCAATTGTCGGCGCCACCCTGGGACCAGGCATGCTGGGTCTGTACCAGCTTGCCTTCAACGTCTCGAGCTGGCCGGTGAGCAGCATCTCCCAGGCCGTGCAGCGGGTCTCGTTCGCCGGTTTCTCCCGGGTCGCCGATACGCGTGAACACCTTGCGGAAGCCTTCGCGCGGTCGATGGGGCTGCTGATGGTACTGACGGTGCCCGCATGCGTCCTGCTGATCACGCTCGCCGGGCCGCTGATCCGCGTCATCTACGGCGAGCGGTGGGTAACCGCGGCGAACGCGCTCAGCCTGCTGGCCGTGCTGGGCCTGATGCGAGTGGCCTACGGGCTCGTCTACGACTTCATGGCCGTCTCTGACAAGCGGAACACGCTGATGGCGGTGCAGGGCCTGTGGCTGGCCTCGCTGATACCCGTGCTGCTGATCGGCGCCCGGCTGCGCGGCATCACCGGAGTCAGTGCCGGCCACGTTCTGGTCGCCGGAGTAGTCGTCGGCCCGACGTTCCTGTGGGCCCTCTCGCGGTCGGGCATCAGCTTGCGCTCCATCGGCCTGACCTGCCTGCTGCCGTTCCTCGGCGGGGTGCTGATGGCCGCGGTGTCGTTGCTGGTGGTCCATGTGGCGGGCGGTGGATTGTTCGGGCTGGCCGCGGCGATCGCCGCCGGGACCGCTATCTACCTGCCGGTTGTCTTCCCGATGCGCGTGCTACTGCGGCGTTCGCGGTCCTCAGGCAGCGAGGTTGAGCAAGCGAGCGCCGCGTGATCGAGGCAGTCGGCTAACGGCCTGCGCGGGCCGCCGGCATATCGAGGCGGGACCGGCTCCCGCCTCCTCCCGCAGCGCGCTGACCTCAGGGTCTCGCCACGCACAAAACGCCTACCCCGGGCAACCCACCCATATAGCCTGACAAAGCGCAGCCTCGTCGCGTAAAGCGGGGCGGACACAGTGAGACAGGTGGGGGCCAGACCGTGACTGCTGAGACTCGCCGGGCGGAGCCTGCCGTGACAGCACCCGCGGGCGCCCGGGAACGCCTCGATCGCGACGACGGGAACGCCATCATCGTGCTCCGCGCGGCCAACGATTACAGCGGGCCGCGCTTCGCGGATCAGCAGATCGCCGAAGCCTTGGCGCAGCTGCATCCGGTCCTCTACGTCGACCCACCCACCTCGATCGTGTCCCGCCGGCGGCACCCCGAGCTGCGGGCCTCATACCAGGAGCCGAAGCTCCGGAGGATCGCGCCCAACCTGACCCGGCTGAGCGTTTCGGCCCTCCCGGGAATGGAGCGCCCGGGCATGGCCACGGTGACCAGCGCCCTGACCGCCCGCGCTATCCGGCAGACGCTTCGCCGCCTTGGCGCGCGGCGGATCGCCCTTATCGAGACGTCGCCGCTGGCACCCGTCATGGGCAAGTGCGGCGAGTCGCTGCACGTCTACTGGGCGCAAGACGATTACGTCGGGCTGGCGGAGCTGCTGGGCTTGTCAGAAAAGCGGGTGGCCAGCGGCGAGCAGCGCTTGCTGCGGCGGGCGGACGTGGTGATCGCCGCCAATCCACGCGTCGCTGAGCGCCTCGGCGACCGGCACCATCACGTCGAGCTGATCCCCTTTGGCGGCGACGCCGAAACCTTCGGGCGCGCCGAGTCCGCTGCCGCGCCGGATGACATCCGGCTGCCCCGGCCGATCGCCGGTTTCATGGGCCACATCGGCGATCGCATTGACCTCCGGATGCTCACCTCGGTCGCCGACACCGGCTGCTCGCTGCTGCTGATCGGACCGCGCCACCCACGATTCGACGTTTCCGCGCTCGAGACTCTGCTGGCCCGCAGCAATGTCCAGTGGGTCGGCCCGAAACAGTTCGACGCACTGCCCGGCTATCTCGGCTCGATCGATGCTGGCCTCATTCCCTACAACCACAGTGCCTTCAACGAAGGCAGCTTCCCGCTGAAGGCACTGGAGTATCTCGCGGCCGGCCTCGGCGTCATCGCCACCGGCCTGCCCGCGATCCGATGGCTCGATTCGCCGGACATCGTGATCGAGGACCAGCCGGAACCATTCGCGCTGGCCGTCCGCGCAGCGCTGGCCGCGCCCGGTGACAGCGCGGCGATCCAGCGGCGCCGGAATTTCGCCGGCCAGCACACGTGGACGGTGCGGGCCCGGGAATTCTCGCGCGTCGTCTGGGAACCGCTCATGGCGCCGGAGTCCTCGTGAGGCCACGCGGCTGCGTCATTGGTTGGGAGGCACCTCGGTGAGAGTGCTCGTCTACCCCCACACGATGGAAATCGGGGGGTCGCAGCTGAACGCGATCGAAATCGGGGCGGCTGTCCGGGACCGCGGGCATGAGGTCATGGTGGTCAGCCGGCCGGGCGTGATGGTCGAAACGGTCCAGGCGCTAGGGCTTCCGCACATTCCCCTGGACCCTCGCGCGGGCCGGACACTGTCCCCGCGGGCCATCGGCCATCTGACCTCGCTGGCTAAGGAGCACCGGATAGATGTGGTCCATGGGTACGAGTGGCCGCCCGGCGTGGAGGCGGTCCTCGGCCCGAGACTGCGGCTCGGCGTGCCAGTCGTGTGCACCGTCATGTCAGCCGGGGTGGCCCCGTTCCTGCCCCGCACCATGCCGCTGATCGTGGGCACCGATGAGATGCGGCGCTATGAGGTGGCAGCGGGCCGTCCTTCGGTTACCCTCATCGAACCGCCGGTGGACGTCCGGGCCAATGCGCCAGAGTTTGACCCCGGGCCGTTCCGGGCGGATCTGGGGCTCGACGCGGCGGCGCCGCTGTTGGTGCTGGCGTGCCGGCTGTCCTCGGATGTCAAGCTGCAGGGGGTGCTCACGGCCTGCGACGCGGTGGGCGAGCTGGCGCATTCGGGGGTGCCGGCCCAGCTGGCCGTGGTCGGCGACGGGCTGGCCCGCGCGGCTGTCGACCAGGCGGCAGCGGCCGCGAACTCGCGCGCGGGCCGCAGGGTCGTGGCGCTCACCGGGCAACTCTCCGATCCCCGGCCGGCCTACGCCGCCGCGGATGTCGTGCTCGGCATGGGCGGCTCCGCGCTGCGCGGGATGGCCTTTGGCAAGCCCCTCGTCGTGCAGGGCGTAGACGGCTTCTGGAAGCTGGCCACCCCTGAGTCAGCGCCCGAGTTCCTGGCTCAGGGCTGGGGCGGGACCGGCTCAGACGCTGCTGACTGGCGGGCGGCGGGCGCGGCCCGGCTGGCCGGGATTCTGCGAACGCTGCTGCCCGATCCCGCCACCTGGGCCCGGCTCGGCGATTACGGCCGCCGCCTGGTGGTCGAGCGCTTCAGCCTGGATCACGCGGCGGCCCTTCAGGAAGAGGTATACGTTTCCATGACAGACAAGGCCAACCGCCCGGGAGCCGCCCGGCTGGCCGCGGAGGCCGCATGGACTGGGCAGGGGGCGCTGCGGCACAAGGCGAAGCGGCGGGTGCAGCGCTGGCGCGGAACGGTGGCCATCGAGGACTTCAACCTCGCCACATCGGGGTCCCTGGCGGGAGGGGGAGCACAGTGAACTCAATTCCGCTGGTCGACTTGGCCGCCCAGCACGCGGCGGTGGCCCGCGAGGTCGCGGAGGGCTGGCAGCAGGTACTGGCCACCTGCGCTTTCATCGACGGGCCGCAGGTCGCGGCCTTCGAGAGCGAGTATGCCGCGTTCATCGGCACCAGGCATTGTGTCGGCCTGGCCAATGGCACCGATGCGATCGAGATAGCGCTGCGCGCGCTCGGCATCGGCCCGGGCGACGAATGCATCCTGCCCGCCAACACGTTCATCGCGACCGCCGGGGCGGTCTGCCGGGCGGGTGCCACACCGGTTCTCGTGGACTGCGCCGACGACGGGACGTACCTGATCGACGTCGCCGCCGTGGAGGCCGCGGTGACCGCCCGGACCAGAGCGATCATCCCCGTGCATCTGTACGGCCAGGCCGCGCCGGCCGAACGGCTGATGCCCATCGCCGAGCGGATCGGTGCGGTGCTGGTCGAGGATGCCGCCCAGTCACAGGGCGCGCGGCGCAACGGCATGGCCGCCGGGGCGCTCGGGCACGCCGCGGCGACAAGTTTCTACCCGGGCAAGAACCTGGGGGCCTACGGTGACGCGGGAGCGGCGCTGACCGGCTCCGATGACGTGGCCACCCGGATGCGGATGATCAAGAATCACGGTTCCGCACGGAAATACGAGCACCAGCTAGTCGGAGTCAACAGCCGGCTGGACACGCTGCAGGCCGTCGTGCTGTCGGCCAAGCTGCGCCGGCTGGCGGACTGGAACGCCGGGCGGCGCGCCGCCGCCGCGCGCTACGACACCCTGCTGGCTGAGCTCGACGAGGTGGCCAGGCCACGGACCCTTGACGGCAACGAGCATGTGTGGCACCTGTACGTGGTCCGGGTGCCCGACCGGGACCAGGTGCTGAAGGAACTGCAAGCGGCCGGGATCGGCGCAGGCATCCACTACCCGGTGCCCATTCACCTGACCGAGGCGTTTGCCGGGCTGGGACAGCCAGAAGGCACGTTCCCCGTCACGGAACAGGCTTCGCGCGAACTGCTCAGCCTGCCGCTGTTCGCGGAGATCACCGCCGCGCAGCAGGAGCGCGTGGTGTCCGTGCTGAAGTCAGCACTGGGGTAAGGGGGAACCTGCGTGGCGAAGGGGCGAAGGCGGCTCAGTAGACGGATCCCCCGCCGGGTGATCGTGTCGGCGGTGACCGGCATGGTAACGCTGCTGCTGGTGGCGGTGGCGGTGACCCTGACGACGATGAACCGCGGGCACCGGACCGCGAGCAACATAGCCGCCCGTGCCCCGGCGGCGCTGTCCTCGGCGGTCGCGACGTCCCGGCCCGCGTCGCCCTCGCCCTCCCCGTCCAAGAAGAAGAAAAAACCGGCGCCGGAGCTCCTCTCGGTCGGCTGCGGCCCTGACCCGCACCGGTGCGGGTTCCCCGATGCCACGAACGCGGGAGTGCCTGCGGGCGTGAGCCTGAGCACGGTGTCCGCCGGGTCCAGTGGTCCCGGCTGGTCGACTGACTCCCAGGGCAATGTCGAGGTCTCCGGCGACGGCGCGGTGTTCTCCGGGTACTCAGTCCATGGCACCGTCACCGTGACGGGCGATAACGCGGTCATCAAGGATGACGCGATCAGCAACTACGGCAACGACATTGACGGCGACGGGGTCAACCTGACCGGCAATCCGAGCAACGTCACGATCGAGCACGTGAACATCTCCAGCCCGTATGGAACCCAAGGCGACATGGGGGTCTTCGCCGGGATCAAGGACATCAACGGCGAGGCCATGGGCACCCGGGTGCTGGACAGCAACATCGCGGATGCGTCCACCGGAGTGCAGTTGTACATCGGCCTGATCGAGGGCAACTACATCCACGATGTGAGCCCCGCCGAACCCGACAGCCACCTGAACGGGACCACGTCCAACGGCTCGACCGTGCCGCTGACGATCAGGCACAACACGGTCTTCAACCCCAACAGCCAGACCGACGCGATCAGCTTGTTCGAGGATTTCGGTGTCGAGGCCAACGTGGACATCGACGACAACCTGGTGGCCGGCGGCGGTTACACCATCTACGGCGGGCAGAACTCGGGCGGACCGCAGGCCTACAACATCCGCATCACGAACAATCACTTCAGCAATATTTACTATTCGCAGTGCGGCTACTACGGCTACATAGCGGCGTTCGACCCCAGCGGGCCCGGCAATGTCTGGTCGGGCAACGTCTGGGACAGCACCGGCGAATCAGTTTCCCCCTGATCCAGCGGGCCCTGATCCAGCGGGCCCTGATCCAGCGGGCCCTGATCCAGCGGGCCCTGGCTCAGCGGGCCTGCGCCGCCAGCACGTCAGCGTAGACCGCTTCGAGCTGCCTGACCTTGCTGTCCCACAGGGCAACCTCGGCCACGCGCCGGCGGGCACCCTCGCCGAGGGCGGCACGTAGTGCTGGATCGGTGGCCAGCTGGGTGATGGCCGCCGCCAGGTCCCGCGCGTACCCCTCCGGCGAGACGGGGTGCAACCTGATACCGCAGGATTCATCGACCACGTTCCCTGGCCCGCCGATGTCGCTGACGATCAGCGGCAGGCCGTGCGCCATGGCCTCGAACACCACATTGCCGCCCGGTTCGCGGTAGCTGGGGAAGACGAAGATATCCGCCGCCCGGTAGAAGCCGGCCACCTGCTCGCGTGGCAGGCGTCCGTGGAACCGCACCCGGTCAGCCAGCCTGAGGTCGGCGGCGAGCGCCTCGCAGGCGGTCCGATCGGGGCCATCACCGACCACGTCGAGGAGGGCACCGGGGTCGCGCACCAGGCTGAGGGCACGAATCGCGTCCCTGGCGCCCTTGGTGCGCACCAGCCGGCCGACAAAGAGCAGCCGGACCTCGCTACCGCGCCCGGTCCGGTCGACCGGCGCGGCGAGCTCGTCGATCCCGGTCTCGCTCATCACCTCGAAGCGCGCCAGCGGAACGCCAGCCAGGAAGTCCTTGACGTAAGGGGCGATGCCGAGAACGCAGCTCGCCTGCTCGTAGGTACGGCGCAGCGTCCGATCGTGGCGGATCCGCAGGCTATCGACACGGCGCAGGCCCACGTACCACGGGGCGGTGCCCTCCTGCGCCGCGAAGGCGGGCGGGGACTGGAGGCTGCCCCCGACCGGCCCCATGACGAACGGAATGCCAAGCCCGGCGGCCGGACACGGGTAGCGCATCGCGACCGGAACCGGCTGGTGAGCAAGGTCAAACGACTCACCCCGGGCCAGGGCCCGGCGGATCCAGCGGCGGGCCCGGAAATAGAAGGGCAGATAGCCAGGCTTCAGCATGCTGTTGAGGCGCTCGGCCCGGCCCAGGCCTCGCGGTTCGGCCCACTCGATGACGCGGACACCGGGAAGCTGCTGGGCGGCGGGGCGGCGGCCCCGCTTGTGATAGGTCAGCAAGGTCACGTCGTGCCGCTCGGCCAGCAGGCGGACCCACTGGTAGCCCACCCATGCCTCGCCGATGTCGTCGCCATCGCACGTCGGTGCGATCAGGAGCAGCTTGATCACCTGCCAACGGTATCCGCTGCACGCTGGCCCGGACCGCCTGATAGCTGACCTTGATCCCCCCTATGATCACATCTGTGCGTCCGGACCTCGCTGTTGTCATCGTGACCTACAACAGCTCCCAAGACATTGGGGATCTGCTCGACTCCCTGCCCGCCGCGCTCGATGAGCTCACCGCAGACGTGGTCGTGGTCGACAACGGGTCGGCCGACGGAACCGCGGACCTGGTCGCGGCCCGGGGTGACTGCCGTGTCGTCCGTTCGGCGAACGTGGGTTACGCCGGTGGCATCAACCGGGGAGTGCGAGAGGCCGCCCCGGCGGACGCGATCCTCATCCTCAACCCGGACGCCCGGCTGGCCGAGCACTCGGTGCCGCCGCTGCTTGAAGCATTGCGCGAGCCCAGCACCGGAATCGTGGTGCCCCAGCTACGGTCCGCGGACGGGGCGCTTGAGCCCTCCTTGCGGCGCGAGCCCACGCTGCTGCGTGCCCTGGGCCTGGAGAAGACCGGGATGTCCGCGCTGTCGGAGCGGGTCGGCGACGCGGCGCAGTATTCCTATCCGCACCGCGTGGACTGGGCCCAGGGCGCGGCTGTGCTCATGTCCCGGGCGTGCTTCGAGGCTCTGAAAGGCTGGGATGAATCGTATTTCCTCTACTCAGAGGAAACGGACCTGTCCCTGCGGGCCCGCGATCTCGGCATCCTCACCCGCTACGAGCCCCGGTCGATCGTCGTGCATACCGGCGGCGGGTCCGGCCGTAACGACAAGACGCACGCCATGCAGATCGTGAACCGGGTGCGGCTGTACCGGCGCCGTAACGGCCCGCTGGCGTCCTGGTGCTACTTCTGGCTCGCCATCGCCAGCGAGTTCACCTGGGTGCTCCGCGGGCACCCGCAGTCGCGGTTCGCCATCGCGGCCCTGCTGAGGCCGTCGCTGCGGCCGGCGGAACTCGGCTGCTCGGACCGGGTCCTCCCCCGCTGAGCGGTACGTATCCTCGTATTTGCGCTGGATAGGTGCACTTCGCGCAGTAGTCTGGCTGCCAGCGCACTACGGAGAAGAGGGTTCGTGCTGCCCGGGCACGGGGGCGCGTAGGAAACCGGGGGTTGAATGGATCTGCCGATGGCTTGTGGCGTCCCGGTTCAGCCGAAGTCACGGATCATCCCGGCCATGACGGGGAGAACGGGACCGTGACGGCCCAGGTAATGGACCTTCCCGCGACGGGAACCCGGCGGCTCCGTAGCACCGACGCTGTCACCCTGCTGTCCATCTACACGTTCCTGCTTCTGGTCATCCCGTCGCCGCTGACTTTCGCGCCCCTCGGCGGGGCAGGCGGGCCGGCCACGATATTCGCCGTGCTCCTCCTCCTGTGCTATCTGATCACCCTGGTCAATCCGCCCCTGGCGCTCAGACGGGGAGCCCAGCCGATCCGGATCGCCGCTGTCGTGCTGACCTGCGCGGTCCTCGCCGCCTACATATCAGCCAACCGGCACCCGCTGCCGTCCCTGGAGCAAAACGGCGCTGACCGCGGCCTCATCCTGATGTTCGGATGGCTCGGCGTCATGCTGGTCGCGGCGGATGGCGTCCCCAGCATGGAGCGGCTGAATACCCTGCTGCGGCGCATCATCATGGGCGCGACGGCCATGGCCGCACTCGCCATAACGCAGTTCTTCACCGGGCTGAACGCCGCGTTGTACATCCAGATCCCGGGCCTGACCGCCCAGACGCCGTTCACCGATCTGCTGACCCGCGGCCAGCTCAACCGCCCGTCCGCGACGGCGATCGACCCGATCGAACTGGCCGTTGTCCTGGCGATATGCCTGCCGATCGCCCTCCACCGAGCCCGGTTCGCCGAGCCCGGCCTGAAACGACGCCGCTGGCTGCAGGTGGCGCTGATCGGCATTGCCCTGCCGATGACGGTGTCCCGGACGGCAATTATCGCGCTTATCGTGGCCAGCATCGTGGTCCTGTCGACCTGGCCGAAGCGAGACCGGCGGATTGCCTACGTGGTGGGACTCATCGCTCTGGCCGGCCTGTTTGTCACGGTGCACAGCCTGCTCGGCGAGTTGGGATCCCTGTTCACCCAGGTCGGGTCAGACACCAGCAGCGCGTCACGGACTGGTGCCTTCGGGTCCGCCGTACCGTTCATTTCGCAGCATCCATGGTTCGGGCGCGGGTTCGGAACCTTCCTGCCCTCCACCTATTTCTTCACCGACGACCAGTACCTCTTGTCGCTGATCGAGATTGGCTTCGTCGGCCTCATCGCCCTGCTCGGGATCTTCGTCACCGGGTGGATGACCGCGCGGAACGCTCGCCGGGTGTCCAGCGATCCGGAGGCTCGTCATCTGGCCCAGTGCCTGGCGGCCTCCATAGCAGCCCCGACGGTCGCATTCGCGACGCTGGACGCCCTGTCTTTCGCGATGGCCGCTAGCCTCACCTTTCTCGTCCTCGGCTGCGCGGGTGCCCTGTGGCGCCTGGTCCGGACGGAAGTGCCGGCGGGCAGGCCCGAAACGCGACGGGCCGAGAAGGAGCCACCGCCACCGAGGGGCGGACCGCCATCAACGGCAGATGGGCCGCGGCCCTCCGCGCCGAGGCAGTCGCCCAGCCTCGAGTGGGACGACACGGCGCCCATACCTGTGGTGCGGTGACGCCGCAGGTCCGTCAGGGCCCTGGCTCGATGCATCCGGATCCTGGGCCCGGTCCGGGTCCCTGACCAGGTCCATCCAGATCCTTGGCCGCTCCCGCTAATCGCCCATTCCCGTGCGGCGCGAACTGACGGAGGCGGTCACCCAGCCGGGAACAAGCCTCGGCACACGCATCGGGCCTGCCCGCGGTCACCAGCCCCATGGGCTACGGCTCCGCGGACAGGCCCGATCGCATTAGGGCGTGTGTCCCTAGCGATTGTGGCGATCCCGATCTCGTAAGTGACGGCCCTCATTGTCAGAGAGCGGTTCGGGAAGGCGCGGGTAGACAGCGACGCCCGAGGCTGAAGTCCGGCCGCCCCTGGACGGTTGCGCGGCGGAAGGCCTGGCCTCAGGACTGTCAGCCGAGGGGCCCACGGTGCTGCGCTGTGTCCCCGGGGGGACACTGCTCCGCCGTCCGCTCGTGCCATTGCCGCCCGCAGGTGCCGGCGCAGGTGCGCTGCTCACCCGCTCCACCCCGCGCGGCCGCTCCGCGGAGGGCGTGGGAACCGGGTAGGACTCGGGCACCGGTTCCGGGTCGGTCGTTGGACGGTACCTGCGCCGGTGCGGCGCCTGGTACGGCGCCGAACCGTACTGGTCCTCCCCGGCCGGAGGTCCGTACCCGCCCGCCGCGGCGGGCGGCGGGGACTCGGTGTCGCTGTCGCCGCGCCGTCGCTTCAGCTGCCCTTCCACGATCTGCGGGATCGCGTAAGTAAGCACCAGGCCCAGGCCCACGACCAGCACGAGGGTCCGCCCCTTCTTGCTCACCTCAAGCTTCGGGGTGGTCTGGAAGGAGAGGACCTTGCTGGTGATGCGGTTGACCGGCTTAAGGTACTGCTGCATTTGGGTGAGCGAGGCCTGAACCTCTGTGGTGACGCCGCGCAGCGTGGTCTCGACCTGGCTCTTGCTCTTGCCGGTGACCGTGATATCCAGGATCGGGCCGCTTGTCGTCGGGTCGTCGGCGATCTGGAAGGAGCTCGGGTAGCCGCGGTTGGCCAGCTCCTGCACCATCTTGGGCGCCGACACCTCACGCGAGACAACGTCACCAGCGATGCTGAGCGACCCGTCGAAACTCAGGTACGGGTTGTTGCCGTTGATCTTCGAAGATTGCACGGACGGCAGCAGGACGACAATGGACTCCGTGGTGTAGGGGCCGGGGAGCTTCACCCATGCCGCGACAGCACCCGCGAATGTCAGGAGCACCAGGAAAGAAGTAAGGATCCACTGCCTGCGCAAGGCGCGCAGTGACGCCATCAAGTCCATTTACCCGCCCCACTGTCGAGGACCCGCAGTCTGCCGTGCGGCGTACCGGCTGCCCCAGTTGCCTGTTACCCACCGTGATCAGGCCGCTCTGCCCGCTTCGTCCGGGCGACGGCCAGGGCAGCCCTTGCGGTATTCTACCGGCCGCGAGATGCGCAATGCAGCACATTGGGATGGTCAGCCCGGTCCTGCCCGTACATGGCCCGATCTAGGCATTCCCGCAGCTTTTGTGCAGCCGAGCGGCGCAGCCTATCGGCTGGCTGTATCGTTCTAAGGTGCGCTCGGTTGTCTGAGCGGGGGCCGGGGAGCGTGCGGGAGGACAGGATGAGGGACTGCTCGTGAGCTTGTCCGAGATCGGCGCCCGGTTGCGTCGGCACGTGCTCGCCGTCCTGGCCGTTCTCATCGTCTCCGCGGGCGTGGCCTACAGCTTCAAGCACACAACGCCCACCTACCAGGAGACCTCCACCATGGTCTTCCTGCCGCCGATTTCCGGGGCGAAGCCCAATCCGTACGCCTCGGCCGGCGGCGCCATCACTGAGGCGGCCGGGGTCATGACCGTCTGGATCATGAGCCCGCAGGGCCAGGAGCAGGTGCGCAGGGGCGGCGGGACCGCGGAGATCGACGTGGAACTGGTCAACAGCTACAACCTGGAATATCCAGACTTCAGCAACCCGTACGTGACGGTGACCACGACGTCACAGGACTTCACCGCCGTCCACCGCACGTTCACCGTGGTCAGCCAGTTGATCGCGAACCAGTTCCGGCTCCGGCAGATGCAATACGGCGTGGCGGCGAACAGCCTCATCGGGATCGTGACCGCGGGGGACACGGGCCCGCTGCTGTCGCAGGGGTCATCGAAACGATCCCTCGCCGGGCTCGTCATCCTCACCCTGCTGGCCGTCTTCGCGGTGACGTCATTCCTTGACCGGCATCCGGTCCGGCTGCGCCGCTTCCCCGGAGTGCGGATGCTCGGATCGGGCCGGTCGGATGCGCCCTTCCCGGGGCGGCGGCGGCCCGAGCGAACAGGCCCGCCTGCCCCGGACTACTAATCTCGCCGGACTACTAATCGGTGGCCGGAATCAGGTCTGTGGGCCGTGGGTGACCGGCCGGCCTGCCGCCCGAGAGCAGCGTTGCCGCGATGCGTTGTCCGGCCCGGCCGTCCCACAGCGCGGGCGAACGCGGCGAAGGCGGATCCTCAAGCACGCTGAGCGCGGTCTTGACGATGCGGTCCGGGTCACGCCCCACGAGCTGGTTGGTGCCTTCGGTGAGCGTGATGGGACGTTCGGTGTTGTCCCGCAGGGTGAGGCAGGGCACACCGAGGATCGTGGTTTCCTCCTGCACCCCGCCGGAGTCGGTCAGCACGAGGCGGGCTGAAGCTTGCAGGGCGACGAAGTCCAGATAGCCAGCGGGCGGGATGATCTGTATCCGGTCCGACAGCCCGGCACTGTGCAGTTGCTGCGCGGCCCGGGGGTGCGCGGGCAGCACGAGGGGGCACGCGATGGCCACTTCGGCGAGCGCGGACAACAGCCCGCTGAGCGCGGCCGGGTCGTCCACGTTCGCCGGGCGGTGCAACGTCACCAGCGCGTACTGACGCGGTTCGAGCCCGAGCCGGGCCAGCGTGTCACCCCCGACCGCCCGGTCAAGGTTGGCCAGCAGCGTGTCCACCATGACATTGCCGGCCAGGTGGATCTGGTCGTCGCGGTACCCCTCAGCCTGCAGGTTGGCCACCGCGTCCGCCGACGGGGCAAAGAGGTAATCGCTCACCCGGTCGGTGGCGACGCGGTTGACTTCTTCCGGCATCGACCAGTCCCGGCTGCGCAGCCCCGCTTCGACATGCGCCAGCAGCGCCCCGGACTTGGCGGTGACCAGCGCGCACGCCAGCGTGGAGTTCACGTCGCCCACGACCACGACCACATCAGGGGCGATCTGCTCCGCCAGTGACTCAAAGGCAGTCATCACCCGGGCCGTCTGAGCGGCATGACTGCCCGAGCCGGCCCCCAGGTAGTGGTCAGGCGGGCGGATCCCAAGATCGGTGAAGAAGACATCGCTCATCGCAGCGTCGTAATGCTGTCCGGTGTGCACGAGGATGACCTCGGCCCCGCGCTCCTCCAGCGCGTCCATCACCGGCTTGACCTTCATGTAGTTCGGCCGCGCCCCCGCGACACAGACCACCCGCAGCGCTCCCACTACAGGGTTTCCACATTCTGGCCAGCCAGGCGGCGGCGGCAGTCGAAAATGAACCGCGCGTGCTTGGTGATGTCCTCGAAGTCGAAGGCGTCGTGGTCGGTGAGCAGGACGACAGCGTCAGCGCTGGACAGTTCCTCGGGCGTGGGCTCAACGCGGGCCACGCCGTCAACGGCCCTGGCCTCGATGACATGCGGGTCCGCGGCCCGGATCTCCGCTCCCATGCCGACCAGCAACTGGGCCACCCGGACGGCGGGCGACTCCCGGGCGTCGCCGGTGTTCTTCTTGTAGGCGAGCCCCAGCAGGAGAATGCGTGATCCCTTGATCGGGCGACTGCGGGCATTGAACGCCAGCATCAGGCGGCTGACCACGTAATCAGGCATATGCCGGTTGATGTCGTCAGCCAGCTCAACGAACCGGAAGCTCTTGCCCAGCGACCGCTCTACCCGCCAGGACAGGTAGGACGGGTCGATGGGCAGGCAGTGGCCGCCTACCCCGGGCCCGGGCGTGAACGGCATGAACCCGAACGGCTTGGTGGAGGCCGCGTCGATCGACTCCCACACGTTGATGCCGAGGTCGTGGGCAAACATCGCCAGCTCGTTGACCAAGGCGATGTTCACATGCCGGAAGGTGTTCTCGATCAGTTTCGCCAGCTCGGCCTCACGGGGCGAGGAGACGGCCACGGTCTGGTCGACGATGCCGTCGTAGAAAGCCTGAACCGCCGCGAGGGAGCCGGGGTCGATCCCGGAGACGACCTTCGGCGTCGTGCCCAGGGTCCACGTGCTGTTGCCCGGGTCGATGCGCTCCGGGCTGTAGCCGAGATAGAAGTCGGTGCCCGCGCTGAGCCCCGATCCCTCTTCGAGCCACGGCAGCACCTGCTCCTGCGTCGTGCCTGGATATGACGTCGACTCCACGATGACCGTGGAACCGGCCCGCAGGTACCGGGCCAGGGTGCGGGCGGCCGCCTCGACGTAGCTGAGGTCAGGCAGGCCTTCACGGAGCGGAGTAGGCACGGTGATGACCGCGACATCGAATTCCGCGCATGCCCTTTCGTCCGAGGACGGGCGGAACATCCCGCTCCCCATCGCGCGCTGCAACTCGGTGCCGGGTACGTCCTCGATGTAGGACTCGCCGGTTTCCAGCTGCTTGACGCGGGCGGCATCGGTGTCGTATCCGATGACGCGGTGCCCAGACTCGGCGGCCCGCATGGCGAGCGGCAGGCCCACATATCCGAGGCCGACGACGACGACCGTGGTCACGAGTTCCCTCCCGGTGTTGAGCGCATCCGCTCCCTCGCGACCAGCGCGATGAATGCCATATTGGTCGTCAGGTACCGGCGGCCGAGCCGGACCGGCTCCTGCCACGCCCGGTAGAGCCACTCCAGGCCATGCTTCTGGTACCAGAGCGGAGCGCGCCGGGTCAGCCCGGCCAGCACGTCGAACGACCCCCCGACGCCGTGTATCACGCGGGCCCCGGTAGCCGTTCCCCACTGGCTCAGGAACACCTCTTTGCGCGGCGAGGACATGCCCATGAAGAGGATGTCGGCGCCGGAGCGGCGGATCTCCTCGGCGACCCCGGCTTCCTGGCCGGCCTGGTAGTAGCCGTCACGCGCGCCCGCCACGGACAGCCCGGGGAATCTGCGGCCGACCTCCGCGAGCATCCGCGCGAGGACGTCCGGGCGGGCGCCCAGGAAATACACCCCGTAGCCAAGGCTGGCCGCCTCGGCGAGCAGTTCGGTGAACAGGTCGATGCCAGCTACCCGCTCGGGCAACGGCGCGCCCAGGATCCGGCTGGCCCAGACGACAGCCTGGCCGTCGGCCAGGACCATGTCGCATTCGGCGACCGCCTCGCGCAGTTGCGCGTTGCGGCGCATCGCGACCACCTTGGCGGCATTGATCACGCCAATGGACAGGTGCTCGCCGTTCTTTATCGCGTCTGTGCACCGCTCGACGGCCTGCCTCATGGTGAGCGCGTCGACCGAAAGGCCGAACAGATCCTGCCGCATCGACCCGGCACCATCGTGATCCATCGCACCCCTCGCAGTTACGGCAGCCATGTCATCAGGAGCCAGCCCAGCTCGTACGGGCGGCACTCACGATCGATCGCCCCGGGCCGGTACATCCGGTCGAGCACGGGCAGGCTCAGTCCGGGACGGATCCGGGTCGATGCCGCGCGGAGCCCGCGCACCACCTTCTTGCGGTCGCCGCGGGCGACCTTGCGCCAGGTGACCGGCGGCTGATCGAGAACCAGGTCCGCGTCAGTCTCGGGCGGCCGGGCCAGCCAGCACAGCCCCCGGCAGATGCCGTCGAGATGGTCGTCGCCGCCCGCGTCCGCCAGGTCCAGCAGCGCCATGGGCGCCATCGCGTGCTGATGCACGGTGTAGACCGGATAGCCCTCCACGACCTCGCCGGTACGCGAATCGTAGTGCCACCACCACTGCCCAGCCGGGCCTTGCGCGGCGCAGATCGCCCCGGCCACGGCGTTGGCGGTGGCCAGGGCCTCGGGATCGTCGGCGCTGGCGTGCAGCCGGGCGAGCGCCTGGATCGGGTAGACCTGGTCGGCGAAGCTGCCCACATGGGCGCGGTACCAGGGGGCCCCCCCACCTATGGTGTGCGGGTAGACCACGCCGCTGCGGGCGCCCAGCAGCCGCCGCCGGGCGGCGGCCAGGTGCTCCTCCACGTCGGCATGCGCGCGCGCCTCGACCAGCGCCGTCACGACCCAGGCGGCGGCCAGCACGTCCAGCGGGCCGTCAGCCCGGTCAAGCTCGGCGAGCCGGCCTGTCGCACGGAGCAGCTCGCCGTGCCCGGCGGCGGCACACGCCCAGCACAGTATCGCCGCATCGCCGACATTGGTGATCTCGTCGAGCCCTTTCGCCATCTGGCCCAGCAGCTCATGGCAGGTCTGCCCGGCCAGTACCGCCCGCTGGTCCGGTTCGGGCAGGCGCAGCAGGCCAAGAACGACGATCGCGCCGTAGCGCAGGCTCGTCCCGGCCGGGCGCAACGACACGCCGCCGCCTGGCGCATCAGCGGCACCCACCGTGAACACGAACTGCCCGTCCACGTACTGCTCAGGCAGCCGGAGCAGGGAGATGCCGATAAGCCGCTCCAGCAGGGCGGCACCCTGGCTATCGCGCTCGGCGACCCGGCCGAGCCGTGCGGATCGCGGCATCACCGCGGCGCCCCCCCGGGCAAGCACACGCGCCCCGGTGCGTTGCCAGCGCAGCGAGCCAAGAGTGCATGCAATGCCCAGCCTCCCCAAACGAGTGGTCCCACCTGGCCCCGGCGTGCGGACACGATCTTCCCCTCGTGGGCCACAGGGCAGTTGATCACGCAAAATCCTGAAGCTACCCCTATGACGCCCTGCCCGCCGGGACCGATGACTACTAGGTGGGCGCTGTTATTGTTTTGTTATCTAAACGGAGTGACGCTCAGTAGGCGATAGCACCCTCGCCGCCGCGAGAGCAGCTCCTTCGGCCGCGGCCACCGCGGGAAACGCCCGGCGCAGTGCCACCTGCCAGTCGTCGATCGGGCCGAGGCCGGCCCGGCCCCACCCGTCGTGGCCGAGCACACTGTAGGCAGGCCTGGGGGCCGGGCGGGACAATGCGGCGCTTTCTGTCGGCCGCACCCGGTCCGGGTCGGCGCCGAGCAGGCGGAAGACCTCCCGGGCGAGCCCGTACCATGTCGTCTCCCCGGAACTCGTCGCGTGGTAGACCCCGGCCGGGGCACCCGACCTGACCAGCGCGACGATCCGGCCGGCGACATCCATGGTCCAGGTGGGCTGGCCACGCTGATCGTCCACGACATCCACGACCGGCCGCTGGCGCTCCAGCCTGATCATCGTGCGCACGAAGTTCGGCCCGTGCGCCCCGTACAGCCAGGCCGTCCGCAGCACATAGCCCGTCCCGCCGAGCTGGTCCAGCACGGCCTGCTCGCCGGCGAGCTTGGTCCGCCCGTAGGCGGTGCGCGGCGATGCCGCGTCATCCTCGGCATACGGCTGCCGGGCGTGCCCGTCGAACACATAGTCGGTCGATGGCAGGACCAGGGAGACGCCGTGTCCGGCGCATGCCGCGGCGAGGCCGGCCACCGCCTGGCCATTGAGCCGGAAGGCGGCGTCCTCGGCTGTCTCGGCGGCGTCCACCGCGGTCCAGGCCGCGCAGTTGACGACCACGTCCGGGCGCAGCCGCCGCAGCGCGCCGTGCACCGCCTCGCCGTCAGTGATGTCCAGGTCCCCGCGGGTCAGGCCGGTCACGACTTCGCCGCTGCCCGCCAGGACGGTCACCAGGTCCTGGCCGAGCATGCCGCCCGCACCAGTGACCAGCCAGCGGCTCATCCGGCCGGCCCGCGGCCCGCGGCCGGCTCGCCCACCGCGGCGAGACCCTCGCCGCTGGCCGCCTGCGGGCCTGGCCGCTTCAGCGGTTCCCACCAGTCGCGGCTGGCTTCGTACCACCGGACGGTCGCCGCCAGGCCCTCGGCGAACGGGGTGCGCGGGGCATATCCCAGCCCGCGCAGGGCCGAGTCGTCCAGGCAGTAGCGGCGGTCGTGCCCCTTCCGGTCCGCCACGTAGCGGACCATGTCCCAGTCCGCCCCGCAGCAGTCCAGCAGGGCCTGGGTGAGCTGGAGATTGGTCAGTTCCGCGTCACCATTGATGTGGTAGACCGTGCCGCGGGTGCCGCGTTCCAGCACCAGCTGGATGCCCCGGCAGTGGTCGTCGACGTGAATCCAGCCGCGGACGTTGCCGCCGTCCCCGTACAGCGGGACCTTCAGGCCGTCGAGAAGGTTGGTGACGAAAAGCGGGATCACCTTCTCGGGGAACTGGTAGGGACCGTAGTTGTTGCAGCACCGGGTGATGCTCACATCAAGCCCATGGGTCCGCGCGTAGGCCCGGGCCATCAGATCGCCGCCGGCTTTGGCTGCGGCATAGGGCGAGTTGGGCTCGAGCGGCGCGTCTTCGGCCCACGATCCGCTCGCCACGCTGCCGTAGACCTCGTCGGTCGAGACCTGGACCACCTTGCGGATCTGCGCGTCGAGGCACGCCTGGAGCAGGACCTGAACCCCGGTGACATTGGCGGCGACGAAATCCGATGCCCCCGCGATGGACCGGTCCACATGCGTTTCAGCGGCGAAGTTGAGCACCGCGTCATGGCCGGGGAGAACCGACTGAAGCAGCGCGGAATCACAGATATCGCCGTGCACGAAGGTGAAACGGGGGCTGCCGGAGACCGGGTCCAGGTTGGCCAGGTTCCCGGCGTAGGTCAGCTTGTCCAGCACCGTTACCCGGGCATCCAGGAAACCCGGGTAGCCACCGCGCAGGAGCGTGCGGACGTAATGCGAGCCGATGAATCCGGCTCCGCCGGTTACCAGGATGTGCACAGCGCCGACGTTACCTCCAGATCATGGCTGATGAGGGCCGCTTGAAGCCGCGGGGGCCCGCGCACTAGACGCCCCATGCGGCCCGGCGGAGTACCCGGTTCCACCGCATCCGCCACGCAGCGCGCCACCCGGAACGACCCGGCCGGCCGGGCTTCCCAGGTCGGCTCGAAGGCCTGCCAACTATCAAAAACCCCGGCATAACGGCGAGGTCAGGGACAGAATGGTCGGTCACGGGAGGGCGAAGATTGAACACTGCCGCGGGGACCGCCGTCAGCGCCATCCGCTATCTGGGCCACGCCGGATTCGTCGTGACGCATGCCGGGGTCCGGCTGCTGATCGACCCCTGGTTCTATCCAGCGTTCCTGGGCGCCTGGTTCCCGTTCCCGGACAACCGGGACCTGCTCGCCGGGGTGACCGGCGGCCGCTTCGACGTGCTGTACGTGTCGCACGCGCACGAGGACCACTTCGACCGGCGCGTGCTGGAACAACTCGACCGGGACATCACCGTGCTGGTGCCGCGGTACCGATCCAAGGTGATGGTCCGCCAGTTCACCGCGATGGGCTTCCGCAACCTGGTGGTGCTCAGGCATCGCGAGCAGCACACGCTCGCCGATGGCTTCACCGCGACCATGCTGCTGGACACCAGTCACAAAGAGGACAGCGGCCTGCTGCTCGACATGGACGGCTTCCGGTTCCTGGACCTGAACGACTGCAACACCCCGATGTCCGAACTGCCCGGCGACGTGGACCTGCTCAGCGCCCAGTATTCGGGGGCGATGTGGTACCCGAACTGCTATTCCTACCCGCCCGAGACGATGGCCACGAAGGTCGCCGCGGTGCGCGACGGCCTGATGGACACGCTGATCCGCAAGGTGCGGCTCAGCGGAGCGCGGGGGTACCTCCCGTCGGCCGGCCCGCCGTGCTTCCTGGACCCGGAACTCGATCGCTACAACGACCGGGCCAGCACCATCTTCCCCGCGTGGGGTGACGTCAGTGCTGAGTTCACAGCCGCCTGCCCGCAGACCTCGGTGCTGGAGATGGCCCCGGGAGACGTGCTGGATGAACTGGCGGCCGGGAAGGTCCCGCGGCTGGTGACGGCGGGTGCCGCGGCATGCCCCGCGGAGCAGGCGGACTACCTCGCCCGATATCGGGAGCGCCGGCGGGGCGAGTGGGAGGCGTTCCACGCGATGCCGGTGGAGCCGATCACCGCGGCCGAGATGGAAGCGTACTTTCACCGGATCCAGCGGTGGAACGCCCGGTTCCTGCGCGACTACCGGAAGGATGTCCGGCTCGTGGCCGACGGCGTGCACTGGGGCATCCGGCTCGGCAGGCTGGCCGAAAGGTTCGTCTTCGAGGACGATCCCGCCGATCCTGACTACACCTTGCATGTGCCGCCGCAGATCCTGCGGGCGATCCTCGATGAGGAGGTCGGCTGGGAAGAGGCGCTGCTGTCCATGCGGCTGACCCTGCACCGGACCCCGGACGTCTTCGACCTGACCTTGATGAGCCTGCTGCGCTACGGCAACCACCCGGCGCAGACCATGCAGCTCGTCCGGGAGCGGGAGAACACCGAGACCATCGACCGGGATGGCCTGCGCATGCAGCGGTTCTGCCCGCACGCGGGTGAGGATCTGACGCACGCCACAGTCTGCAACGGCGTCGTGGAGTGCCCGCGCCACCACTGGAAATGGGACGCATCCACCGGGGAATGCCTGGATGGCGGCACGATCCCGCTCCGGGTGGAGGCCCTGGAACCGAAGCCGCTATGAGCTGATCTGCACCCGGCTGTGGTCGCCGAGGATCAGCCGGTGCGCCTTGGGCACCCGCGGCGCCGGGGTCACCTCCACGTCGTGCCCGATGATGGACGCTTCGATCCGGCGGACCCCGCGGATGGACGCCCCGCGCAACACGATGGAGTACTCGATCTCACAGTCGGCGATGACGCAGTCCTCCGCCACCGAGGTGAACGGGCCGACGTAGGAGTCGGTTACCTGGCTGCCCGCGCCGATGATGACGGGCCCCACGATGCGCGAGCCGCTCACCTGCGCGCCGTCCTCGATCACCACCCGGCCGATGAGATCGCAGTCCGCGCCGACCACGCCGCTACGGCGGGGCTCGACGGTCTCCAGCACCATGCGGTTGACCTCAAGCATGTCAGCGACGTTGCCGGTGTCCTTCCAGTAGCCCGAGATGGTGGTGGACGTCACCTTGCGGCCGTTGTCGATGAGCCACTGGATGGCTTCGGTGATCTCCAGTTCGCCGCGCCGCGAGGGCGTGATGTGCCGGACTGCCTCATGTACGGCGGCGGTGAACAGGTACACGCCGACGAGCGCGAGATCGCTCTTGGGCCGCTGCGGCTTTTCCTCCAGGCCGATGACCTGCCCGCTGTCGTCGAGTTCCGCGACACCGAACTCGGTCGGGTCGGGGACCTTGGTGAGCATGATCTGGGCATCCGGACGCGCGGCGCGGAACTCGTCGACCAGGGCCGTGATGCCGCCGACGATGAAGTTGTCGCCGAGGTACATGACGAAGTCGTCGTCACCCAGGAAGTCATGGGCGACGAGCACCGCGTGCGCCAGGCCGAGCGGGGCCTCCTGGCGGATGTAGCTGGCGCGCAGGCCCAGCGATGAGCCGTCACCCACGGCCGCCCGGATGGCCGGCTCGGTATCCCCGACTACCAGCCCGACCTCGGTGATCCCGGCATCCCTGATGGCCTCCAGGCCGTAGAACAGGACAGGCTTGTTCGCGACGGGGAGAAGCTGCTTGGCCGAGGTGTGCGTGATCGGCCGGAGCCGGGTTCCCGCACCCCCCGCCAGGACCAGGGCTTTCATGCTCAGAAACTACTGCCCCTCAGGGCCCATCCGCAGCGACAGGGGGATAAATCTGGCATGGTCAGGGTGCGGCGCTGGCGGGCGGACTGTCGGAATGGAAGGCGTTCTGCGCGGCGGCGAGCCCGTCGGCCAGCAGCGCCTGGACCGCGTCTGCGCTGCGGTCGATCAGGTACGGCAGTTCCTTGCGCTCCGCCGGGCTGAAATCACGCAGCACGAACGTCGCTGGGTCCATCCGCCCCGGCGGCCGGCCGATGCCGAAACGCAGCCGGTGATAGTCGCGGGTGCGGAGCGCGGCAGTGACTGAGCGAAGCCCGTTATGCCCATTGTCTCCGCCGCCCAATTTAAGCCTTATCGTGCCAAACGGCAGGTCCAGCTCATCATGCAGGACGATGATGCGGCCGACCGGCAGCCGGTAGTAATCCCGGAGCGCCGCCACGGGGCCGCCAGATTCGTTCATGTAGGTCAGCGGCTTGCCGAGGGTAACCGGCAGCCCGGCCAGCCGACCCTCGGCCACGCTGGCGCGGAACTTACTCCCGCGAAACCGCGCGCCGACCCGGTCGGCGAGCAGGTCCACCACGAAATACCCGGCGTTATGCCGATTGCCCGCATACTCCGCACCAGGGTTGCCCAGGCCGACGATGAGCCAGCGCTCGTCCGCCATGTCGCACCTGCCTCGGCCCGGCGCTCGCCGGCCCGGGAAAAACCTCAGCCTGATTACTCGCTGCCCGGCTCGGGCCTGTCGCCCTCGCCCTCGGGCACCGGCGCAGGCTCGGCACTGACGGTGGACTCCGGAACACCAAGGTCGGCTTCCATCTGCTCGGCCGTCGGCGCCGCGACCACATGCAGGATCAAGGTCTCGGGCTCGACGGCCAGCGTGGAGCCTTCCGGCAGGACCAGGTCCCCGGCGTGCACTGACACGCCGATCTCCATGCCCTCGACATCGACCTCGATGCGCTGCGGGATGTTGGTGGCCTCGGCCTCGATCGAAATCTGGACCTGCTGC
>Ga0265338_10001225_pt1 | contig 42368 bp, 31 predicted proteins | sample 42126metaG_FD_193579 | JGI IMG/M metagenome (GOLD analysis project Ga0265338, IMG submission 193579) | Rhizosphere microbial communities from Carex aquatilis grown in University of Washington, Seatle, WA, United States - 4-21-26 metaG | ecosystem: Host-associated > Plants > Roots > Rhizosphere... | reverse complement strand
GCGCCGAGACCGGCATTGCTCAAAGCCAGGCCGCCGAACAAACCCGCCACCGCCATGTCTTCGCGCGCGTCCTTGTCCTTTCCGTTGCTGAAAGCGATGCGCAACGACCGTGCGGCGCGCCGCAAACCCTCAACGCACAACCCATCGGTCAGCGGATTGGCGCGGTTGCAGACAAACGGCTCGATGAGCTGCGTCAGGGCATCCATGCCGGTATTGGCCGTGAGGGCCGGCGGCAAGTCGTAGGTCAATTCCGGGTCCACCACCGCCACCCGGGCGAGCATCAACGGGCTGCGCAGGCTGACCTTTAACTTGTGCTCCGGCGACGCCAGCACCGCATTGCGCGTGACTTCCGACCCTGTGCCGGCGGTGGTGGGAATGGCAATAAATGGCGCGGATGGTTTGGTGAGCGGTTGGCCGCGCCCGATGATTTCAACGTAATCCAGCAGTTCACCGTCGTTGGCCAGCATCGCGGCGATGGCCTTGGCCGCGTCAATCGCACTGCCACCACCAAAACCAATCACCAGTTCGCAACGCTCGGATCTGGCCAGTTTCGTTCCCCGTTCCACGGTTGCCAGTTCCGGTTCGCCGACAACGGAAAAGGTCACGGCGCTGACGTCGGCGGATTGCAGGTTGATCAAAAGCCGTTCCCCGCGACGGGAATCACGTCCCATCACGACGAGCGCACGACGTCCAAAATCCCCGGCGATGGTACCGACGCCATTCACCGTTCCCGCACCGAACACGATGCGGGCGGCGGTGGCAAATTCAAAGCGGGCTTCCATCACCAGTTGGCTTCGTCCGGAAACAGGTTGGCGTACTTAACGCCCTGGCGCGGTTCGGCCATCATGGGCGCGACGGCATCCCGCCAGACCGGGTAATGTTTTGTTTCCTTGTGCGCGGCCGCAGCGGCGGCATCGCGATAAATCTCCACCAGCACAAATCGCGTCGGATCATCCTGCTGCTGGAGGGCATCGAAGCGTGCCACCCCCGGCTCCTTCCGGCTTTCGCGCGCATTGGCCAGCGTCGCCTGTTTGAAGGCCTCGACGCATTCCGGTTTGACGTGGACCTGAACGTGAATCACGAGCATGTGCGACCAATACGCGAAAGCAGGCCAAAGCTCAAGCCCGGCGGCTTTCAAACAGGTTCCAGACCAACTCCGCGCAATTTGCATTGAACCCGCCCGCTTCTCTTTCCACACTGGTCCGCCTATGGGCGCACAATGGAAACAGGCCGGCCGCGAGATCAACGCGCAAAAAAAAGGCCAGATGACCGCCAAGCTGGTCCGCGAAATCATGGTCGCGGCCAAGCTCGGCGGACCCGATCCGGATCTCAACCCGCGCCTGTTCGTGGCGGTCGAGAAAGCCAAGAAAGCCTCCGTCTATCGCGACACCATCGAGCGTGCCATCCGCAAGGGTGCCGGCCTCGACAGTGAAAAGATCAATTACGAAACCGTGGTTTACGAGGGGTTCGCGCCGCACAAGGTGCCGGTCGTGGTTGAATGCCTCACCGACAACCGGAACCGCACCGCGCCGGAAATCCGCAATTTGTTCAAGGCCGGCTCGCTCGGCCAGCCCGGCAGCGTCAGTTTCTTCTTCAATCATGTCGGCGTGGTCGAGGCCACGCACTCGGACGCGAACCGTGACGCCGAAGGGGACGCCATTGAAGCCGGGGCCCAGGAAATCGAGGCGCTGGAGGCCGAGGAAGTGCCGGACGGGCAGAAGGGCGCGCGTTTCATCACGGAGATCAAGGACCTCGACCACGTTTCCAAGGCGCTGAAGGCCGCCGGCTGGACTGTGAGCGCCGCCGAAATCCGTTATGTGGCGAAAAATTTTGTCGAAGTCAGCGCGGCGGCGCGCAAGGACGTCACGGATTTTCTGAATGCGCTGGACGATCACGACGATGTGCATCGCGTGTATGCGGCATTCAAATAAGCCGTGGCTGCGTCGGCTCAGAGACTGAGAAATTTCACGATCTGCAGCGCGCCTTTGAAATGGAGCAGAATTTCATTTTCCTGCACCTGAATCTGCACCGATTGGCGGGATTGCGAATACCTCCACAGCGGATGCCCATCCGCCGGACTGAGCCGGTATAAATCAAAATCATACACCGGATCCTCGCCGGGCGTGATCATCGGGCTTTCCTCCGCCCGGGCGGCATAAACAAATTTTCCCGAGAGATAACATTCGTCACCGAGGCCTTCGGTCCGCCACAACACCCTGCCACTGCGGGTGTCCACTTTCAAAATCAGCGGGGCGGCTTTGGACGAAAAATCAACCTGCTGGGAAAATTGGATGGTGTCCGGACTGGCCGTCGTGCTGGCCACATAAAGGTGTCCCTGCCCGTCAGGCTGGAGGCGGGAGATGCCGACACTGGTCAGCCGCCAATTCACCGCCCCGGTCGCGGGGTCAAAACTGGTCAGCATGCCCTGGTCAAAGACGTACAGGATGCCGTCTGATTCCACGCAGGGCGGATAGGTTCCGAACGCAAAATCTTCCGAATAATGTGACGCGATGGGGTAGGTCAGGTTTGCCGTCCAAAGCAGTTTGTTGTTTTTGTCAAAAACCCGGATGACATTTCGCGCCGCCAATATGTTCAAGGCCTTGAGCGCAAAAAACGACGGCGGGCCGACCACCTCCCCGGTCCACTCGGGGACGGAGTTGTCCGGGCATTGGTGCAGGGTGACCTGATACCGGCTGACGTCCTCCTCTTCCACGCCGCCGGTCTGGGCCCGGCGCGTGTCGTTCATCATCTCCTGGGCCGCTTCCAGGCTTTGGCCGGCGGTGAGATTGCCATCCGCCTCGGTTTTCTTGTTTGCGGCCTTCATCGCCTGGTGGGTGATCGTCTTGTGTTCGAGCAAAGCCAGTTTTACCTGCACAAAGTCGGCGCCGTCGGCCACAAACTGGTCGCCGGGATTCTTCGGTCCGGTTTGGGGCGCGTTGCCCGGAAGCGAACTTTTTGTCGCTGCAATGATTTGATTGAGCTGGCCGTAGTTCATGGGCGTCGTCATCACGGGTTTTTGCGGCGCGCGGCCGGGCGGCGCACCGGGCATGCTGGAAAAATGGACCCGTTCGGTTTTGACCGCCCCGTCGGCGAGCGAAATCCGGGTCATGGCCTGTTGCCCGGATTCGTCGGAGTAAATCACCGTAAAGGCGGCATCGTTTTGGGCCAGGGCGGAAAACGGCGGACTCATCGCAATTTGTTGTTTGACGTTGCCGCCATGCCGGTCGTACTGCACGAGGCGGTCGGGAAACAACACCCAAAGATCATTCGTCGTGGCCATCACGCGCGGTTCCGGATACAGGCTGACTTGCTCCTCGACGTCCGGCACGGACGGATCTCGCGGCGGCGGCCGGTAAAATTTCACGTCCAGCGGGGCTGACCAAAGCGGTCGCTGTTGCGCCACGTCAAACAATGTCATCTGCCCGGCTTTGATCGAAAGGACCTGGTCCGGAGCCAGTAGCTGGTAGAAGCGCGCCCGGTCGCCGTGGGGCAGTGATTCCGAATAAATGACCCGCGGTTGCGAAGCAAAAAAGGCATACCAGATCCAGGCGCCGAGGCCGGCCATCACCAAAACAACGGCCACCCGCAAGATCCAGGCGGCCACCTGGGTGATCCGCGCGGCCAGGACGACCTCGTGTTTTGCATAAACCGGCAGATCGATGCCGGTCTCTTCGGCGCGTTTCCGGCAATAAATCGAACAGGCGTAGCCGTATTGCCGCATGCACGCTTCACAAATGGGTTTGCCGCAAACCCGGCAGGTTTCCACGGCCGGATTTTTCAGGTGCCGGAAACAAAAAGTTGCGGCTGCGGTTGTCACCGGGACGGCGGCTGACGTCGTGAGCCTGGCCGCCGGTTGCGGATCGGGGGCGGGCGATGAAAGCCTCCGGGAAATGACCTCGTTGGCCAGTTCCGTCTGGTCCGTGCCACAACCGGGGCAATTCACCCGCACGGGCATCCGGCCGTTGACGGACTCGACGTCAAAGGCAAAGTGGGTTCCGCACGGACACTCGATTTTGACTTCCATGGCTAGGGTTTTGGATTCAGCAGCACGACATTGGTCGCCAGCGGCAGCGGAAAGGCCAGGCGGGACGGTGTGTACTGGACGTTGCCGTCGCAAAAAAGAACATTGCCGCCGAATTTGTTGTGGTTGTTGCCCGGTTTTTTGCCATCGGATGAAAAGACGCCTTGTCCCGTTGTTTTCGGCGCGGTATCCACCTGGGCATCGGAGGCGAGCGCCGCCTCCGCGCCGTCCGACAATGTCCGGCCCATGTAATAGGCATAACTGATCTTTTTATCGGCAAAAGGTTGGGCGTCGGGCAACGGTTTGTCCTGGCCGCCCGGGCAGATGAAAAATTCCGTGCCGGTCGTGTACTTGGGTACCAGGAGGCTGAGCGGCACCTCAGATGTTTTCGCTTCGGGGATGACTGGAAGCGCGTCGCGATTGTCCATCGCAAAAGTCTTCATCGCCGCATACATGCTTTGGAGGTGGTTCTGGCAGGCGGCCAGACTTTTCTCCTGCGCACTCTTCGAACCGGCACTGATAAACAATGTGAAGACGACAAAAATAATCACGACCACCAGAAACAATTCGAGGATCGAAAATCCCGGGGCAAAGCCTCGGGAAACCGGTCTTTGGAACGGTTGGCGCATAATCCGTCTGTAACATCGTCCCGGGATTGTGGCAACAGTTTCTTTGTTGAACGGTTGCTTCGCAGAGCGACATATTGGGGAGCAGTCGCTTCCTAATTCCGTGAGCTGTTCGTGCTTGGAAAAAGAGTAAAGTAAGGCCGTCCCGGTGGAAACTCGGCTGAATGAAACTCGAGTTTATCCGTCGTATTGATTGAATTTGGCCCAGCGTCATTGATATGGATATGCTTAGTGGAGGCAATGAAAGTAAGACGCCAACGCCGGCCATAATATTCGTCGAAGTTGAATGTGAGTGATTTTCCTGAAGCCAGAGGGATAAAATCTCGCCATTCACCGAGAGCTACTGGACGACCGGAGCCCCACTCAGAAACGCAATCCTTGCAATTTGGATCGGCAGAGTAAAATTGTTCGGGACGGCAAATCGGCAAAATGAAAATTTCGTGACCGGTGGAGTTGGTAACCAAGAATACGGTGTTTGATTGTGTCGTATGGTCAATTAAAACCGCGATCTCACCTGCCTTTGATAGTCCAAGCGTCGTGAGGGAAAAAAGACTCAAGATAATTGTGAACTTCATGACCTTATTGAGGAACCGTCGCCTCCCAATTGCGAGAACTATTCGTGTTGGCTACGCCTCTGAACTGAAACCACATCGTGTCGTTTGGATCGTTGTTAATTCTGAAGTCAAAGTTCAATTTGCTATACACTTGGCCGCCTCTGCTTTTTAGGAAAAATACTTTTTCAATGTTGTCATACCAAGTTCGATCCTCGTGGTTCATTCGTACAAGACAGTCGTCTTCGTAGCTGTCTGCCGGAGCTTCATAAGTAATGTGGGATGGTGCAGGTTCCGATTCTATGATTCCTCCACTGACGGGCTTGAACTCAATTGACCAATCGCCGGGACTTCGTTTTGAAAGAAACCCAGTTGCACGGGTAATAATAATTTCCAAGTCTCCTCCGTTGTCAGACACATTGCCCGTTACCAAGTCAAAGAAAAGCGGTGCGTTGGTGAATGGTAGTCTGTATTCTTTATCAATCACAACCAGCGGTTCTGCTCCCTGTAATTTCCACATTTTGATGACGGTCGGATTGCTCGGATCGGGTGTAAAATGGTCGGCATACATATATGAGTATTTGAACTCCGTGCCGGCCGCGGCTAACGTGTAGCCCTCCTTGCGGGGCCATAATCCGAGACTTTCACCTTTACCGCCTTTCAATTGGAAGAAACCGTTGGCGTCGCTCATGGTCGTTAGATGTTCCACCGTAGATTGAACACCGTTATAGATGCGGATACTCCCCGTGATTTGTGCACCGATAACCGGACTACCGAACTGGTCTTCCAGCCTGCCATAAAAAGCAATCGGCACGTCATTCATCGCGGCCAGCCCTTTCTTCATTTGTTCGCCTTTGTCTTCCTCGGATGGCATAGCCGTGTTCGAGGCACCTTGTGATGGTGGCACATCGGTGCGAACAGACAGGTTTTCTGACAAACCTGGTGTAGTGGCCGTTGGCAATGCAGAGTTTGTTTCAGTTAAAGTGGCCATTGACATCTCCGCTGGTTGCTTCTTCGCATGCCAAAGCACCAAGGCAATCAATAACGCTACAATGGCAACGAAACCAAAAATCGAGCCCCGAATATTCATGGATTCTGGATGTTGAAGCCTTTGCTGCCTGAACGCAACAATGTGTTCCAGTAATTCCACTCCTGCCAACAGTCACCACGGAATTGTGCGCTGTGCCAGAGGTGATCCCCATAACTATGCCCGGATGAGTCCGTCGGCCATATCGTGGTCAAATCAAGTCGGTCATCAAATGTTGTAATTCCTGGCGTCGCACCCAAAGCAGTGGAATATGAGGGTGCGGCATAGGCCATGACCTCGTAACGGTCATCCAAGCTGTTGACGATATCGAACATGTTTGTAGCCCCGTCATTGAATACGAGTCCGAATTTATTCCACGGTGACGGATCGTTGAGCGGACCGGTATAAAGGTATGAACCGTCCGGCTTGAGGATTTGATCGAACCCCCAGCGAGGCATCGCCAAGGCGTAGTCATTCACGTTGTAAAAATTAATGCGCCGGCCTACGGCAGCAATGTTGTTTGTTAGCCTATTCCCATAGATGTTCGGCGCACGGGGGCCATAGTTTCCTGAACCCAATAGATTTAATGGTCCGGTCGGGTAGGTATAGGTGAATGGCAAGAGATAAGGAGTAGTGACGGTTGAATCATAATTGTGCGCTGGAAGCGCCGCTTGGCTTGCCACGTAAGTGTTGACCAATTGATTGTTTCCTGCCAGCCGCAGGGCTTCTCCGGTCACAACGTTGCCCATGCTGTGTGCGAGCAGATAAACCTTATTCCCATAAGTGCCGTGTAATTGCGTCACCAGATTCAAGAGTCCGGCAGCTGAATGCCAAGCGTTGGATTCGCCATTGTCGTAATTACGTGGGTCAGTTAATGCCTTCCAGTAACTGTCGCTAAAACCGAAAGTCGTGGGCCAGCGGAAACTGCCGAACCGTCCTTGATATCCCTGCCAGTAAAGCCGCTTGAATGCACATTCAGCAAATCGGTCTTTTGCCCATATATCATCGTTCCAGCCATGCACCAGCAAAATGTAAGGCGTATTGCTGTTCCATGGAGCAGGAAATTGGAAGCCCTGAGGGGTGGTCGAATCCTGCACCGGATACGCCGTGCTGACAGGGGCACGACTCGGACTGTCGCCCACCGACCAGCGCTCATACATTTGCTTGATATCTTTGATCTGAATGTAAACGGATGACTGTCCAAAGACGTTGCCGTTTCCATCCGCAATGGTCAAAGTCAACGTACCGTTGCCACTGGCCACGCCGCACCAGATGAAATAATTCCCGAGCCAGTTGCCAGTTTGGCCAAATAAACTGGTATTCAGTTGAATGCTTTGTCCCGGTCCCAACCGGTGAATGTGCGGAGAATATTGGGGATCAACCTGATGCGCCGCAATCGTACTATTGGTTAAGTACCCAATGCCGCCATTGGCAACCGCGGCTGTAAACAGGTCTATCGTGGGATTGTTCGGATTTGGATTGCCGACATCGCCCCAACTCAAAGTTACGGTGCTGCCCGCTGGCAAGGCGGCAAGTAAATTTGTGGTGACACCGCTAATCCATAATCGCGCGAAGTCCTCCAAATCGCGTTGGCAGGGGATTATCCGTTGACCAAGGCCAGACAGATAATTGCAATCGGATTCTGGAGCGGCTTCAACATCATCGTCATAATAGGCGTTATCGTCGGCATCGAGCACATTGCGATCAAAGTTATTATTGGCCCAGAAGACATAGGGCTGGCTCGGCGAAGTAGTGTCCGGCCCGCTTAAACTTAAATCCATATTGCCATCGTGATTGGCGTCAAGTTGCAACCTCACGACCTGCACGGCGCAGGTGCCCTGCTGGTAAGGCGGATCAATATCCGGCATCGTTACCAGTGCCGCTTTTCCCACCTGTGTCGGTAAAAACTCTCCGTACGGCGAGACGATGCCAGCGCTGTTGGTTGTGACCACGCCATTGGAGTTCAAGAGAAAGGCGTTGGTCACAAAGTATTGGCCCAGATACGCGTATTTACTTGGGCTGGTGCCCTGAATCGGATATTTGGCCCAACCGCCCACGACCATCGGCTGGCCAACCGAACCGATCATCATCGGCGTCTGATTGGTGGCAGCAAAATCGCTGGAAGCTGGCAGCGGATAGTATTGAATCGGTGTGCTATTGGTTGGCAGCAGCGGCCCCGGAGTGGCTACCGGCACGAAATAATAGCTGGGCGTCTGTAGCGTGGGAACTGCGGTATCAGTCCGAATCCAAGGTATTCCGATATTGCCTCCTATCTCGAATGAGTTTCCAGGGAAATTGGTGACAACGCCGAATTGAATGCCAGTTGCCAGGTTGTACAACTGGGTCCATGCTGCCGTGATTTGAAGGCCGAATAAGTTGTAAGCGTTGGCTTGGAACGATATAAGTGTATTTGTCGTAATATAGGAAACATTTACGCCAACATCAGAAAGAGTATTCGGGTTTTGTGCAATCCAATAAGGCTCACCAACACCGAGAACGGCCGGTGCCGGCACGGTCACCAGATTGGTGCGCCAGATAAAATTGGTAGCTACGCTGGTATTTGTATCGTAAAGGAGTTGGTGAAAATCGTAGTTGGCCGTAAATGGCCAGAGGTCATTCATCGCCGTATATGGCACGCTACCATAGAACTCGGACATTTGCGTCAACGAAAAAATGCTGCTTTCAACATGATTCGTGCTGCTTGCACCGGGGTATCCGAGAGGTTGGCTCAAGGTGGCAGCCCGGAGTTCAAACAATAAATTCTGTTTCAGATGCTGCCGGCCATCGACAAAACACGGTGCGTCAGGATACACAAAGCCGGCCAACGACATCGCTCCCAGCGAATTATTGGTTCCAACGCCTTGTACATAGAGAACATTGCCAAGATTGTTTGTGGCGTCGGTATCAGAAATGACAAGACTGCCATTGTTTATATTGCTGACTGAAATATTCTCTGTTTCACGAAGGTGGAGAAAGACACTATTGTAATAGCTATAGGTATACCAGCTCAACGCGATGGTTTGAACGTTGGCTGGAATGCTTGAAAACATCAACTGCCATCGCCCGATTGAGTTGCGTACCAGACGAGCAGTAATGGGAATATCAAAAGTTGGGGTTGGTGCTGCGGAGAGGATGGAGGAACTGCCACTCATGGCCGAAGGGCCGCCTGGATAGTTGACTTTGATTTCGTAAACCGTCCGCCAGTCAGTATTCGCTACGCCAATATCTTGAAAATTCGTGGTGGCAGCTGAGACCTGGGCAATTTGTTGAAAATCAAAACCGAAAGTGTTCAAATTGAAAACACCGCGATAAATAACATAGTTTAGCACTCCTCCGTGAGATGGATTCCAGGAAAGGACAACGTTGGTTCCATTGGTCCGGACTGCCAGAAAATTGCTTGGAGCCGGGGGAGTGTTGAAAACGGTCGGATCAGTTCCCATTAAATATTCCTGGATGTTTGGAAAGCCGTCACCGTCGGGATCGGCATTCGGGTCAATGCCGACGTAACCGAAATACTGCAACTGCCACCAATCGGGAATCCCCACCCCTTGAGTGTCAGCCCAGGAACGAATGCGCACGAAAAGATTTGTTCTGCTTCCTCTCATTACGCTCATCGGGGTCCAGTTCGTTATGGCCGAACCGATGATAAACCCTTCGGAGGCCCAATCGCTTTGTGCGAGATTGGTGCGAGATTGAATTTCATAGGAAATATAAGGCTGCGAATTTGAAATTGTTCCGGCCAGATTGCTTGAGACGATGCCCACCTTCGCAATCCAGAGGTTGGTTCCGTAATTCAACGGCGTCTGGTAGCTGGGAGAATAGGTGTTCGTACCACTGCCGCCGCCATCACCGGGCGAAGGGTCATCCATCGCCATCATCTTTCCCGCTTTGATGGCTGGTTTTAAAGGCGCGGCATAGTTCACCGCACGGTCGTCGAGCAGGAAGAGATTGGTGTCCAGCGGCCAGCAGGGAACGTTGTCGATATTGCCGGGCAAGGGCGGCCAGTCGGGATTTTGAGCGGAATAAAAAGTACCCAAACTTGAAACAGCCGCCGCCGGAATGGGTCTCGTCGATTCAATCGCCCTGAGTTCCACCTCCGTATCCGACAGCGAATTCCAATCCACATTCGTATCGTCCAGCGACACCGCGCCAACCGGTCCTGTGATTCGTTGAGCGTGTAAAGTGAAAGCAATTGCGAGAACAAACGCAATCCCTGCCAAAACCATCTGCGTCCTTTTCATAAGTTTTTAACCCAATTGAATCCGATTCCAGAAGCTGCTTTAACCTTTGCCGGCAGGTAACGCAAGAGGAAAAATAAACCCTTGTTGGGTGTTTCCAGTTCCAGGCTGCCTTGCTTTCCTGACTAGCTGTGGCACGCCCGCGACAAAATCTGAAAACTCTTGGAGACTCCATTCGGAGATGCCGCGACCAAATTGGCATGAGTCAGGAAAAATTGGCGGAAAAGGCGGACCTGCATCCGGTTTATATAGGTAAAGTTGAACGGGGTGAGCAATGGATCAGCCTTCACGCGCTTTTACGGGTGGCTAAAGCCTTGGGTGTCCGTGTTCGTGAACTGGTCAAAGAACTCTAATTTCCTGTATTTTTTAGGTTTGAACCAAAAGCAGACCGAGAATTGATAAAATGGCAATCCACATCTGCTGCCGGGAGGCCTTCCTTGTTCAAAACGCGACAGTGAGGAAGCGTCGGGGGATTTGCCATCTTCATAAGGACAACTTCCGTGTTCGTCGGGAGAGTCACCGGGAGCGTCGGAACATCTGCCGTGCTTAAAACGCGACAATGCGCGACCGTCGGGATAGTCACAATATTCGCCGGGAGACCCGTCGTGGTCAAAACAGAGCAGTGCGTGTTCGTCGGGAGACTCACCGGAGGCGTCGGGAAATCATCGAGGCCACCCCTTGGTGCGTGACCAATAAATCCAAGCCCTGATGAAAAGCCGGGCTGTCGGCCACCTCAAGGCGCCAGTTGATAGCTCACAAAAGCCAGCTTGCTGCTGTCGGGCGACCAGGAGGGCACATTGATGGTGCCTTGGCCGCCGAAAAGTTTGGCCAGGACCTGGATTTTGCCATCGTTCACCGACCACAGCCGCAGCATCACGTCCTGATTGGCCGGATGACCTTTCACCTCCGGCGCATAAGACAGGAACGCCACCCATCGGCCATTCGGCGACGGGTGCGGGAACCAGTTGTTCCATTCGTCGGAGGTCACCGCTTCCTGTTGCGAGCCGTCCGCCTTCATGCGCCAGACTTGCATCCGGCCGCTGCGTTCCGAGTTGAAATAAATGTACTGGCCGTCCGGTGAATAATCCGGCCCGTCGTCGAGTCCCGGCGCCGTGGTCAGGCGCGTCTCCGGCCCGCCGGCGACCGGAATGGTATAGATGTCGAACTCGCCATTGCGTTCCCCGCAGAAGGCCAGGGTCTGGCCATCGGGCGACCAGCCGTGCCAGTAGGACGGGCCCGTCGGGGTCATGAGTTTGGGCGCCCCGCCGCTGCTCGGGAAAATATAGATGCGGGAATGTTTGTCCCCCTGCGATTGGTCGCTGACCGCCAGCTGCGTTCCGTCCGGGGACAGGCCATGGTCGTTGTTGCATTTGACGGCAAAGCCGGAATCGATCACCTGCGGGGTGCCGTTGGTGAGGGGCAATTGATAAATCCGGCCCCGGCTGTTGAAGAAAAGCGACTTGCCGTCGCGCGACCAGTTGGGGGCTTCGATGAGATTGGTGGTCCACCACACGACGCTGCGATCCTTGGAAGCGACCGTCATGATTTCCAGCGTGCAAATGAGGTGCTGGCCATTGTTGGTACCGGTGGGGATCGTTTCGACCAGTTCCACGTTTGAAAAGGTCGCTGTTTCAAACGCGTCGTTATTGTGCGCACTGACCGCCAGTCCCACATAAAACGGTTCCTGCAGGTCCAGCCGGTAAGATCCGCCGGCCGGATGCAGCGCTTCGCCTTCGCCGGCAACGGCCATGGAAATGTATTTCCCGTGTTTCTCCACCCGCAACCGCCGGGGGCCGTTGACGTTCGACTGAACTTCGAGCGTTTGCGCGCCTTTGGCGTCGCGACATTGAAGCGCGGTCAGGCCGTTGCCGTGCAGCACCGCGTCAACATAGGGTGAATCAGCGTCCAGGCTCTGGCGGATAATCAAACAGGCCTTGCGGTGCAGTTGCTTGCTGGTCCCGACAAAGTTGATGTTCGCCGCCAGCGTGACGTCACCGGAAACTTTTTTCCACACCATGTGGCAGCCGTCATTGGTGAACCACATGTTCACGCCGCCACCGCCGACGGTATAAGACTGCTGCGCCGGATCATATTGGGCGGAACCGGCGTGCCGGGGCGTGCCGATGTCGGTGTCGTCCGTAAACAGACCGAGGTTTGCAGAATTCGTTTGTGCGTTGGCCGCAATGAACGAAAAACCGGCCAGGGCCAATACCAGCAGCTGGCGTAAATCGACGGGATTGAACATGTGGTGATTAAACCGCGCAGGCCCTTTGTTGGCAACGGGTTATTTGAACCCCATTTTGATGACGAACAACATGTGGAAATACAGAACCCAAGGGCAGAAGCGATAGCACAATTCAATTAATCTCGTAGCCGCGAACGTCAGTTCGCGCCATATCGCTCTCCTTCATTCAAATTGCGCCGACTGACGTCGGCGGCACAATTTTTGAAAAGACTCTAGCTCTTGTTTGGGGTTTCAGCCTGATCACCAGGGTTTGACAAAACACTGGCGCCCGCCCGGAGCAGCGGGTAAGCCTTCCCATATGAAACCAACGCCGACCAAACTGTTTCTTCCTGCATTGAACCCGGTTCATCTGGCGATATTTGCCTTTCTCCTGGCCGTTGCCCCGGGCTTCAGTCAACCGGGCATGGCCGCCGGAAAAGACGCGTTCGCTCAAAATCTTCGGCTGGGCCGCGGCATAAATGTCCTGGGCTACGACCCCATCTGGACTGCGTTCGACCAGAGGCGGTTCAAGCAACCGTATTTTAAAATGATCCGCGAAGGCGGCTTCGACACGCTGCGGGTCAATCTCTACCCGTTCGCGCACATGGGCCCGGCGCCGGACTTCACCCTGAGCAATACGTGGTGGCAGACGACGGAGTGGATCGTCACGAATGCCCTGGCCGCCCGGCTCAATGTGATGCTGGATTTCCATGAATACGAAATGACCGGCAAGGATGCTGAAAGCAACAAGGCCAAATTCCTCGCCTTTTGGCGGCAGGCGGCCCCGCATTTCAAGAACGCGCCGGACGGGGTCCTGTTTGAAATCTTGAACGAACCCAACGGCAAGATGACGCCGGAGGTATGGAATCAGTATCTGGCCGAGGCGCTGGCCATCATCCGCGAAACCAATCCCACCCGCACCGTCGTCATCGGACCCGCTTTCTGGAATTCGATCGACCATCTGGCCGAGTTGAAACTTCCCGAGTCGGATCGCAACCTGATTGTCACCGTGCATTATTACAATCCGATGGAATTCACCCATCAGGGCGCACCCTGGGCCAATCCGGTGCCCAAGCTCGGTGCCGTGTGGTTGGGCACGCCCGACGAACGCGCTGCCATCGCGAAGGCTTTTGCGAAAGCCCAGGCCTGGGCCAACGAACATCATCGCCCCATCTTTCTGGGCGAGTTCGGCGCGTATGAAAAGGGTGAGATGCCGTCCCGCGTGCGCTGGACGGATGCGGTCGCCCGCGCTGCGGAAAAGAACGGCTGGAGCTGGGCCTACTGGCAATTCGATTCGGATTTCATTGTCTATGACATCCCCAAGGAGCGTTGGGTCGAACCGATTCACCATGCGCTGATCCCGCCGGGCGGCGCGAAGACGCCATAGGCACCCAACCCCGGCATTGTCCTAATTCAGGGACGCCGCTTACCAGGCCCGCTTGTATTGGTTCGGGGCCGGCAACCTGTTCTTGTGTCCGAGCGCCTTGGCTGCATGCGCCGGCCAATACGGATCCACCAACATTTGGCGCGCGAGCAAAACCACATCCGCGTGGCCCTGGCGCACGATGTCGTCTGCCTGTTTCGGTTCGGTGATGAAACCCACGGCGGCGGTGGCAATGCCGGCTTCGCGTCGGACCCGTTCGGCAAAGGGCACCTGATAGCCCGGCGCGACGGCAATTTTTGCGTCCGGCACCACGCCGCCCGAACTGCAATCGATCAAGTCCACGCCCGCGGCCTTGAGCAGCTTTGCCAGCGCGACGCTTTGTTCGATGTCCCAGCCGCCGGGCATCCAGTCAATCGCCGAAATCCGCACTGCCAGCGGCAGCTGTTCGGGCCAGACCTGCCGTACCGCTCGCGCCGTGTCCAGCAGCAGGCGGATGCGGTTTTCAAAACTACCGCCATATTGGTCCGTACGATGATTGGCCAGGGGCGACAGAAATTCGCTGAACAAATAACCGTGTGCCGCGTGCAGTTCCAGCCATTCAAAGCCCGCCGTCAGCGCGCGTTTCGCCGTTGCGACAAAATCGTTCTGCACCCGGACGATGTCCGCCAGGGTCATCGCGCGCGGGACTTTCGGCAGTTCGCCGCCGAAGGGAATCGCGCTCGGCGCCAGCGTGGGCCAGCCTCCCCGGTCGTCCGGCAGATGCGCGCCGCCGCGCCAGGGCAGATCGGCGGACGCCTTGCGGCCGGCGTGCGCAATCTGGATGCCCGCCACCGCGCCGTGCTGTTTCACGAATTTGGCGACACGCGCGAGCGGCTCGATGTGTTTTTCGCTCCAAAGCCCGAGGCAACCCGGGGTGATGCGGCCCTCCGGCGCGACCGCCGTGGCCTCCACGATGACCAATCCCGCGCCGCCGACCGCACGTGAACCGAGGTGAACGTAATGCCAGTCGTTCGCCACGCCATCCTCGGCGGAGTATTGGCACATCGGCGACACGCCGATGCGATTGCGCAAGGTCACGGAGCGGATGGTCAGCGGCTGGAACAGGTTCGGTTCGGACCCGGTATTTTTATCCATAGCGCGGACAAAATATGCCGGAACCGTGAAAGCGCAAGCACGCCGGACTCGGCGAACAGGGGGCGGTCACGCCTGTTCAACCCGAAACGGCCTGGAGCCTTCGCCTATAGCGCCTTTTCAAAAATTGTATAGCCGCCGCCGTGAGTCGGCGCAACTTGAATAAAGGAGAACGATATGGCGCGAACTGACGTTCGCGGCTACGAGATTAATAAAATTGCTCTACCGACGCTCCAGCCAGCCGCTGTTTCTCATCCATTCCGTTGCCCGGTCGGGCCAGGCGGTGACCGGTACCGGCGTGCGGCGCAGGCCGTAGCCATGGCCGCCGGTTGCATAGATATGGAGTTCGGCGGGCATGCGGGCCTGTTTCATCGCGAGCGCGTAAACCAGCACATTCTCCACGCCCACCGGATCATTCTCGGCCATCACCAGGAACGTCGGCGGCGTATTGGTGGTTACCGTCACATCGGGCAAAAGCTTTTGCGCGTCGTTTTTGTGGGCCAGCCCGCCGGGATAAATGAGCATTTGAAAATCCGGCCGGCAACTGGTGTCATCGGCTTTATCCACGGCGGGGTAGGTGCGCACGCTATCATTGGCGCAAAGTCTGGCGCACAGGTCACCCCCGGCGGAGAACCCAAGCACTCCGATGCGCTGCGAATCAATGCCAAATTCCTTCGCCCGCTGGCGCACCAAACCGAGTGCGCGCTGGATGTCCTGCAACGCCCCCGCCTCCTGCTTCGGCACCCGATATTTGAGCAACACGCCAGTAATCCCGATGGAGTCGAGCCACTCGCAAACCTCGGTGCCTTCGAGGTCCCAGGCCAGGATGTTGTATCCGCCACCGGGACAAACGAGGACTGCGGCGCCGGTCTCCTTGCCGGCAGCGGGACGATAAATCGTGATGCTCGGTTGCGATACATTGCCGAGGCGGATGACGGGTTTGCCGGCGATCAGCTCCGAACCGGCTTTGCTCGTATCATGTTCCGTCGAAACCGTATTGGTCACACCCGGCGCGCGGTCCGGCCACAACGGGATGAGGACCGGTTCCGCCGCCTGGGCCGGGACAATGGAAAGCATTCCGCAAAACAGTGTGATCCGGCAAAGCGCAGGAAATTTCATGCGTGTAGTAGAACGAATTCTCCGGCGGGGGTCGAACGTTATTCCGGGCAGTTCCGGCAAAGCCCGGCAGCCGTGCGCCAGCAGCTCACCAAGGACGCGCCAGATCGGGGCGCCGCTTACGGGCCGTTCGAGCGCTCTCCGGCTGGCGGGGCTTGACCGGGTCTTCAACCGGAGTTTCCGCCGGCAGCGGCGCTGTTTCAGAACCGGCCTGGATGGCCTTCATCGCCTCATCAATCACCCCCAGCAGTTCCAGCCGGCCCTGCTTTGCCACGGCGGAACAGGTATGGATGGCCGGCAGCTTCTCGAACCATCCGGAGATCTGTTTCGTAAAGGCCGCAATATTCGCCTGCACCGTGACGGGCGTTACCTTGTCTGTCTTGGTGAAGACGAGGACGAATGGAACGGAATTGCGGGCGAGCCATTCCACAAATTCCACGTCAATTGGCTGTGGCGCAAGACCGGCGTCGAGCAGCGCAAAGACACAGCAGAGATTCGTCCGGTGCTTCAGGTAATCATCCACCGCCCGGTTGAACTTGAATCTGGCCTTGCGCGCGCCGGCGGCGAATCCGTAGCCCGGCAGATCCACCAGCCGCCACGTCCGGTTCATCGTGAAAACATTGATGAGCTTGGTGAATCCGGGGGTGGGCGAGACCCGGGCCAGATCCAGCTTGCCCGAGAGCAGGTTCAACAACGAAGACTTGCCGACGTTGGACCGGCCGATGAAGGCGAATTCGGGCAGGGACTCATCTGGACAGGAATCCAGGTCCGGGGCGCTGCAATCAAAGATGGCGGATGAAATATGCACGGTCGGCAACGAATAACCCACTGTCGCAGCAAATCCGTTGCAGTGATACACCTATTTTTGGTTTTGACCGGCGAACACCATCGATAAATGGAGCGTTACCACCGCCTTCCGGATTTGGGCTGATCATCGTCGTATTTCACATGGAACCCGATTTCCCGGCGCGCCGGTTCCGACGGCTTCATCAATTGCCGCAACGTGTCAAAAACCACCTTGAACCGGATGTCGTATTTCTTTTCCAGCGCTTCCAGCTTGCGGGCCAGGTCTGCATGGGAAGCCAGCATCTGCCGCAATTGGACGAAAGCGCGCATGATTTCAATGTTCACCTGCACGGCGCGGTCGCTGTACAGCACGCTGGACAGCATGGCCACGCCCTGTTCCGTGAAGGCATGCGGCCGGTATTTGAGGTTTTCCCCCCGCTTCAAGATCACAAACTGTGACCTTGAACGCAGCCACGCTTCGGCTTCTTCGGACGTCAGTTGAAACATGAAATCCTCCGGGAACCGCGCGGCATTGCGCTTGACCGCCTGGTTGAGCACACGGGTTTCCACGCCGTAAAGCGGCGCCAGATCATTGTCCAATAAAACCTTTTGCCCGCGCACGAGGCGGATTGCGCTGCGGATACGTGCAACCAGGACGAGCGATGTATTGTTTTCCATGCGCCCTTTTTATCACGCATGGTTGGACATGCGCTGTCCAAGGGTCGCTTTAAACGGGAGTATGTAGATAACGCAAATGGGCCAAGATGCAGAACCCGATTGGTGGCCAATGGATGGCCAGCCCGACCAAATAATCGGCGTGCCACGCTCGTTTTCTGATGGATTTGCGTTAAGTACATACTCCCGGCTTTAAAGGGTGACCTGCAGTGATTTGAAGGCGGGTCCCATGGACAAACAAGTCATGGACTTCCCCGGCAATATGAACGACAATGACCGTGCCCGTCTCGCCCCTGCCGGACTGAGGCCGCCGTTTCCGAGCAGAATTTTTATGATCAAAAAAACAGCAACCATGAAACCGATGCCCGACCCGGTGCCGGCCGACGAAAGCGAAGAGCACGTTTTCAACCGCATCCTGGCAAAGCCCGAGTTCAAACCGTTGAAAGCCATCCTTATCGAGCTGGGGGTTGACCCGGCCGTGATGCGCGGGGCGATTGTCACGACGAATTCCTACCCGAATTTCCTGGTCAAGCTCGGGTACCGCGTCATTCTCGTGCCGCAGATCCACGAACAGGACTGTTACTCGCGCCTGGGACCGGCCGGCGGCATACGGGCGGTGGTACCCCATCACGACACGGCCACCTACAGCACGCTGGTCACGCTCGTAAACTTCGATTCCACACTCACCACGACGCCTAAATCCGTGAACTTCTTCAGCGACCAACTGGCTGAATTCAAGACCCAGTTGATGAAATAGGCAGCGGTCCAAGGGCCGGTGGCCTCTGTCGGCTTCAGTGGGTCGGCGTCGTTGCCCGGGTTGGGGCGTTCGTTGCTTCGTCAGCGGTTTCCTTGAGAAAATTATCCAGCACACTCAGGTAGGCATCGATGGAATCGCCAGCCTCCGGCCCAAGATCGCGCTTCATCTCCCGTAATTGGTCGGCGTAGGACCTGGCCTGGTTTCGCAGATCGTTCATATTCAGCTGTCCGCTCATCAGGCCGTTGACCATCTCGTCATATTTGCCGGCCGCTTCGGGGCTGCCGGCGAGCATTTGCTGGCGGACCTGCCCGACAAAATTCGTGTTCGCGCCGAGGGTTTGCAGCGCCGCGGATAAATTCACGTTGGTTTTCGCCAGGGCGGCCGACGGCATCGCAGCGGGGAAATTCGTGGACGCAGATACTTGCACCAAGCCGGCTGCCACCCTGGCTGCGGCTGCGTTCGTACCAAACATCACGGTCGCCACCTTCTTGCGCGATACGTTGATTTTGCCCAGCACTTCGCTTTCCAACACCACGGTGTCCGTGGTTACGGACAGAACTTTGCCGGAATAACGATCGCCATTTCGCATTTCCACCACGTCGGCGTGCAACCGGGATGTGGTAATGGACAACAGCAGAAATCCGGACAGGACGAACCAGCACACGGGCTTCATGGGCAAACAGTAATCCATCGGGGGATTTTGCGCAATCGGGGCCGGCGACGGGTCGTGTTTTACGTCAGGGGCAAACACCCGGCGCCGTGGCTCACGGATTATTCATCCGTGCGGAATCGCCAGGGAACGGCGGCGCCCGGTTCACTCTCACGGCTGTCCAGCTGCTGTGCCAGCGGTGAGGCCGCCCAAGCCGCCGGGTGCGAGCCAAATCCGATGATGGCTTGCGCAAAACCTTTGTGACCAATGCTCGTCCGCAATTCTTCACGGACATACCGGCTGCGAAATGCCTGATCGAAGACATGCGAAGCTATTTCCGAAACCCGCGCCTGCAACCTGACCCGGGCCATGGCCTGTCCGGTGGCCAGCCATCCGTGTTTATCGTCCGTCTTGGTTTTAATCACCGCCAATGCCGCCATCTGTTCCGCCCGCCGCCCGGCCGGTTCGACGGTGAGGCTTTCTGCTTCATTGCCGCGCACGATGAACGTGAGCAGCGGCCTAGTCCATTGGGCCATCCGCGAATGCCCCATCAGCGTTTCGGGCTGGTTCCCCGCCGGTGGCGTTTTCACTCCCCATTCCGCGAATTCCAACAGCCGGTTGCGACTCGACGTGCATTGGGAAAATTCCAGCCACGCCTTCTCGCCCGCCAGGGCGCCTTCAAACAGTTCAAACATGGACTCGGAAATCGGGGCCTCGTTCCAGGAGGTGAATGGGTTTTGGTCGCGGACCATGGCTTCAAACAGCGCGACCTCCCGGGCTCCACCATCGGGACTGGACCCGCAATGAATCCTCGCCACCAGCCCGGCCTGGTCGAAATCGGGGAACAATTCCACCTGTCCCAGGCAGCCAAAACGTTTCAGCGCCAGCTTCAAATGAAACAAGGCCTCGCCGCAACGGATCATAAATTCGCGGCCGTCGGGATCAACCATCTCCGACACCGTGCCGGCATCGGCGGATAATTCAACATGGGTGTCATCCAGACGGAATTGCCAAGGTTGCCACTCATCCATCGCGACGGCCATGCCGGCGCACTTCATGGCGTGCCCAAGCTTCTGCCGGACGGAACCACCCGCCGGAAAATCCGATTTGCCACCATCCCAGAATGTGTTCGCACTCATAACACTGTCCCCCCGCCCATCATCACAACAGTGGTGTGATGGATCTGGAAAAGAGTACAGCAGGCAATCTGCCATCCGCGAAAAAGGCCGGAAACATGCGAGTCCGCCGGAAATTTCCTGCACGGGTTTGAACAACCTGAACAAAAAGGAGCATGATTGGTCGGATGACTTTGCGGAATCCGCGTTGAAAAATCCGGCGCGTTTTCCCATGCTCCAGCCATGCCAAAAAAAGACCCGCGCGTCGACGCCTACATCGCCAAGGCCGGTGATTTTGCCAGGCCGATTCTCAACCGCATCCGCAAACTCGTCCACGCCGCGTGCCCGGACGTGGAGGAAACCATCAAATGGAGTGCGCCGTTTTTCGAGCACAAAGGAATTCTGCTGGCCACGCCGGCCTTCAAACGCCATTGCGCGCTCATTTTTTGGAAAGGCAGATTGTTCTTGAGCAAAGACCAGAAGGCAAAGCTTCGCCGCCTTACTTCGATTTCCGAATTGCCGGGCAGCAAAATCCTGACCAGCTACATCAAGAAAGCCGTCAAGCTCAACGAAGCTGGAATCAAAATACCCCTGCGTCCGAAATCAAAGGTGAAAAAGCCGGTCGTTGTCCCGGATTATTTTCTGGCCGCGCTCAGGAAAAACAAAAAGGCGCTGGCGGCGTTCGAGAATTTCAGTCCCAGCCATAAACGGGAATACGTCGAGTGGATTGTCGAAGCCAAACGTGAAGCGACGCGCGCCAAACGCATCAAAACCGCCATTCAGATGATAACCAAAGGAAAATCGCGGAACTGGAAATATATTTGAACAAAAAGCGGCGGTGAACGCGCCGCGGTCCAGACGCTTCGCGACTTTGGAAGACATTCAGCAGTCGCGCCAGCGTTTGGACTGCGGTGGCTTCAGCACCGCTTTAAAAATTCCCGGCTCACTGCCAGTACAAACAACGATATGAAGACTACCAGAATGACCTGCGAAGTGGCGTTGCTCTGCGCGACGTTGAGTTTGATGGCCGGTTTAAATCCAGTGTTGGGCCAGTCAACAACCAACCGCCCGGCCCGACCCACACCGCCCGCTAGCGATCCGCACACGCCGGGCTATGTTACCGCCAAAGAGTTGCCCGACGGCGCCAATGCTCCGGTGGATGCCGATGGTAACTTCATCATCGGCCCGACCCACCCTCGCGCTTCTGAAATTACCGTGCAGACCAATGTGCCGCAAGGAACGGTCTATGATTTCACCATGAGTTCGGCGGACAGCAAAATTTATCCCGGCATCGCGCGCGAAAAAGGCACTTTTGGCACGGCGGACCCCGCCGACCCCGCCAAATTGGTCGTGACCACCAGCCATCCGGCTCCCTACACCCGTCACGTGGCGGTTTATGTTCCCAAACAATATGCCTCCGGCACAGCCGCGCCTTTCATTGTCGGCGCGGACGGACCTGACCGCGCGTTGTTCACGGCTTTGGACAATCTGATTGCGGAGCACAAGGCGCCGGTGATGATTGCCATCTCCATCGGCAATGGCAGCGGCGACGCCCAGGGCAGCGAGCGCGGCCTGGAATACGACACCATGTCCGGCTTGTACGCGGAATTCGTGGAGCAGGAAGTACTGCCGCTCGTGGAAAAGCAATGCCAGGTGACTTTGACCAAGGACCCCGACGGCCGGGCGACGATGGGCGGCAGTTCCGGCGGCTCGTGCGCCTTGATCATGGCGTGGTATCATCCCGAGCTTTACCACCGTGTACTGACTTATTCGGGCACTTACGTTAACCAGCAGTGGCCACCCAATTCCGAGACCCCGCATGGCGCCTGGGAATTTCATGAACACCTCATCCCGAACAGCCCGGCCAAGCCGCTGCGCATCTGGATGGAAGTCGGCGACCGGGACCTCCTGAATCCGAACATCATGCGCGACAACATGCACGACTGGGTTCTTGCCAACGAGCGCATGGCAGATGTGCTGGCTGCCAAAGGCTATCATTACCAATTTATTTTCGCCCGCAACGCCGGGCACGTGGACAACCGCGTGAAACAACAAACGTTGCCCGAAGCCTTGGAATGGCTGTGGCAGAACTACCAGCCGGTTACGAAATAGAGTGGGAAAAGCAGGATGGGCTGCATGTCATCGCTGCCGCTTTGACTTGGGTTTGTCATCGTCATATTTCACGTGAAATCCGATTTCGCGTTTCGGCCTGGCTGGCGGCGACATTAACTGCCGGATGGCATCAAAGACAACCTTGAACTGGGCATCGTATTTATTTTCCAGCGCCGCAAGTTTGCGCGCCAGTTCGGCATTGGAGGTCAGCATCTGCCGCAGCCGCACGAACGCGCGCACCACCTGGACGCTGGTCTGAGCCGCCCGTTCGCTATTGAGCACATTCGCCAGCATCAGCGCGCCATGCTCGGTGAAGACGTACGGCAAATACTTCCGATGCGCCCCGCGCTTTAAGGTCGCAAATTGCGACCTTAAAGATTCCCACTCTTGGGGCGTTAGCTGGAACATGAAATCGGGCGGGAAACGATTAAGATTGCGACGCACCTGCTCATTCAAACGCTTGGTTTCAACGCCATACAGTTCAGCCAAATCGCTGTCCAGCATCACTTTCTCGCCGCGAATCGAGAGGATTACCCTTTCAATTCGTTCCACCGGAACCAAACTCATTTGCCCGTCCATATCAGACCTTTCACCCAGAGGTGGTCACAGTTTGTGACCACCTTCTTATCTTTAAGGTCACAAATTGTGACCCTAAATATCAATAAGTTTCTGTCATCAGCTTTGAGATACCAATTGGTATTTCAAAGCGGCTTGCGAGGACGCTCGCTCCACCAGCGTGCGCGGAATGGCGCGCCCTGGCGCTTGCATTTAAAGGAGGTTTTGCTAGCTATTGCCCGCATGAAACTTTGGGCTGGCCTGCTCTTGCTGCTTTTTGTCGCAGCGGCAATGGCGGGTGAAACCAACCCGCCAAGCGCGTCCCCGTCGGTTTCCCGCAGCGTGTTTGGCTATGATCCGACGGCAGATTTTATCGCGTTCGATCCGCAGTATCGCGAGAAGCACAACCATTATGTCGGCGAGCTGGAGGCATTGCAGCAAGAGCTGGCGCGGCAGGACGCCAACGGCCGGGCGACGCCGTGTTCGCGACAAATTTTTCTCGAGGCGCGCTGGTTGACGTTGTACTCCGCGCACTGGGACCAGATCGACCGGCGCCTGAGCGATTTGCGCGAGATGTTGCAGCGCCCGGCCGATCCGCCGGATTCCCGGGAACAGGTCGAGGCGGACGGCAGCTTCGATCATTGCAGCGAAGCGTGGTTTCTGAAGCTGGACTCCACCATCGAGGAGGTGGAGTACCGCACCGAGCGCGGCCTGCCCGTCCGGTTCCCGCTCAAACTCCTCGACCGCGTGAACACGACGGAGAAACTGCGCGCCTACCTGGATTCGCTGCTCATTTCCGATGTGCGCAAGACAGGCATCGACCAGCGTTACGAGCTGAACATCGCCATCACCGCCATCGAACGCTTTATCGTTGGGCACGTGAAAAACAATTACCCGTTTCCGCCGGAACTAAAGCAGGCGCTTTTCGATTATCAGGATCAGCACTGGCAGGACCCGCAGACGGGCTACTTCGGTGGATGGTATCGCCTGCCGGACGGGAGCATCCGCAAGACGGCGGATTTGAGCGTCACGTTCCACATTGCGTCGTATCGACGTGACAACCTCAAACACATCCCGGAAATGATGCGCACCACCATCGCATTCAAGGATTACCCGTATCCGTTCGGCTGGCGGCAGCAAGGACAACCGTCAAATCACCATAACGATGATGTCGTGCGCCTGTTCCGCATCGGCTGGCCGCAGATGGACGAGGCGCAACGCCAGCTCGCCCGCGTGGAAATGCGGCAGATGATGGACTTCTGCCTGCACGACACGATGAACCCGGATGGCTCGTTCAAGATGATGGACGAAGACACGCTCGGCTCATCGTTTTATTTCCCCGTTTCGCTTCTGAATGAGCTCGGTTATTTCCGGCCGTCGCTGCGCTTCTGGACGTGGGAATCATTCCCGGACGCGCTGGAAGTTGCGGCGAAGGTCGAGCAGCGCATCAAGGCCATGGGCCTGACCGACACGGAATCGGCCAAGGTATTGCGAATCGTCGATGACGCCCGCCGTGAACAGCGCGCGTGGCGGATGGGCGGCGCGATCGTGCTGGTGACACTCATCTGGTTGGGCTGGCGGGTGGTGAAATATCTCCGCCGCCGGCAAATCGCAACCCGGTGAACTGGCAGGATGGCTCGCGGGGACGCTTGCCCCCCGAGTTAACGAAGTGTTATTGCCCTTACCCGCCGGAACCCTGGCGGACCTGCTCTTTTTTCGATTCCAGTTCGGCCTGCAACGATTTGCGCTCCCGGGACAACTGCTGCCGCAGCGCCTCGGCTTTGTCCGCGTCACCCGCTGCCGTAACCCGGGACATCTCGTCATTCAGGGCAATCTCGCGCCCGGCGATGGTCGCCGCGTATTTGGTGTCCAACTCGGCCAGTTGCTTTTTCTGCGCTGCGGTAAGTTTGCCGGCCGGTGCGGCCCGGTTGAGCCGTTCCATGGCGAGTTCATAGGCAGTCTTCATGCATTTCGAATTCCGGGCTCATGATGCGGCCACGCGGCCACCCGAGTCAATGGCGTCGGGGGCCACCCCGGCCCCGCCACGTTGAGATTGGCCAAAAGGCGAGCTTCGCCCCGCCCGAGGGTTCATCAGTCGAATTAATCCGCCTCCTTAGCGACGAAAAACGGTTTGGCATTCGATATGTAACTTGTTCATTTTCAATTAGATAAATCTATCATTAGAATTTGACTCGCTCGGGTAAAGTGGCTTAGTGTGACAACGTAACAGTGTCGTGCGGATGGTGCCTTTCCGGGCTGTTTCAGCGCGCCGTGCAGGAACGTTCTTTTATCTATGAGTGACTCAATGACAACCGCGCCGTCAGGCGGCGCGCCGATAGTTTCGAAAATCAATGAGGCGGTGATCCGCATCGCGGGCAATTCGCAGGATGGCATCCAGGCCATCGGCGGGTTCCTCGCCCGGCTGGCCGGCCGCAGCGAGCAGGAAGTCATGACCTTCATGACGATCCCCTCCACCATTTCCGGCGGGCCGTCGATCTTCCAGGTCCGCATTGGTTCCGGCGAGGTGCTCAGTTCCGGCGACGAAGCCGACGTGTTGCTCGCCTTTTACCAGCATTCCTACGAAGGCCACATCAATTCGCTCAAAAAAGGCGGCATCGTTTTGTTCGACTCCGACCACGTCCAGCCGAAGCCCGAGTGGGAGAAGGATTATCATCATGTTCCCGTTCCGATTTCCTCGCTGACGGTTGAAGCGATCGGCGGCACGGCCAAGGACAAGGGCAAAAACATTTACTCGCTCGGCCTCATCGCCCGCATGTTTGATCTGAATGTGACGAAACTGGAGCAGCTGGTGACGGAACGGTTCACCGGCAAAAATGAGAGCATCGTAAAGAATGCGTTGGCGGCGTTTCATGCCGGTTACAGCCATTCCCTCGGCAACATCATCGAAACTTTCAGGTTTGTGGATGCCAAGAGCAAGGGCGGCCGGCAGGTCGTGATGAACGGGAACGAGGCCCTGGGCCTCGGCCTCATCGCGGCCGGCGTGCGTTTCGGCGCGGCCTATCCCATCACCCCATGGTCGGACATCATGGAACTGCTCCGGCGCGAATTGCCCAAGTACGGCGGCACGTTCATCCAGTGTGAGGATGAAATCGCTTCCATTTCCATGGCGATTGGCGCGAGCTATGGTGGACGCGTGGCGGTCACGGGTTCAAGTGGCCCAGGCATCGCCCTCAAAACCGAGGCGCTCGGCTGGGCCGTGATGGCGGAAATGCCGCTGGTGATCGTGGACGTGCAGCGGGGCGGTCCTTCGACGGGCATGCCGACCAGCATCGAACAGTCGGATCTGAACATCGCCTGTTTCGGCGGCCATGGCGATGCGCCGCGCGTGGTGATTGCGCCCGCGAACGTCGAGGATTGTTTTTACATGGCGATTGAGGCCGTCAATATCGCGCGCCAATACAGCGTGCCGGTCATCATTCTCACCGACCAGGGCATTGCGACCCGCATTGAGGCGTTCATCGAACCGAACCTGGAAAAGGTTTGTCAGGATATTTCACCCGATTTCACGCCCGTTGCCGACCATAAACCCTACGATTTGTCCCTCCCCAACGGGATCACCCATCACGTCGCGCCCGGGACGCGGGTACAAAGCGGCAAGTATCCCATCGTCACCGGGCTCGAACACGACGAGCTCGGCCATCCGACCGGGTCGCCCAAATTGCACATGCAGATGACGGCCAAACGCCGCAAAAAATTGCAGGCACTCGGCGCGACCTTGCCGGCGCCGAAGGTTTACGGGCCGCCCGAAGGCAATGTCCTGCTCGTCGGCTGGGGTTCGACGGAAGGTCCGATCCGCGAAGCGGTGGACCGTGCCCGGGCGGCCGGCGACAGTGTCTCCTCGGTTCACATCAAGCACATCAACCCGCTGCCGCCGGGGTTGGAAAACATTTTCTCGGGCTTCAACCACGTCTTTGTCGTGGAAATGAATGACGAAGGGTTGTATGGTTTCGGGCAATTCGGCGCCTTGTTGCGCGCCCGCTATTGCGACGCGAAAATCCAGGGCATTAACAAGACCGACGGCCTCACCTGGAAGGTGAAGGAAATCCTTGAACGCGCCAAGGACAACGTCACCGCCGGACTGCGGAAACTGTAAATTTGAACCGTCTGAACCCCATGACCGTCCAAGCTTTAGGATTTAAAGATTTATCATGAGCCAAACGTTGACCGAAACTCCGGATCGCCAGGGCAATGCCGCGGCGGTCCCTGTGCCGCCCGCGCCTGAAACCGAACGCAAGGGATTGACCAAAAAGGAAATTGCCGCCGACCATCCGACGTGGTGTCCCGGCTGCGGCGATTTTTCCGTGCTCGCGTTGTATTTCAAGCTGATTGAAAGACGCAAGCTGTGGCACGAGAAAATCACGACCATCGCCGGCATCGGCTGTTCCAGCCGGTTCCCGTATTTCGTGCAGGCCCACGGCGCGCATTACATCCATGGCCGCGCCCTGCCGTTCGCCAGCGGCATCTCGCTGTCGCGCCCGGATTTGCACGTGTTTGTGTTTGGCGGCGACGGCGATGCTTTCTCCATCGGCGGCAATCATTTCAATCACACCGCGCGCAAGAACATCAAGATGACCTATTGTGTCATGGACAACTGGGTCTATGGCCTGACCAAAAAGCAGACGTCGCCCACATCCCCGCTCGGCTTCAAGAGCAAGACCGACCAATGGGGCGCGGTGGATTATCCCATCAATCCGATGAAGCAGGCGATTTCCGCCGGCGCCACGTTCGTCGCGCGCACGACGGCCACGAACCCGAATCACGTGCTGGCGATGATGGAAGCCGCGATGGATCACGACGGATTCAGTTTTATTGAATGCCTCAGCGAATGCGTGGAATTTTACGAGGGCGCGTTTGACGCCGCGAACCCGCGCAAGGGCGGCGTATTCAACGAAGTCCCGAAGACCCACGACGTGACGGATGAACTGGCCGCGTACAAAATCGCGGGCGAAGCGTTCCCCGGCAGCTTCGGAATCTTTTACAAGGTCAACAAGCCGACCAAGAACGCCAAGGAAGCCGAAATCAACCGCGGCATGATGGAAAAGGTCAAAGGCTTGAAGGACTGGCAGATTCTCCAGAAGACCTTTGACCGAATGAAATAATCTACGATTTGCGATTCACCGTTTACGAGTCCGCGGACCATTCCCGGGCTCGTAATTTTTTTATGGCGCGTCAATCGCAAATCGTAAATCGTAAATGTCGCGATGCCGATCTACGAATTTGCCTGTCCGAAATGCCGCCGGATTTTCAGCTTCCTCTCGAAGCGCCTGAATCCCGACCGCCTGCCCGTCTGCCCCAAATGCGGCAATAAAAAAATGTCCAAACAGATCAGCCGCTTCGTTATGACCAAAGGCTTGAAGGAACCAACGGGCGGCGGTGAAGGTCTGGAAGAAGGCGCTCCGCCGATGCCTGATTTCGATGATCCGCGCGTCGAGCGGGCCATGATGGAGATGGAACACGACATGGAGGGCCTGGATGAAAACAATCCGCGCCACATGGCGCAAATGATGAAAAAGATGAAGGATCTCATGCCCCCGGGTTCGGTGCCGAAGGAACTCGACACCGCCATCAAACGGCTCGAAGCCGGCGAAGACCCGGAAAAAATCGAGGCGGACATGGGCGACGTGCTGGGCAGTTTCATGGGCGGGCCGGAAGGCGGCGGCGGCAGCGCCGATTACATGAAGGACGGCGGATTATATGACTATTAATCCGTTCCGTAGCCGCCGACGTGAGGAGGCGGAACTAATTTAAGACAGATCAGTCCACCTCCTCACGTCGGTGGCTACAAATTAACATGGCCCACATCCACGAAAAAATTGATTTCACGGTTGCCATTTTCATCGTTCAGGATGAAAAGGTCCTGCTCATTCACCATCGCAAGCTGGACAAATGGCTGCCGCTCGGCGGACACATCGAGCTGGACGAGGACCCGGAGCAGGCCGCGTTGCGCGAGGCGAAGGAGGAGAGCGGTCTCGACGTCGAGTTGCTCGGTGAACGCCCGCCCACGACCGGCCCCGGCACCCGCGCGCTCATCGCGCCGCGCTTTCTCGACATCCACCGCATCAACGAAACCCACGAGCACATCGGCATGATTTATTGGGCGCGGCTAAAGAGCGGCGGCGCGCACGGAGTGACGCGCCCTACCCTCGCCACAAATGAGCATCACGACATTCGCTGGTGTTCGGCCGCGGATTTGGACAAGCTGGAGCCGCCGATGTCGGACGCGGTGAAATGGTATTCCCGCGCGGCCATCCGCGAGATTTCGAGCCGCACATGATGACCCCGGGCAGCCGCCAGTTCAAAACCGTTTGTTTCACCATGGAAGGATTGAGTTCCTTCTCGGTGTCGCTTTATTCCTATTACATCTATTTTCTCATGCGGGACCAGTTCGGCTTCAATGGCCGGGACAACCTGGCCTTTGCCGCGTTGAACGGCCTCATTTACGTGTTTTCCGCGTGGCAAGGCGGCCGCTTCGGTCAGCGACGCGGCTATTTCAACGCGCTCAAGGTCGGGTTCGGGGTGATGATTGCCGCGCTGGCCATCGGCCGGTCGTTCCCTTGCGTTCCCGGACTGGTGCTCGCCACCGGACTGTTCAACGTTGGCATGTGTTTCATCTGGCCGACCATCGAGGCGCTCGTGAGCGAAGGCGAGGACGCCGTCGGCCTGCCGCGCATGGTGGGCACTTACAACGTCGTCTGGGCCGCCACCAATGCACTGGCGTTGTTCAGCGGCGGCACGCTGGTGGAAAAATTCGGGTTCAACACCATTTTTTATGTGCCCCTCGTCGCCATGGCCGCGCAACTGGTCCTGGTTTTCTGGCTGCAAAAAAATGTGGAGGCGGCTCACGCTGCCGGCCATGAACCCGCCCCCGCGCCGGTTACTGATCCGCACCGGCCATCGCCGGCCAAAACCCGGGCTTTCCTGCGCATGGCATGGCTCGCCAATCCGTTTGCCTACATCGCCATCAACACGCTTATTCCCATGCTGCCCACGCTGGCTGCGCGGTTTCATCTCACGCCCATGTTCGCCGGGTTCACCTGTTCGCTGTGGGGTTTCGTGCGGTTGGGCACCTTCATGCTGTTATGGTATTGGACGGACTGGCATTATCGCTTCCGCTGGCTGGTGACGGCGTTCGCCCTGCTCATCGTCTCGTTCGCGTTCATCCTGACCGTGCCGAGCCTGGCTCTGTTGATTGCGGCGCAGATTTTCTTCGGCGGCGCCATCGGGCTGATTTATTACTCGTCGTTGTTCTATTCGATGGATGCCAGCGACGCCAAGGGCGACCACGGCGGCATCCACGAAGCCGCCATCGGCGTGGGCAACTGCCTTGGCCCGGCCCTCGGCGCGGCCACGTTGCTATGGGTGCCGCAATATGCCAACAGCGGCGCGGTGGCCGTGAGCGTGCTGTTGCTGTGCGGTTTGGGCGGGCTGTTGGGAATTTGGAAAACAGCACGATAAGATTAACGCCAAGGCGCAAAGTTACGAAGACGCCAGGTAAAAACAGTTCTCAATTACTTTGCGCCTTTATATATTTGCGTCTTTGCGTTAAAACAGAGCCATGTCCGCTGAACAACAACCGCAACCTGACCCGCAGCGCAAGACCTTGGACGACCGCGCGAAGATGACCGAGCTGGAGCGCATCCGGCACTCGTGCGCGCACGTGATGGCCACCGCCATCCTCCGCCTCTGGCCCGACGCCCAGTTCGCCTACGGCCCGCCCGTCGAGAACGGCTTTTATTACGACGTCGAGGTTTCGCATCGCATTTCGCCCGAAGATTTCGCGGCCATCGAGGCGGAGATGAGAAAGGAGATCAAGGCCAACCATACTTTCGAGAAGGTCGTCGTTGCGCGCGAACAGGCCATCAAGGATGCGCAGAGCGGCCGGCTTGGCGGCCTGGCCGAGCGCCCCGCGCCGTCGAAGTTCAAGCTCGACCTGATCAACCAGATTCCCGAGGGCGAGGCAATTTCGTATTTCAAGAACGGCGATTTCATCGACTTGTGCGCCGGGCCGCACGTGATGCGCACCGGCAACGTGGGTGCGTTCAAGCTCACCACCGTGGCCAGCGCTTATTACAAGGGCGACGAGAAAAACCCGCAGCTCCAGCGCATCTACGGCACCGCGTTCAAGAATAAGACCGAGATGGAAGCGTACTTCAACATGATTGAAGAGGCGAAAAAGCGCGACCATCGGAAGATCGGAACGGAGATGGGGCTTTATGCCATCGACACCGAATTTGTGGGGCCCGGCCTGCCACTCTGGCTGCCCAAAGGCACTGCGATCGTGGAAGAATTGGAAAAACTGGCGAAAGAAACCGAATTCCAAGCGGGTTACGTGCGCGTGAAGACCCCGCATCTGGCCAGGGAGAAAATGTATAAAACCTCCGGCCACCTGCCGTATTACGCGGAGTCAATGTTTCCACCGATAAGACTCGCACTCGACGAGAAGCAGCTCGGCGAGATCGACCGCAAGATCAAGGGATTGGAAAAGAAAATCAGCGAACTGGATGCCGACATTCAGAACATCGAGAGCAAAAAAGTGGCTTCAGGTATCACTGAAGAAGATGAAGAAGGACTGGGCGAAGATGAGTTTTCCGACGGGAATTATCAGCAACAGTTGGCTGGTCTGATAGCATCACGCGAAGGCGGCGATCGCTATTACCTCAAAGCCATGAACTGCCCGCATCATCACCGCATTTTTGCGGCGGAACCGCGCAGTTACCGAGACTTGCCGTTGCGGCTGGCCGAATACGGCACGTGCTATCGCTACGAGCAGTCTGGTGAACTCTTCGGCCTCATGCGCGTCCGTTCGCTCAACATGAACGACGCACATATTTATTGCACGCCGGAGCAGTTTGCGCAGGAATTTAATGCGGTGAACGACATGTACCTGAAATATTTCAAGATTTTCGGCATTGAGAAATATCAGATGCGTTTCAGCACCTCATCACTGGAGGGCCTCGGCAAGAAATATGTCAACGAACCAGAACTGTGGAAGAAGACCGAGGACATGGTCCGGCAGGTATTGATTGATTCCAAGATCAACTACGTCGAGGTGCCGAACGAGGCGGCATTTTACGGCCCGAAGATTGACGTGCAGGTCTGGAGCGTCATCGGCCGCGAATTCACGCTGGCGACCAATCAGGTGGACTTCGCCGTGCCGGCCAAGTTCGGCCTCACCTACCGCGACAAGGATAACAGCAATAAGACGCCGTTGTGCATCCATCGCGCGCCGCTCGGCACGCATGAGCGGTTCATCGGCTTTCTCATCGAGCATTACGCCGGTAATTTCCCGCTCTGGCTCGCGCCCGAGCAGGTCCGCGTCCTCACCCTCGGCGAGGAGGAACCGCTGCTGAACTACGCCAAGGCCATCGTGAGCGAACTGCGCGCGAACTTTGTGCGTTGCGAGGCCGACTTCAGTTCCGACCCGATCAAGGCGAAGATTGCCGAGGCCGAGAAGGCGAAAGTCCACACCATGCTGGTCATCGGCGGCCGCGACATGGACGCCGGGAACGTCTCGGTGCGCCTGCACGGCAAAGGCAACGTCGGCGCGAAGCCCAAAGGCGAAGTGGTGGCGGACATTTTGGCGGCGATCAAGGAGCGGCGGGCGTAATGCGCCACCGCTTCAATTGACGGGAATGATTTCGGCGGTTTGCAGCGTCACCGGGCCAAGCAGGCCCGATACCAACAGCGGCGAATCTTTCGTCCAGTGATGCCACGTCGTGAACGTCAGCCGGCCAGTGGGGCTGGGTTTGCCGTCGAGCAGCCATTGCGGCCACGCCTTGAGCTGTTTGCCGTCCCATTCGCAATCCGCCGGTAATTGTTCGTCGCCGATGAGCCGGTTCGGCCAGAGGTTGGTGATCTTGATGACAAGCTGGTTCACCCCCGGTTTCGCGGCGGTGGTGACGTTCACGCGGAACGGCGGCTTCCAGAGCGTGCCGAGGTCCTGCCCGTTCAGCGAAACTTCGGCAAAATTTTTCACCCCGCCGAGGTCGAGCCAGAGTTCGCGCCCGGCGTTCAATCGCTCGGCGGAAATTTCAATTTCCTTTTCATATGTCGCCGTGCCGGAAAAATAACGCACGCCGTCGTTCGTGTGGTCAGTCCATGAAATCAATTGTTCCAAAGTGACCGAGGGCGGCGCGCCCCATTCCGGCGGAAAGCTTAAATTCCAGGCGCCGGTCACTTCCTGCGCCGCGGGCAGGTCAGCCGCGTCGGCGTGCAGAATTTTTCCGCTGGCCGTGCATAAGGAGACATGGCCATTGCCCCACGCTTTCACGATCGGCAAACCGCCGCCGGCGGCGCTGGCTTCCCATTGCGGAAGCTGGCCTGGGCCGGCTTCCGGCAGGGCGAGGGTTTCGTATTCGTTCGCGATCATCCGGTTGGTCCTGCCGTTAAGCGTGTAGTCCACGCGCAATTCCTTGACGTGATTCGGCGCGGGATCGCGGCCCATGAGATCGTTGCTGGCCACCACCGGCCGACCCTCGCGCACCAGTCCCGCAACGGTTGCAGTGACCTCCATTCCGCCGGCTCCATCGGTGGCGGTGTAAACGGCGTGCTGAATTTCCAGCTTTGGCCCGGTGAACGATTCGGCGGCAATGATGCTGCTATTGACCGAAACCACATGGTCCGCATTGTCGGCGCGGTGGCGGAAGACGACGAACACCGATCCGGCGGGCTCCAAATCCAGCCGCACCTTCGTGCGTCCGTCTTGCGTGCTCCAAACCGGCGCCGGTTCAATCACGCCAGTGTCAGCATGCCACAACTCCGGAATTTTTCCGCTGACCCGGAACGTACACTCGGCAGAGTCGAACTGCCGCCGCTGATTGGATACGAAATAGATGTCCGCCCCATCGGCAACGCGATGGACGTAAGCCAGCCGCGTGGTGGCGGACACGCCTTGAAATTCAAAATCCGGTTTCAGGTTTTGTGCGGCGAAGACATCGGCCAGTGATTTGCCCCAGACGATGCGGCCGTTGCCGTCGGCGTTTTCGAGAATGCTTATGCCGTCGCAATGGCCCCAAAGTTCGCGGGCGAGCTTTTTCACCTGTGCGTCACATTTTGGAAAATCGGCGAGACTGGGTGAATGTTGCGGGCGCGGGCCGACCACCGTCGCCCCGGCGCGCACCAGGTCGCGGATGCGGTTCAACACCGGGGGGGTCATGTTTACGTCGTCGGGCGGCAGAATCAACGCCGCGTAACTCGCGCCGCTGGTCAAGGTGATGCGCCCATTTTTCACCGTCGCGCCGTGCAGAAGCACGTCGGCGTTGATGGCATCATAATCGTAACCGGGTGGCAGCGGGGGATTGCCGGCGCGCATTTCCACGGGCGCGCTTTCCCCGGTGAAATAGGCGGCGTCCGCCACGGCGCGGCCCTGCTGCAAAAGAAATTCGCAGTGCGTTATATAATCAATCCACGGTTTTCCCTGCTTCCACCACGTCTCCGTGCGTTCGAAGTGAAAGCCCCATTGGCCCATCGTCATGCCCGGCCAGCGGTTCGTCCACGGCTGCATCGCGTAACGGTGGAAGACATAACGGTTCAGGCCCTGGCAATACATCAGGTCGCCGAGCAGCTTGAGCGAATAGGGATCGTTTTGCCAGCGCCCGGCTTCGGGGCCGGCGGTAAACGACTCCGCGCCAACGATGGTTTTGCCGTAAATATGCGCGATGGACGCGGCGAGCTTTACGGAAGGATGCCCCTGGCTGCCAGTCCAGAACTCACCCATCACGACATCCGCCGGCGCGCCGCATTGCATCGATTCAAACGGGCCGGTGTAAGGCTCGACCGCATTCATCAATCCGTGCTGGCGGCACAGTTCGGCGAAATGACCATAATAATTTTCGGCGAACAAATCGGCGATGGTACGGCGCACGTCCCACAGGAAGCGCTCCGACGCGGCCGGATTGTCCACGACACGGCCGGTGAACGTCGGCATGAATTTTAACAGGTCATAGCCGCGCCGTTTTTGAAATTCCTCGCGGAAATTGGACGTCCAGTTCTGGCCGCCGACTTCGTAGCTGTCAATCAGCGAGCTGTCGAGCGTTGTGCCGGCGAGCGGGCCGAGGTCATCGAGGATCTTCTGCATGAAGCCGTCCCAATGTGCGTCGAGCGCAGCCTTGCTGAACTTGTCGCATTCCAGGCCTTCACCCTCCTTCGGCGCGGGATGATTTGGTTCGCCGGTGGCCGTATAGCCGAGGCGCAAAATGATCCATTTGCCGGCGGGAACATGCCAGTTCAACCGCCCGTCGGCGGTCAGCCTGGAAGTGAGGTCAACGACCTGCCGGCGATGAACTGTTCCGGCCGTCGCGTCGTCGTCGGTGCGGGCCGACAATACGGCGTCACCGTTGAATCCGGCCTTGGCCGCAACGTTTTCAATGGTCAACCGCGGTGCAAGTTCGAGTTCGGCCAGCGGTATGCTTGTCGCGGTGGTGGCAGCCTGGGTGAATTGCACGCGCCAAAAACGCGCGACGACCGGTTTCGGACCGAGGGAAACGATGCAGCTGGTCGAACCGTGCCGCCGCCCAAACGCAAACGGACGCAAATCCCGAAACGTTCTGCCGTCATCGGAAACCTGAATCATGCCGTTGCAGGCAGGGATTCCCTGCCCGCCGGTGATTTTCACTGAACGTGCCGAAACAGCGTCCTGAAATTCCAGTTGGGCATATTGCGGGCGGCCGGGTTGCGGTACCGGCAGCAGAATGAAGGTTCTGAAATCACCATCCGTCAGTTTGTTGCCCGACGGCTCATTGCCGCTGGTGGAGGCCACGGGTGTGGCATTCCTCGCGCCCAATCCTTCGTCCTCGGGCGCAGGAAATGCGAGCGTGGCGATATCGCGGTAAAAATTGAGCGTCGTGGGCGGCGGCGGCAGCGCGGCATTAAAATTCGTCGGCCCGGCAATCCGCACTTCGCTGGTGGTGACGCGTTGCATCGCGTTGGTCACCGTATTCCACGGGCCGCCGCTGCTTGACCAGCCGGCGCAATTCTCCACGCAGAGTTTGAGACCCAGCCGGTTGGCCTCCTGCACGGCGAATTTGAAATCCTCCCGCCATTCCGGGCTCAGGAATGGCACCGGGCCGCGGGGAATGCCGCAGTCCACGTTCACAATCGTTGCGCCGCCGACCCCGATCTGTTGCATCGCCTCGAGGTCGGCGGTGATGCCGGCTTTCGTGATGTTGCCGTTCATCCAATGCCACCAGGTCTGCGGTTTGGCGGAATCCGGCGGATGGCCGAACCCGGTTTCCAACGGGTCGGCCGGTGCGGCGCCGGCAGCCAGCGCAAAGCCAACCGCTGCCACGACAGGGGAAAAAATGCGATTCAATTTCATAGGCATGGTCCGACGGGCAATGCCAAGATGTTGCCCTGCCGCTGGTCAGGCAAGTTTAAACCGGGCCGCGAACAAACGGCGCGCACATTTTGTCCGGCGGGCGTTGCTTTTCCAGGTCGGTATTGATTATCAATGCAGACCAGGCGCAGAATTATAAAACCGAAGCAATCAAGGACATGACCCGGTAACGCCACGGAATTACGACCGATGCTAAACGATATTTTGAATGCCATTTGCGGGCGAGGGGGATAAATTGCCACCATGAATGTGAAGGTCACCTATTATCTCGATGTCATTTCTTCCTGGTGTTACTGGGCGGAACCGGCGTGGAAGGAATTGAAAGAAAAATACGCCAAAGCGCCGGTGGAATTCACCTGGGCCATTGCCTTGCTCGATGAATCCGGCATGCCGGCGTCGCGGGAGCAGGAAGACTGGTTTTACCGGCGCAGCGGGTCGATTGTGCGGTCGCCATTCATGCTGAAATCCAGCTGGATGACCGGGGCGAAGGAATATCTTGCGCCGAATTGCGTGGCCGAAGCGGCAAAGGACCTGGGCGTCACCGATGACCGGGTCCGGCTGGCGTTGATGGAAGCTGCCCTGTGCGTGGGAAAAAAAGTGGGCAAATGGGACGTTTCGGTGGCGGTGGCCGCCTGGGCCGGGAACCTGGATGCCGCGGCATTGCTCAAGCTGGCACGGTCACCGGAAATCGAAAAGCGAGTGCGGAAAACCACCGCCCAATTCCATGCGTTGCAGGTGACGCAACGTCCCACCTTCGTCTTGATCAGCAACATCGATGACCGGGCGGTTTTTTCCGGACTGGTCAAAGCGGACCCGCTGGCCGCCGCGATTAATGCGATGCTGGATGACGCGACGGCCTACGCTTCGCACGCCGCACATTTTGGCGCCCCGCCTGCGCATTGAATTCAAATCGGTGATCGGCTGTGGACATTTTGCTGGCGACCGCAGGGCAAAGAGCTTAAATATTTGGGCAATTCGCTGAAGCATTAACACAATATCCTGAACGGGGACGCCGCCCCGGCCGACACCCGGCTCCAGGTCAAGTCATCATGGACATAAAAAAGACCGTCATCACCGCCGCCGGACAAAATCAGCGCACGCTCCCATTGCAAACCCTCGTGGACGGAAGCGGCCAAAGCAAATCCGCCCTGGCCATCATTGTCGAGGAATCCCTCCAGGCTGGCATTGAAGATATTTGTGTGGTGGTGAGCCCCGGAGACCAGGACGCTTATCGCGCCGCCGCCGGGCCGCATGGCCGGTTGCTGCAATTTGTCGAGCAGCCCCGGCCGCTCGGTTACGGTCACGCCGTCTGGTGCGCGCGGGAGTTCACCGGATCCTCGCCCTTCCTGCTGCTGGTGGGCGATCACCTCTACATCAGCCGGAGCGCGAAGCGTTGCGCGCAGCAACTGGTCGAAACGGCCACCGCCGAGGCCTGCACCGTGTCGGCGGTTCAGGCCACGCATGAAAGCAAGCTGCCTTACTACGGCACGGTGGGAGGCCGGCTGGCCGGCGCGCGCCAGGGGCTGTACCTGGTGTCGGATGTGGTGGAAAAGCCCACGCCCACCGAGGCCGAGCAAACGCTTATCGTGCCCGGTTTGCGGGCCGGATATTACCTCTGTTATTTTGGCATGCACGTCCTGATGCCGCGGGTCATGGCCTTGTTGGAGGAGGACGTGGTTGCGGCCGGCGAAAAAGGACGGGTGCAACTGAGTTCCGCGCTGTCCCGGCTGGGGGAACATGAGCGGTATCTGGCATGCGAACTGGCCGGCCGCCGGTTCGACATGGGGGTGAAATACGGCCTCCTGACCGCGCAACTGGCGCTGGCCCTGAACGGCAAGGACCGCGATGATATTCTTTCCGGGCTGGTCGAGTTGCTGGCGCTCGGCGGCAAGTGATCCTGCTGCATCTGTGAACCCAACCTCCTTTTGTTTTTTCCCATGGCTGGCTCCCTGATTGAAATCATCACCTCGGCCGATCCCCGGATCCGGAACCGGTCGCTCGACTCCGTCTGTCGCACGGCGTCGGGGGAACAACTGCTGGCCGCCTGTGCTGAACTCGATGCCTTTCGCCGGCGCAGCGACAATCTTTACGAACGCGTCCGGGCATTGTTTTTTCTTTATGCCATCCACCGGTTTTACCTGCCGCTTAAACCGGGTGTCCGCCAGCGCGGCCTGATTTCGTTTCACGGTTTCAAACACCTGTTGAACCGCCGGTTCGCCGAGGCGATTGAAGAATTTCTCGCCGGGCAAAAGGCCGAAGGCCCCAGCGATCCCATCTCCAGCGCGCTGGCGGCGGCCTATCAACGGCTCGCGTTTCAGACGCTCGCCGACCAGGTGCGACGCAGCGTGCGCTCCGTCCGCGGCAATCAATGGATGTTTCGCATGGGGCATCCGGCGGATCATCCCTTGCGCCTGCGCCCGGAGCTGCTGCGGCGCGATGCGGATGGCAGCTATCCGATTTTGCGCGAGCGCACGCCGGTGCGCATGGACCTCAGCCACGGTGGCTGGAGCGACATTTTTTTTCTGGGCATGGATTTCCCCGAAGGCGCGCGAGTGCTGAATGTTTCCATCGATCTGGGTGTGCATGGCCGGGACGTCGCGCCGCGCCCGCCGGTGGAATCCTATTTGCGCGTCATAGATGAACCGGTCCTCCGGCTGACCAGTGTGGACCTGGGCACGAGTGCGGACATCAGCCAGCTCGCCGAGGTTTTTGATTTCGCGCGGGATTATCTGGGCCTGCTCAAGGCGGCGATCATCGCGGCGGGCATCGTGCCGCCGGGCATTGAAGGTTCCGGCCAGCAACTGGCGGACCTGCTCGCCCGCGTGGTCGGCCCGGGCCGGGGGCTGGAAATCGTCAGCAACGTCAACAACATCCCCAAGGGCTCGCGGCTCGCTGTTTCCACGAACCTGCTGGCGTCGCTCATTTCCGTTTGCATGCGCGCCACCGGCCAGGCCCGGTCGCTGGACGGATTGTTGCAGGAGGATGAACGCCGGCTGGTGCTGGCGCGCGCGCTGCTCGGCGAATGGCTGGGCGGTTCCGGCGGCGGCTGGCAGGATTCCGGCGGCGTATGGCCCGGCATGAAGTTGATTTGCGGCGTGGCGGCCGGTGAAGGCGACCCGGAATTTGGCATCAGCCGCGGACGCCTCATGCCGACGCACAAAATTCTTGATGCGCACGACGCTTCGCCGGAAACGCGCCGGCGTTTGCAGGACAGCCTGGTGCTCGTCCATGGCGGCATGGCCCAGAATGTCGGGCCGATCCTGGAAATGGTCACCGAAAAGTACCTGCTCCGCTCCGACGCCGAATGGAACGGCCGGCAGCAGGCCATGGGCATTCTGGATGACATCCTGGGTGCATTGCGGGAAGGTGATGTGCCAAAGATCGGCGCCTTGACTACGCGCAATTTCGAAGGACCGATCCAAACCATCATTCCCTGGGCCAGCAACCATTTCACCGAATCGCTCATCCGGCGCGTGCAGGTGGAATTCGGAAAAAGTTTCCAGGGTTTCTGGATGCTCGGCGGCATGTCGGGCGGCGGCATGGGTTTTATTTTTGAACCGGAGCACCGGATTCGCGCGCAGGAACGCCTGGGAACGATCATGTCGGAGCTCAAGAGCGAACTCCAAAACGCCCTCCCCTTCGCGATGGAGCCGGTGGTTTATGATTTTGCCATCAACGAACGGGGTACCTGGGCCGACTTGCGCTCCGGCGAGAAGGCCTTGCTGCCGGCGGCGTATTATGCGCTCCACGTTCCCGGCTGGCTGCGGGCAGACCCGCAGACGCTGCCGCCGGGTCGCCGCGCCGAAATCGGCAGGTTCAGTGTCGCCTGCCACACGCGCCCTGAACTGGCTGGCATGATGTCCACGCTTTTTGACCGCCTCCTGCCCCAATCGGGGATGGAATCCGGCCGGCCACAAAGCCTCGCCGAATTGCTGGATCAAAACGGATTTGACCGCACCCAGCACCAGCAAATCAGCGACGACCTCAAGGCCGGGCGCATCGGGCTGGCGCAGAACCGGCTGCCGGTGAATGCCGACATCAAGGATGTAACAGACGAGGACGTGCTGGATGCCACTGCGCCGCTGGCGAAGGAACTGCGGGAGGCCGGCCTGGCGGCGCTGGCCCGTGGCGAACTGGCCATTGTGACGCTGGCTGCGGGCGTCGGCAGCCGCTGGACCCAAGGCGCGGGAGTGGTGAAAGCGCTCCATCCCTTTTGCCGGCTGGGGGGCGAATACCGCACCTTCATTGAAACTCACCTGGCCAAAAGCCGGCGCATCAGCCGGCTGGCGGGCAAACCGCTGCCGCATATTGTCACCACCAGTTATCTGACCCATCAGGCCACGGCCGGTTATCTTTCCCGGCAGAATAATTACGGCTATCCCGGCCCGGTGCTGCTGTCACCCGGCCGTTCCATCGGTTTGCGCATGATTCCCACGGTGCGCGACCTGCGTTTTCTCTGGGAGGAAATGCCGCAGCAACTGCTCGATGAACAACAGCAGAAGGTCCGCGACAGCCTGCGCGCGGCGATGATCAACTGGGCGCGCGCGGCCGGCGAAGGCAGCGATTACACCGACAATCTCCCCGGCCAGTGCCTGCATCCGGTCGGACATTGGTTTGAGTTTCCCAACCTGCTCCGCAACGGCGTGCTCGCCCGCCTGCTCGCCGAACAACCGCAGCTCCGGCACCTGATGCTGCATAACATTGACACGCTGGGCGCCGACGCCGACCCGGCGATGTTCGGGCTGCACCTCGCGCAGGAGGCCGGCCTTACATTTGAAGTGATCACGCGGCGGCTGGAAGACCGCGGCGGCGGCCTGGCGCGCGTCAACGGACAGGTGCGTCTCGTCGAGGGACTGGCCATGCCGCGCGAAGAGGACGAGTTTGCGCTCAGCTATTACAACTCCAACACGTGCTGGATAGACATCGACCGGTTGCTGGCCGCGTTCGGGCTGGGACGAGAAGACCTGACGAACAAGGAAAAAGTCACCGCGGCCGTCCGCACTCTGGCCTCACGCGTGCCGACGTATGTCACGATCAAGGACGTCAAAAAACGCTGGGGCCAGGGACAGGAGGACATCTTTCCGGTGAGCCAGTTCGAGAAGCTGTGGGTGGACATGACGGCCCTCCCGGAAATCAAATCGCGTTTCGTGGTGGTGCCGCGTCTCCGCGGACAACAGCTCAAGGACCAGTCCCAACTGGATGGCTGGCTCCGCGATGGTTCGGCGGCCCATGTTGAACAACTGTGCGAATGGGCGTAACGCCCCGCACCAGGAAATTGCAGGGCTGAAACCGGTCGTCATCGACCAAGGGCAAAACCCGGACCCAAGAACAGTTTTCACCCGTTTCTCCGTCGGGAAACGGTTGTGTATAACCTGTGAATAGATGTGAACAACTTGTGCTTGAATTGGTTACGTAAGAGGACGAGTGATAAATCAAGGGGAGGGTCATCCATGGTAAATGGGTCTTCCGATGGTGACTGTCTTCTGAGCAGTTATGACTGCCACCGACTTTTGAAAACGAGTTTGAGCATGAACGCGGCAACATCAGTACAGGAAACACTTCCGTTGGAAGGCGCCAATCCGTGCCATTTTTTGGTGATGTATGAGGATGGGGCGGCCCACGATCTGGCCATGGAAGTTTGTGGGGGGATGATGAACCGTTTTGGGGTCGAGTTGGCGTTTGCCTTCAGTTTCTGGAGCATCAAAGATTTGCACGATCCGGTGTTGGCCCATTGGGCGACGGAAGCCGTGGCTCGCGCGGACATCATTTTATTTTCTCTCCCGGGTCAGGATTTGACTCCAGCGACCAGCCAATGGCTGGACACGTGCATTCTGGCTCGAACGAAAACGGAAGGGGCTTTGGCCTTGATGGTGACGGAAACCGCGGGTGCGGGTCTGGCCATTGAGGCGCTTTTGTCCCGGTTGCAGTTGGCCGCCCATCGATTGCGAATGGACTTTTTGCCGCTCCTGCCGCTGACCTCCGCGGGTGTGGGCCGGGGCGCCCCGGCGGATGTATCACTCGCCCTGCTAAACCGGGCGCGGGAAGAA
>Ga0265338_10001224_pt1 | contig 42394 bp, 32 predicted proteins | sample 42126metaG_FD_193579 | JGI IMG/M metagenome (GOLD analysis project Ga0265338, IMG submission 193579) | Rhizosphere microbial communities from Carex aquatilis grown in University of Washington, Seatle, WA, United States - 4-21-26 metaG | ecosystem: Host-associated > Plants > Roots > Rhizosphere... | reverse complement strand
CGAACAGACATTTACCGTGTGGGCGGAATCCTATGTGCGGAAGGATTTCCGGCGCGAAGCCTGTTTGTATGTCAGTCGCAATGAAACCGCCACACTCATACCGGCCACTGCGGGCGAGGAGCCTTCCATTCCCGGCGAACAAATCCTGGCCGCAACATACGTGCGAGCGAAACCGTGATGCGGCTGGCCTTGCCGTCATTCCGATTCAACGGTAAAACAGCGGCATGAGCGCACCCAAAGAGGATTTGCTGCGTGCGATTGAACTCGCGCTGGCCGGCAAGTGGGACGCCGCGCATCAACTCGTTCAACAATACGAAGACGACGCCACGGCCTCGTGGATTCACGCGGTGCTGCACAAGATCGAGGGCGATTTGGGCAACGCTCGCTATTGGCATCACCGCGCCGACCGGATGGACCACGTCGCCGACGAACCGCGCGCCGAATTGGCCGCCATCCGGGCTGAGCTTCGGTCACGGCACGGCAAATAAACCCCGAATCACCCACGGCTGGACACGAATTACAAGAATTCTCACGAAGTCAAATGACTTGCCTCAACGGGGCAAGTCAGTTTCCACCTGCGTCAGACTTCGGCGCGACAAGTTGGCTTCGCGTCACGGTTGCGGCTCGTTGGCAGCCTCGCCCCACCGAATCTGTGTTTCATCTGTGTAAACCTGTGGCTACGAATAGTTCTCCATCCCGACACACGTGCAGACCGGGTTGCGGTCGCCGAAGACGTTGTCCACGCGACCGACGGCGGGCCAGAATTTGTAGTCGCGCAGGCCCGGCACCGGAAACGCCGCCCGTTCGCGCGGATACGGCCGGTTCCAGTTGTCCGCCGCAATCATGTCCGCCGTGTGCGGCGCGTTCTTCAACAGGTTGTTCTGCTTGTCCACCGATCCGGATTCGATGGCCGTCATTTCGGCGTGAATGGCAATCATCGCATCGCAGAAACGGTCGAGCTCGGTCTTCGATTCGCTTTCGGTGGGCTCGACCATGAGCGTTCCAGCCACCGGCCATGACAACGTCGGTGCGTGAAAACCGTAATCCATCAACCGCTTCGCCACGTCCTCGGCGGTGACGTACTTGAACGCGCGCAAATCCAGGATGCATTCGTGGGCCACCAGGCCGTTACGCCGGTACAACGTCGGGAAATGATTTTCGAGGCGGCGCGCAATATAGTTCGCGTTCAGGATGGCATACTGCGTGGCTTCGGTCAGGCCGTCCGGGCCCATCGCAGCGATATAAGCCCAGGAAATCGGCAGGATGCCCGCGCTGCCCCACGGCGCGGCGGCCACCGGGCCGATTCGGGTAGGGACGCCGCGCTGCGGTGTCCCCGCCGGCGTAGAGCCGGCGGAATCAGCGCCGCTGGACGCGGCGCGGTCGTCGCAGCGCGACGACCCTACCTTTTCATTCAATCTCGATGTGAAAACCGGATGGCTTGGCAGAAAGGGAACCAGATGTTTCGCCACACCAATCGGCCCTACGCCCGGTCCGCCGCCACCGTGCGGAATACAGAAGGTCTTGTGCAGGTTCAAATGACAGACATCCGCGCCAATGTGGCCGGGACTGGTCAGACCCACCTGCGCATTCATATTCGCCCCATCCATGTAAACCTGCCCGCCATGGGCATGGACAATTTCACAGATCTCCTTGATCGTTTCCTCGAAGACCCCGTGAGTGGATGGATAGGTGACCATCAGGCACGCGAGGTCGTGCTTGTGCGTTTTGGCCTTGGCCCGCAAATCGGCCACGTCAATGTTGCCGTCCTGGTCACAGGTGACCGCGACGACTTTCAGTCCGGCCATGATCGCGCTGGCGGGATTGGTTCCGTGCGCCGAGGTGGGGATCAGACAGACATTCCGGTGCGTTTCACCCCGGCTTTCGTGCCAGGCACGAATGACGAGCAGGCCGGTGTATTCGCCCTGCGAACCGGCGTTGGGCTGAAGCGAAATGCCGGCGAACCCGGTGATTTCCGACAACCAGTCTTCGAGGTGTTGAAACAAAATCTGGTAGCCGCGCGCCTGTTTCAGCGGCGCAAAAGGATGAAGCTTCGCCAGTTCCGGCCAGGAAACCGGCAGCATCTCAAAGGCGGCGTTCAGCTTCATCGTGCAGGAACCGAGCGGGATCATCGAGGCCGTCAGCGACAGGTCGCGCGATTCCAGCCGTTTGATGTAGCGCAACATCTCGGTTTCGCTGTGGTAGGAGTTGAACACCTTGTGCTTGAGGAAAGGCGTAGTACGTGAAGCGTGAAACGTGAGGCGTGAAACGTGATCGGCAACATCCGACACCGTAAAACCAATGGCCTTGTTCCCCTTGAAAACCTGCCAGATTTCGAGCACGTCGCTTTCGCGGGTCGCTTCGTCGAGCGAAATGCCGATGGTCTGGTCGTCGATCGACCTGAAATTCATTCCATGCGCCTCGGCGGTATTCAGAATCTCCGTCGCCGATTGAGATCCGAGATCAATTCGAATCGTGTCAAAACGTGGCGCCGATGCGATTTTGAATCCCAATTTTCCCAAACCGGCGGCGAGAACTTCGGTCAGCGTGTGAATCCGCTGTGCGATCTGCTTCAAACCTTCCGGGCCGTGATAAACGGCGTACATGGACGCCATGTTGGCGAGCAACGCCTGCGCCGTGCAGATGTTGCTGGTGGCTTTTTCGCGGCGGATATGCTGTTCGCGCGTGCCGAGCGCCAGGCGCAACGCCGGTTTGCCGCGGGAATCCCTGGAGACACCGACGATACGACCCGGCATCTGGCGTTTGAATTCGTCACGCGTGGCAAAAAACGCGGCGTGCGGGCCGCCATAGCCCATCGGCACTCCGAAACGTTGCGCACTTCCGACAGCGATGTCCGCTCCGAATCCGCCCGGCGGCTGGATGAGCGTGAGCGCGAGCAAATCCGTCGCCACGGTGAGCAGCGCGCCGGCGGCGTGGGTCTTATCCGCGAAGCCGGAGTAATCCTTAATCGCGCCGAACGTATCCGGATATTGCACCAGAGCGCCGAACACCTGGTCGGTGAACTGAAAATTTTCTGGGGTGCCGACCACGATCTCGATGCCCAGCGCCCGCGCGCGGGCGCGGACGACTTCGATGTTTTGCGGATGGCAGGTTTCGGAGACAAAGAAAATGTTGCGTCCGTCCTTGAGCCGGAGCGACATGGTCATGGCTTCGGCAGCGGCGGTGGCCTCATCCAGCATCGAGGCGTTGGCGATCTCGAGTCCGGTCAGATCGGCAACCATGGTTTGAAAATTCAAGAGCGCTTCGAGCCGGCCCTGGGAAATTTCGGCCTGATAGGGCGTGTACTGCGTGTACCAGCCGGGGTTTTCCAGGATGTTGCGCTGGATGACGGCCGGCGTGATGCAATCGTAATAGCCCATGCCGATGAACGAGCGGCCGACCTGGTTTTGCGACGCAATTTCCTTCAGCGCACCGAGGACTTCATGTTCACTGCGCGCGGCGGGAAGATTGAGCGGCCGGGCCAGCCGGATGGCCTTTGGCACCGCGGCGTCCACCATGGCCTCCAGGCTCGGAAAACCGAGCTGCTTGAGCATGGCGGTGGCCTCTCGCGGACGTGGGCCAATGTGGCGGCGGACAAACCGGTCGGAAGCACTGGTCAAATCTTCAGTCAAAGCCATCCGGGAAAATTACGGTTCACGTCCGCAAAAAGCGAGTTGGATTTGGAAGCGCAAACCGTATCCATTTACTAAACCACGGATGGACACAGATGAACACGGATTCAGACAAGGCAAAGGACCTCTTCAAAGAACCTGGAAGTTTAAACGTATGGGTGAACCCGGCTGCCTGGCTGGAACCTCTTTCCCATCCGTGTCAATCCGCGTCCATCCTTGGTTAAAAGATTTTTTACTACTTGGATGCTGCCGAAGCCTGCACTTCGAAGGTTATCTCGTCTGCAGGGCGGCCCGGACGATCCGGCACTGGCCGTAATCGTAACGTCCGCCGAGCGCCGCCACCGTTCCACCCAGATTGCCAAAACCATGTTTGGCAAACGCCGCGGCGATGTCGCGCTGCGCCTCGGCGGTGAGCAATGACTTCACGTCGATCGCCTCGCCCGCCAGCATCGCTTCTTCAAGGTGACCATAAATCGTCCCGTCTTTCACCCCGCGCATACGCGCAATTTCCGAAACCGACTTGCCCTGCCGGAAAAAATGCAGCGTCTCGCGCACCGTATCCGTGAGCCGCGAACGGCGCGGCGCGGCCGCAGGCGGCGTCCCGCTTTGCGGGAAATCGTCCGCGAAAAGCTGGCGCGGATTCGATTGCAGGTGCGCAGCGATCTCACCCAGAAACATTTCACCAAACTCACGCAATTTCCGGTCGCCCACACCACTGATGCGCGAAAATTCCCGGTCGGTCGCCGGATAAAACCGCGCCATCTGCCGCAAGGATACATCCGAAAAAACAATGTACGGCGGCACGCCGCGCTCGTCGGCCAGTTGTTTGCGCAGTCCGCGCAGTTTCCCGAACAACACCTCGTCGCAGGCGATTTCGCCGATGCGATGTTTCGCCGGTTCGGTCGGCGCCACGGGCCGGGTGAGCGTGACCTTTTGTCGGGATTTGAGCGCCGCGCGGCCCGGTTCCGTGAGTTCGACGATGTTGAACTTCTCCGCGATTTGAAACAGCAGACCGAGCCGCACCAGTTCACGGCCAATGGCACCCCATTCAGCGCGCGAATGTTCGCCGCCAATGCCGTAGGTGGAAAGTGATTGATGGCCGAATTTGCGGACTTTTTCCGTATCGGCACCGCTGAGCACCTCGACGACGTGCTGAAGGCCGACACCGAAACCGCTCTTCTCGCGGATGCGATAAACGCATGACAGGAACTTCTGCGCCGCAAGGGTGCCGTCCCACGTTTGCCGGGGAGCGAGGCAGTTGTCACAGCCGGCGCAATTGGGAGCGCCGGTCTCCGACCCGGCATGATGTGACCTGCCATCGGACCGCACCGGATCGGAGACCGGCGCTCCATACTTTTCCCCGAAATATCCCAGCAAAAATTCCCGCCGACAGGTCGCCACTTCCGCATAATGGATCATCTGCTCCAATTGCGCGCGGGCGATTTCGCGTTCCTTCGCATCGGGTTTCTCGTCAATAAACCGCATCTGCTTGACGCGGTCGCCCGGGCTGAACAACAACAGACATTCACCGGGCAGGCCATCCCGGCCCGCCCGGCCGGTTTCCTGGTAATAACCCTCGATGTTCTTCGGCAGATCATAATGAATCACGAAGCGCACGTTCGGCTTGTTGATGCCCATGCCGAACGCGATGGTGGCGCAGACCACGCGCGCTTCGTCACGGAGAAATGCCTCCTGATTGCCCGAACGTTCGCCGCCCGCCAGGCCGGCGTGATAGGGCGATGCCTTCACCCCATCGGCAGTGAGCTTGGCCGCCAGGCTCTCCGCCGTCTTGCGTGCCTGGACATAAATAATCCCGCTTTCGCCTGGACGTGCGCGTACATAATCCAGGATCTGGTCGTAAGCGCCGGATTTCGCGGCGACCCGGTAGGTCAGGTTCGGGCGGTTGAAACTGGCGACGTAACAGGCGGGCGAGCGCAGATGGAGTTGTTTGACGATGTCCTCCCGCACGCGTTCCGTGGCCGTGGCGGTGAGCGCCATCATCGGCACGTCGGGGAAAATTTTGCGCAGCGTGGAGATCTGCCGGTACTCCGGCCGGAAGTCATGACCCCACTCGCTGATGCAATGGGCTTCGTCAATGGCAAACCGGTTCACGTTCCATTTCTTCAAATCCTCAAGAAAGCCGGACAACATCAGCCGTTCCGGCGCGACATAGAGCAGCCGGAATTCACCGCCGTGCAAACCCCGCAAGCGCGGACGCGACCCGCCGGCGCCGAGCGAGGAATTCAGGAACGTGGCCGGCACCCCGGCCGCCTGCAAAGCGTCCACCTGGTCTTTCATCAACGCGATGAGCGGCGAGACCACCACCGTGAGTCCGGGTTGCACCAGCGCGGGGAGTTGAAAGCACAGCGACTTGCCGCCACCCGTGGGCAACACCGCGAATACATCCTGGCCCGCGAGCGAATCCCGGATGATTTCCTCCTGCAAAGGGCGGAACGAGGCAAAGCCGAAATATTGTTTCAACGGCGCGAAGAGTTGGTCGCGGCGGAGATTCATGGGCGAAGAATAAAATGAGTTGCGTCCACTGGCGAGCGACAAAATTTTAACCCGCGAATCCTTGAGATAATTTTGATTTTTCAGGGCTTTTTCCCGGCGGGAATGGGCCTAAAAACCATGTTTTGAACATTTTATCCCGCCCACAACATATTTGGTCAGCTGCCAAACAACGGCCCAACTAATGGTGTTTTTGAGACAAAAATTCCTTATTTAAACATTGTGGAAAACGGCCGTTTTTTTTACAATTTTTGTCGAATTGCCGGCACCAAAAAACAACGCCGGCACCGGCTTTATTTATGTCGATCAATCCAGAAACCACCGAGGTCAAAAGTGGTGCGATAACCGCGAATTACGACGCGGCGCAGCTCGGAAAACTTGAAGGCCTGGAGGCCGTGCGCAAGAAGCCGGGCATGTACATTGGTGGCACGGATGAACGCGCGTTGCACCATTGCGTGTCCGAGGTGCTGGATAATTCCGTGGACGAACATCTCGCCGGACATTGCGACAAAATCGAGGTAAACATCCACGTGGACGGCTCAATTTCCATCCGCGACAACGGCCGAGGCATCCCGGTGGACATCCATCCCCAATATAAAATCCCCGGCGTCGAGATGGTGCTCACCACGCTCCACTCCGGCGGCAAATACGGCCAGGGTGGCTACAAGTTTTCCGGCGGCACCCACGGTGTCGGCGCCAAATGCGTCAACGCCGTCAGCGAATGGTTCGAGGTGGAGGTTTCGCGCGATGGCAACTTGTATCACATGGAGTTCGAGCGCGGCAAAACGACGACGAAGCTCGAGGTGATCGGCAAGGCCAAGGGCACGGGCACGCTCATCACGTTCCTGCCCGACACGGAAATCTTCCGCGAAACCATCGAGTTCAAAGCCGATCTGATCAGCCAGCGTCTGCGCGAACTCGCCTTTCTCAATTCCGGACTGGAGATTGTTTTTCTTGATGAACGCCAACCCAATGCCAAGGCGGAAGTTTTTTATTACAAGGACGGCACCGAGGAATTTGTGAAGCAGCTCAACAAGAACAAGACGCCGCTGCATCCGAAGCCGATTGCCTTTCGCAAGGAAACCAAGGAACGCAACGATGACAAGGACATCGAGGTGCATGTCGAGGTCGTGTTGCAGTACAACGACAGCTACAACGACCAGGTGTTGTGCTACACGAACACGGTCCACAATCCCGATGGTGGCGCGCATTTGTCCGGCTTCCGCAGCGCGGTAACGCGCGCGATCAATCAGTACGCGAAGTCCAACGAGCTGTTGAAGGAGAAGGATCCGCAGATCACCGGCGATGATGTGCGCGAAGGATTGACCGCCGTGGTGTCCGTGAAACACAGCGACCCAAAATTTGAATCGCAGACGAAGGTGAAGCTGCTTTCACCCGAGGTGGAAAAAATCGTCGGCTCGGTGACCTACGAAGGGTTGATGGCCTACTTCGACGCGAATCCGCCGGTGGCGAAGCGCATCATTGAAAAAGGACTGAATGCCGCCCGAGCCCGGGAAGCCGCGCGCAAGGCGCGCGAAGCGGTCCGCAAAAGCGCGCTGACCGGCGGCGGATTGCCGGGCAAGCTGGCCGATTGCTCCGACCGCGATCCGGCGAACACGGAGCTTTACATCGTCGAGGGTGACTCCGCCGGCGGCTCGGCCAAGCAGGGCCGCGACCGGAAGTTCCAGGCGATTCTGCCGATCCGGGGCAAGCTCATCAACGTGGAGAAGGCCCGGCTCGACAAGGTGCTGCAGAACAATGAAATCCGCACCATGATCACGGCCATCGGCACGGGCATCGGTGACGGCGAAGGCGAAGGCGCCTTCGACCTGAACCGGCTGCGTTATCACAAAATCATCATCATGACCGATGCCGACGTGGACGGCTCGCACATCCGCACGCTGTTGCTGACCTTTTTCTACCGGCAGATGCCGCAGCTCGTGAAGCAGGGCTTTGTTTATATTGCCCAACCGCCGCTGTACTCGATTACCCGCAAGAAAAAGACGGATTATATCGATGACGACGTGCAGTTGAACCGGATCCTGGTGCAGAACGGCACGGAGGAGGTGCAGTTGAAAAGCCTGGCCGACGGGAAAAAGTTCACCCAAAAGCAGCTGGAGGAGATTTTGCAGTTGCTCGAATCGATCGACAAGCACACGGCTTATGTGCGGCGCCAGGGCGGCGACTTCAGTGAATATGTCCGCAAGCGTTCGGCCAGCGGCGATTTCCCGTCACACCTGGTAAAGGTGCGCGAGGGTAATGACGAGACCGTGCATTATTTCATCACGAACGAGGAACTGGAAAAATTCAAGGCCGCCAACAGCGACCTGTTCAATGGCGATACTGAGATGCGGAAGAAGGACGGGCCGACGCGGCGCGCCATCCATGCCGACCTGCACCATGAAAGCAAAGCCGTGGCGGAGTTGATGGGCAAGCTGGACAGGAAGGGGCTGCAACCGGAACATTATGTCGCACAAACCAAGCCGTTGTTTGAGCTCGTTGAAGGCGAAGGCGAGCGGGCGAACGTGACGCCGTTGTTCTCGATTCCGGAAATCTTGAACGCCGTGAAGGCGGTCGGCAAAAAGGGCATCCAGATGACCCGCTTCAAGGGCCTGGGGGAAATGGACGCCAAGGAACTTTTTGAAACGACGATGAATCCGGTCCGGCGCAAGTTGCTCCGCATCGAGCTCACCGACGCCGTCGAGGCCGAGGAAATGTTTGTGCGGCTCATGGGCGATGAAGTCGAACCCCGCCGGCAGTTTATCGAGGACAACGCGCTGAACGTGCGCAATCTAGACGTTTAACGCAGATTTGACAATGTAGTCACGCGTGACTACATTGCAGGCATGAAACCGAAACGAGTGAAAACAAGCAAGTACCCAGGGCCCAGGGATTCGTCCTTGATGTTCAAGGAAGCCGTGAGCTTGCCTGGGGTGGGTGTTTCGGTTTCGGTCCGCGTTGCCAAGGCGAAGTTATCGGCATTATTGGAGTTGGTGGCAGGCGGACAGGTCATCACCATTACCAGCAGTGGCAAACCGAAGGCCGTGTTGACTCCGGTTGGCAAATCCAAGGGGCAAAGAGTTTTTACCGGCATGGGTGATTACCTGATGAACCAGCCGGTTCAAAGGAAGGGCCCCTTCGCGGATGAAATCATCCGTGTGGAGCGTGATTCCCGGCCCTGAATATGTACCTCGACAGCGCCATCATTGTGAAGCTGCTCGTACGCGAGGAAGACTCGGCATGGTTTGATCGAAGCGTCCAAGGCCACGACCTTTGGTCTTCTGAGCTGGCCCTGGCGGAAGTGCGGTCTGCTATCCTGACGAAGGAACGGTCAAAGCTGGTTTCGGTCAACCAACGGAAAGCGGCCCTGGCCCGTTTCCAACTATTCCATGAAAATGAAGACCTGCGGCTTCACCCGCTAAATTTGGCAGTGGTTCAACACGCCGGTGGATTGCTCATGAGCTGCCATCCGGAAGTCCCATTGCGTTCCCTGGATGCAATTCATCTGGCGACGGCCATGTTGTACCCTCGCGGAGCCCTTTGTACGACAGACAACAAATTGCGCGCCGCCGCCAGGCAAATGGGCGCGCCATGTTTCCCGGAAGAGCTATCTGAAATTATAAAAGACTGATTTCCCATGCCAGACGAAACTGAATCCACCCCACCGCCGCAACCACCACCCGGTGGCGGCGCTTACACCGCCGGAGAAAAGATCAGCAAGATCAACGTCGCGGACGAAATCAAAAATTCGTTCCTCGACTATTCCATGTCCGTGATCATCTCGCGGGCGCTGCCCGACGTGCGCGACGGTCTCAAACCCTCCCAGCGCCGCATTCTTTACGCGATGCACGAGCTGTCGCTGTTTCCGGGCCGCAAGCCATACAAATGCGCGAAAATCTGCGGTGATACCTCCGGCAACTACCATCCGCACGGCGAAGCGGTGATTTACCCGACGCTGGTGCACATGGCACAGCCGTGGGCGATGCGCGAACGACTCGTGGACGGCAAGGGCAACTTCGGTTCGATTGAAGACGATCCGCCGGCGGCGATGCGTTATACCGAGGCGCGGCTCACGCATCTGGGCGCGGCCCTCATGGAGGACATGGACAAGGACACGGTGGACTTTGTCCCGAATTACGACGAGCGGATGACCGAGCCGACGGTGTTCCCGTCGGCGTTTCCGAACCTCATCGTCAACGGCGGCACGGGCATCGCCGTGGGCATGGCCACGAACATGGCCCCGCACAACCTGGGCGAAGTGGTGGACGGCATCTGTGCCCAGATTGACAAGCCGGACATCACCGTTCCGGAACTGATGAAATACATCAAAGGTCCGGACTTTCCGACCGGCGGCATGATTTGCGGCGTCGAAGGCATCAAAAAGTATTTTACCGATGGCAAAGGCAGCATCAAGTTGCGCGGGCGTGTCGGCGTGGAGGAGATGAAGGGCAATCGCGAGCAGCTCGTCATCACGGAAATCCCCTTCAACGTCAACCGGGCCGCGCTGGAACAGCAGATCGCCAACCTGGTCAATGAAAAGGTCATCACGGAAATTTCTGCGATGCGCAACGAATCCGATGAGTACACGCGGCTCGTGCTGGAGCTCAAGCGCGATGGCAATCCCAAGGTGGTCATCAACAATCTCTACCAGCACACACAGATGGAGGTCAGTTTCAGCGTCAATGCGCTGGCGATTGATCACGGCAAACCGAAGACGCTGAATCTCAAGGAGCTCATCCAGTGTTACATCGAGCACCGGCGCGAGGTCATTTTGCGCCGCACGCGCTTTGAATTGCGCAAAGCCGAGGAACGCGCCGAGTTGCTGGAAGGCTATCTCATCGCCCTGTCGAACCTCGACGAGTTCATCCGCATCATCCGTTCGAGCAAAAACCGGGACGAAGCCCGCGTGAAGCTGCTGGCGTTCGAATGGTCGCGCGCCCAGGTCGAGAAATGGGCCATCCTTATCCGCAGCGAGGGACGCCTCGTGGCCGGCCGTTACGCCCTGACCGAGCGCCAGGTGGATGCCATCCTGGACCTGCGCCTCTATCAACTGACCGGGCTGGAAATCGACAAGGTCGTGCAGGAATATCAGGCGTTGATTGAAGCCATCAAGGACCTGCTCGACATCCTGGCCAAGGAATCGCGCGTGATGGCGATCATCAAAAAGGAACTGCAGGCGATCCGGGAAAAATATGCGACGCCGCGCAAATCCGAGATCGTGCCCGACGAAGGCGAGATTGCCATCGAAGACCTGATTGCCAACGAGGGCGTCATCATCACGCTCACGCACAACGGCCTCATCAAACGCACCAACATCAGCCAGTATCGGGCGCAGCGCCGCGGCGGCAAGGGCGTCATCGGCATGACCACGCGCGAAGCCGAGACGCCGGAGGACTCTGATTTCATCGAGCATCTGTTCACTGCCAGCACGCATGACTACCTGATGTTCTTCACGAACACCGGCCGCGTGTATGTGGAGCGCGTCCACGAAATTCCCGACATGGGCCGTTCCTCCAAGGGCCGGAGCATTGCGAACCTGCTGGAATTGAAGGCCGGCGAAAAAATCGCCGCCCTCATCCGCATTTTGTCCAAGACCGATGAAAACAAGGCCGATGTGACCTGGCAACAATCCGGCGAACTGTTCTTCGCCACGCAACAGGGGACGGTCAAGAAAACTTCGCTCAATGAATTCTCCAACGTCCGCAAAGGCGGCATCATCGCCATCACCATCGATCAAGGTGACACGCTGATTGATGTCAAGCAAACGCGCGGCAGCACTGAGGGCGGAGACGAAGGTGACGACGTGGTGCTCATCACCCGCGACGGCATGAGTATCCGCTTCAGTGAATCCAACGTGCGTTCGATGGGCCGCTCCGCCGCCGGCGTCAAAGGCATCACGCTGGAAAAAGATGATGCCGTTGTTGCTCTGGCGATAGTCGTTCCCGACGCTGCACTTTTGGTTGCCGGTGAGAACGGTGTCGGCAAGCGCACTTCTTTCGAAGAGTATTTGGTCCAAGGCGAAACCGGGACGCGCAAACAATCGCGCGGCGGCAAAGGCCGCATCACCATGAAGGTTGGCGAGAAAACCGGCGCCGTCGTGGGGGCGCTCACCGTACGGGAGGCGGATGAAATCATGCTCATCACCGTCAAGGGACAGATGGTGCGGACAAACGTGAAGGACATCCGCGAAGCCGGCCGCAACACGCAAGGCGTCAAACTCATCGAACTGGAGCCCGGCGACAAGCTCCAGGCCATCGCGCCGGTCATTGGCGAGGACAAGGAAGACGCCGCCGGGGAAGGCACCTGATTTTATCGGGCATCCTTCATCGCCCCAACGCCGCATTTTATTGTGCCCCCGGAAGCACCGGGATTGAACGGACCCCGCCTTGAATTATGGAACCGATTCTGGTTCCCGCATGGGCATCACCAGGATTTATCTTAAATCCATCCCGCCTCAAATCCTGCCCTTGCGAATCAATTCGTCGCATTGTGGCAATGGCAATGGTTTCTGTTTTTTCAGACCCGCAATCACCTTGAGTTGCTTTTCGGAAGGCTTGAATTCCTGGACAAGCCGGTCGGTCACGTCCACCTTCCCGGCATCCTGATATCGCCGGAGGGCCTGGTCGTCCCATTGTGAAACCAGCACGAAGACACCTGCCTGTTTTTCGATTTCGGGAATCCGCTCCTGGATGGCAGCCAGCGCGTCACTGGCCGGCGCCGTGCTGAAGACCTGGCGATGCAAGTCGTCCTGCTGCCGCCGCAAGGCGGCATCCAGTTCCTGCCAATGGTTGGTCTGGCCGGCGGCCCTGGCAATCCGCGCCGATTGGACCAGTTCCTTGAGCTGGCGCTGGTGCGTGTCGCTCCAGAACCAGGCGTACGCCACCACGCGCGAATCATAAGTTCCCATCCGCCGCCCCGGAGCACGGGTTTCCTCCGCGCCCAAAGGCACCGCACCCAAAACCACTGTGAGCAGGGTCGCGATGATCAAACAAGGTGGTTGCATGGTTTTCATGATTTTAATCACGTTGAGATTTGCAAGGGTTGCAGTCATGGGGGCAGAATATCCGAACTTGCCGGGGAAGGGTTAATTGATAAAACTTGGCGGGACATCGGCTGGCTCAATGAACGTTCACCATCTTGAATTGTTTTTTTTCGTCGCCCGGCATGGTGGCATCATGCCGGCAGTCCGGAACATCCCCTACGGCATCCAGCAACCGGCAGTGAGCGCCCAGGTGGCCCAGCTCGAAGAATTCCTCGGCGTGAAATTATTTCATCGCCGGCCGTTTGCCCTGACGCCGGAGGGCGAAAAACTTTATGAATTCATCCGGCCGTTCTTTTCGAACCTGGACAAAATCGCCGGGGAACTTCAAGGCGGGCAGGCGCGCCATATCCGGATTGGAGCTTCGACGATCATTCTGCGCGACCACATTCCCCGCCTACTGCAAGGCGTGCGCAAAAAATTTCCCGGATTGAAGGTATCCTTGCGCGAAGGATTTCCAGCCCAGCTAGGCGAATTTCTGGAGCGGGATGAAATTGATCTGGCCATCACCTTGATTAACGCGAAAAAAACACCGGGATTCCACTCATTGACCTTGCTGGAACTGCCGCTGGTATTGCTGGTGGAAAAAACCAGCCGCATCAAGTCGGCCGAGGAGTTGTGGCAACGCGACCGGATCGACGAATCGCTCATCTGCCTGCCGCCGGCCGAATCGCTTTCCCGGAATTTTTTAAGTCATCTCAGCCAGTTGGGCGTGGATTGGTTTCCAAGCATTGAAGCCAGTTCCACCGACTTGATTGAAATCTATGTTTCCAAGGGTCTCGGCATCGGCTTGTCGGTGGCGATTCCCCAAAAGAGTTTCCCGGCCGAGGTACGGGCGTTGCCGTTGCCGGGCTTTTCCCCGATCAAAATAGGTGCGCTATGGCGCGGGCAAATGACGCCATTGTTGCAGGCCTTTCTCGACGAATCGGAGTCGCGCGCGAAGGAACTGAGCTGAGCGATCCCGGCAAGTTCCGAGACACGACCCGCCCAAGGTCGGGACAACTCCGGTGTTTCCGGGTGTTTTTCAAGGCCGGTCCACTTCATGCGACCGTGGTTTCCACGACAGACAGCCCTGACCGGCCCACTTGGCGCAGCAGTTGCTAAAACATCTGCTGATTCTAGTTGAATTGCCGTTCGCAATTCGAAACGAAGAAAATTAACACGCAACAAACGCATGGCACTGCCATTTTTAAACGGCTTAACGAGAAAGAAACGGGCCCAGATGATGGTGGTGGATCTGGGCGGCCGGACAACCAAGGCTGTGGTTCTGGAGCGGCGCGGTGACATCCTGGCGCTCACCCGCTTTGCGCTGCTGGACGCACCGATTTACGAAAAAAAAATCTCCGTGGAATTGCTCACCGAACATCTGAAAGCTGTCGCCCAGGCTCTGGGCTCCCAGACCAAACAGGTCACCCTGGCCATCGGCCTCGATGATACGGTGGTACGGCAGGTGGAACTGCCCCAGATCCCGGTGGACGAAATGAGGCTGGTTCTGAAAAACAACACCAAAGGCTACCTGCAACAGGACATGCCTAACCACGCGTTTGACTGTCATATCTTTCCGCCGAAGGCCCCGGGGAAATCCGCGGAAGCCCCCAAGACGGGAACGATTCCAAAATTGAAAGTGCTTGTAGCCGGGATGAAGCAACAGCTGGTTGAAGATTTTCAAAGAGCCATCCGGGACGCCGGCCTGATCCCGGACCATATTGTCCCCGGCCTGATCGGACCGGTCAACGCGCTTGAATTGTCCCAGCCCGAGGTGTTCGCCAACGAATCCGTCGCGCTGGTGGATATCGGGTTCAAGCATTCTTCCGTTTGCGTGGTGGACCGCGGCGAACTGGTTTTGAGCCGCGTGGTCAACATCGGCGGCGACAAATTGACCAGCGGACTCGCTGAGACCATGAACATCACCTATGCCGAAGCCGAAGGCATCAAGGTGGGCATGGCACCGGAAGTTCAGTCCACGTTGGAAACCCAGGTCCAACCGCTGGGACGCGAGTTGCGGGCGTCGCTCGACTTTTTTGAACACCAGCAGGACCGCCCCATATCACAGGTCTATGTCACCGGCGGATCAGCCAGATCGGAAATGATCATCCAGATGTTGCACGCGGAATTGATCGCGGATTGCAAGGCCTGGAACCCGGCGATGTCGCTGCAGATGGCACTGCCGGGGCAACAGGCAGTGGAAATCGAACAAATCGGACCGCAACTGAGCGTGGCGATTGGCGTAGCGCTGGCGGCATTTTAACGAATTTAAATTATGCCGATTCGAATCAATTTGCTGGCAGAGGCTCAGGCCACGGAAGATTTGCGCCGCCGCGATCCCGTCAAACGCGTGATATTTTGCGCCGCCCTGCTGGTGGCGCTGATGTTGGTCTGGAGCAGTTCCCTTCAACTCAAGGCCATGCTCGCGCGAAAAGATGTGTCCGATCGCCTGACGCAGATTCAGAGCCGTACCAATGAATTCCAACGGGTACAGGTCGATCAGAAGAAACTGGCAGACGTAAAAGGAAAGCTGGACGCGTTGAACAAATTGACGGCCAGCCGCTTTTTACAGGGCAACCTGCTTAATGCCCTGCAAATGATCAACGTGGCAAGCGTGCAATTGACCCGGATCAAAGTAGATCAGGATTATTCTTATGCAGCTGGAACGAAAATGCAAACCAATGGCGACCGGATCATCCCGGGTCGTCCAGACACGGTGACGGAACGGATCGTCGTTACGTTGGAGGCCCGGGATTCCAGTTCCAACCCCGGGGATCAGGTAAATAAATTCAAGCAGGCCGTCACGGAAGCAAACTATTTTAAAACGATTCTTAACAAGACCAACGGTGTCCAGTTGACTTATCTGTCACCGCCGCAATCCGGCCCGGATGGCAAATCGTTCGTTTTATTCACGGTGCAATGCAACCTCCCGGAGATCACCCGATGAAAAAAATATCCCAGGAAAAGCGCAATCATCTGATCATCGTCGTCACCATCACCATGGCGGTATTGGGATTAATCTATTACTTCCTGATCCAGCCTCAATATGACTCCCTCAAGAATATCGCCGGGGCAACCAAGACCGCGGACAGCAAACTGGCCAGCATCAAAAACACCATCACCAACGCCGATACCGTAGCCAGCGATCTGGTGGAGATAACCAGTGGTGTCTTACACAACGAAGAGGACATGGCTTCCGGTGATCTATATTCGTGGACGTATGACACCATGCGCCACTTCAAGCAGCCGTATCGTGTCGAAATTCCGGATGTCGGCCACCCGACAATCGGCGATATGGATCTGTTGCCTTCCTTCCCTTACAAGCAAATCCGATTTAATGTCGTTGGAACGGCTTATTACCATGATTTGGGCAAGTTCATTGCCGATTTTGAAAACAATTTTCCGCATGACCGCGTCATACGTCTGATTGTTGAGCCCGTGCCAGGAGCGGACATCAATAACGAGCGGTTGTCCTTCAGAATGGAAATCATTGCGCTGGTGAAAACCAATCCTTCCTGAGCGAAAACATATGAAACGGTGTATTCATTCCTGCAAAAGAGCGTTGGCCGCCAGTTGCTTGGTTGCGTTGACCGCTGGATTGCCGACCATGGCAGCCCCGGCCTCAAATCCCGCCACACCGGAACCGGCGCCACGTTCCATCTTTGGCATCCCCACAAACCCGCAAGAAGGGCGCGACCCGTTTTATCCCAATTCCACCCGGCCGTATGAGAATGCGCCGGCGTCCAAAAAAAGCATGGGGGATGTGACCTCACTGATTCTAAAAGGCATTTCCGGGCCGCCGGATCACCGGCTGGCCATCATCAACAATCGCACCCTGGCAGTCGGCGACGAACAGGATTTGACCACTCCGCAGGGCCGGATACATATCCGTTGCGTCGAAATCAAAGACAACTCCGTGGTGATTGAATCCGGCGGCATGTACCACGAGTTGAAATACGCCCCGAATCCTTGAATCCCAAAAATGGACGCGACCGCCATCATTTCTGACCCGGAACGCCGCCGGACGCCTGTTGCAGGCTGAATCGCATGCTGGCATGAAACTTTCTTTCCAGGACCGATGCAACAAATGAACCCGCTGTTGAAACAGCCGGTCGTCACAAAATAATTTTACAGTCCATGTTAAACATAAAAACGAGTCGGAGCCGGATTGGAGATAAAAGTATGAAAACAAAAATACTCATCGCAACACTGCTAGGATGCCTTGCATGGCAGCACGGGGCATTGTCCCAAACTGATACCATGGCAACCAATCCGCCCAGCCCGGATGCAGTAGCACCGACAAGCCAATCTGGCGCCGCCAGCACGAACGAAGCTTCGGCTGCCCCCGCTATAAATACGCCGGCGGCACCGGTTGCTGGCGCCACCGATGCTCCCGCCGCAACGGCCAACCCAACCGCGGCGCCGGGCGCCGATACCGCCGATGCTTCTGGCGCAAATGTCACCAATACGCCGGCGGCACCCGACGTAACCAGCAGCAACGAAACCGCCAGCGCCCAACCGGCAGCGCCGCCCACCATACCTCTGATCCAATTTCAGGATGTGCCGATCACCACCGCCATCGAAAATCTGGCCCGCCAGGCCGGAATCAATTATCTGATCGATCCGAAAATCGGTTACGGTCAGCCGGATCAGAACGGGCAAATCAAACCCGAACCCACCCTTTCCATCCGTTGGGAGAATGTCACGGCGGAACAGGCTCTCCTGGCCTTGCTTGACAACTATGGTCTGCAACTCGTTTCCGACCGCAAAAGCCAGATTGCCCGCATCACCCCCAAGGATCCCTCGGCCCCCATTCCCCTGTTCACCCGTGTCATTCAACTCAAATACGCCAGCACGTCAAACATGATGGATTCGATCTCCGCTTCGTTCACGGACAAACGCAGCAAGGTATTGCCCGATGTCCGCACCAGCCAGTTGGTGATCGTGGCCACTGAGAACGAGCAGGAAGAGGTGGACACGCTGATCAACGAACTCGACAAGCCCACCCGGCAGGTTTTGATTGAAACCAAACTGGTACAGGTTTCCAGCAATCCCACCACCGCGAAGGGCGTTAATTGGTCCGGCACGCTCGCGGCGCAAAACGTCAGCTTCGGAAACGGCTTGATGGTGGGGAACACCACCGCCAACCTGCCCGGCACTCCGACCACGGGTTTCGGCGGGCATCCCGGCACCACTCCCAGTTCCAGTTCGCAAACGGTTTTAAACATCCTTCAAGGGGCGGGCGGCGTGTCGTGGAATACCGTGAGCGGTTTCACTCCCGGCATCGGATTTCTCAATGCCGATGGCGCCCATGCCGTGCTCTCCTTCCTGAATTCAACTTTTGATGCCCAAATTGTTTCCACTCCGCGCATCGTCACTCTGGACAACCAGATGGCCACCATCGAAGTTACGCGCAGCTTCCCGATCCTGAACATATCCGGCGGATCGGCAAACTCCTCCGGCAGTGCGTCGATCACCTATTCGAACGTCGGCACCATCCTGCAGGTGACCCCGCGTATTTCCGCCAATGATTTCATCTGGCTTAAGGTAATCCCCGTGGTTTCCAGCCATTTTGGCGATGTCACGGTCACGGTGCCCGGCGGAAATGGCAATCCCTCCTCCAGTTTCCCGGTTCCACTGTTTGACAATCGAAAAATTGATTCGCAGGTGATGGTTCCCAATGGCAATACACTCGTCATGGGCGGTTTGGTTTCGGACAACCCGACGGCGGGTTACAGCAAAGTCCCGCTCCTGGGGGATATTCCCGGATTGGGCTGGGCTTTCCGCAGTGAAACCAAAGCCACAACCAAGGACAATCTGATCATTTTCATGACGCCCACCATCATCAAAAACACTGATTTCCAACAGGCCACAGCCGACTCTGCCGATTTTCTCGCGTCCAAGCCGATGGCGATGAAATCCCGCATGAATCCCACCACGATTTGGGATGGTTCCGAACCAAGAGGCGATTGGAGCAATCCTGTCCCGGCTCCGGGTGAAAATGAAAAGAGATAGCCGTTTAACATAAAATTAGCTCATCGGCAAACAATCAGCCCAAGCGGTAAATAATAATCAAACCTTTTATGAGAACTTCCATTCTCAAGCGCGCGTCGCTGGCACCCGGCCAGACGCGTTCCGTCCAGCAGTTGTGGCGTGTCGTGGTCATGGCCATGTGGCTGGCCGCCCTCAACCTCTCCGCCGCCCCGGTCGTAAACTGGCTAAGCGGCGGCCCCAATACCGGCTTCCCTTCCGGGGCCGGTTTTCAAGACGGCGACATCACTTTGGATACGGAATATCACACCCCTTGTGGCTTGCTGATTGATTTCAGCGGCAACAATATGTTCGTGGCCGACCGCGACAATAACGCGGTTCGTTGGCTCATGTTTGATCAAAACTGGACTTACCACCTTCAGGCCACCCCCAACCCTTTCAACAAACCGGTGGGTGTCGCTTTAAACAAAGCCGAGGATGTCCTTTTTGTCCTCAATCGCGGCAATGGCGCCAACGGAAGCGTTTTGGCAATCCAAGTTGATCTTACGGATGGCCTCATTGGCACCCTGGCCACCAATCTCACAAAAATAACCAATGCCGGGGGCATCACGGTGGACCCGGCCGACAACGTCTATGTCACCGCCAGCAACAAGGTATTCATGGTTACGCCCGGTGGGGTCAGCAATATTGTGGCGACGGTCACCGATCCCGGCGCCTCCTTGCAAGGCATCGTTTTCAGGCAAAATGGCAGTCTGGCGGTTTGCGATGCCGGGCGAAATGGGATTTTGATCATCGATCCCCTCACGGGTCTGATTACCACCAACGCGGGATTTCATGGTGTGGGTGACTTCACGACCAACGGGAACAACACGGCTTCGAGTGCGACGGCCAAATTCAACCAGCCCATGGGCGTGGCGGAAACGGGTGACGGAAGCCTGATTGTCACCGACTTTGGCAACAACCGCGTCAAACGGGTGCTGCCCAACGGGGTGGTGACCAATCTCTACGGGGTCAATCTCGCCAACTGGGTCAGTCCTTATCCAGGTTTTATGGACGGAACCGTCAAGGTTCCGGATCAAATCGGCGGAGTCGCCGCGCGTGGGCCGTACGGTGTGTGTTTCGCGCTGGACGGCACGGTCTATACCACGGAGGATTTCTACCATATCATCCGCAAGATCACGGGCGCCGGATTGCCCCTGATGCCGACCCCGCCGCCGCCGCCGCCGGTGCCGCCGCAGCCGAGCATCGGTTGGTTTGATTATGAAGGCAATTTTGCCACCGGTTTCTTCACCGTACTCCACCCGGTCACCAGCGCCGTGACATTTTATAATGACACGCTCATCGCCATCAATCCGAACACAAATGGCGCTGTAACCTATTACATCAACGGACCGGCGCCACTGGCCGCCTTGCCCAGTTCGACGAACGGATTCACTCCGCCGCCTTATCAAGATGGCCTGACCTACGCACAACCTCTGCCCGTGACGACCACACCGGCCTTGGTGGTCAAAGCGGTCAATGTCAATGCCATCGGAGAAAGCAGTCCGGTAACCACCGCCGAGTTCATATTCCAGGTGGCCAATCCAATCATTGTCGGAAACAACGGCGCGCAGTTCACCGTCAGTGACATCACGACGAATGTGCAGCTCTATTATACCACTGACGGCACCACCCCCACGAACGACGGCACCAGCGGGCCCGGGATCTTACTTACCAATGGCGCTTCGGTTACGCTTTCTCTGAACGTAACGACTAATGTATTCTTCCAGGTTCGCGCCTTCCGCAATGGTTACCTGCCGAGCGGAATCGCCGTGCAGTCATTTTCATCGGCCAATTTTGTGCCCAACAGCATCAGCTTCGGTTTCGTGGCAGGTGAAGCTTCCAGCGACTTTGTTGCCTCGCCCGGCCAGACGTTCTATGCCCCGGTCACCTTGTCGCCGTTGCCCAGCGCAACCATATATAGCCTGCAGTTCAATCTGACGGTTACCAACGCCGGCCCCAATCCGGGCCCGGCCATCGTCCCCGGCGCGTATGATTTCGTGAGCATGCTGGCGAAGCCCGATCCAGACGCCCCAGGTTTCTTTCTGTACATTCCGCCACTGATGTTTCTCGGCACCAATGGTAACAACACTCTTGTCACTAATACGGTATTTTACGAAGGCTCAACCAACTGGACTAGCTTGCTGGTAACCAATCTTTCCGAGAATCTGCTCGGCGTGGGTTGGGTGGAACGCTTTACCCAAACGAACCTTTACGACACCAAATCGCAGGATCTGATCCAATTTTCCTTGGCGCACGATGACCTTTTTCTGCAAGGCGGAGGGAAAGTCATCCTGGGCGGATACAACTTCCAGGTTCCCGTCAGCGCCGGACCTGGGCAGACCTATCAAATCCAGATTGCACGGCCCACGGCCACTTCTGACGGCATCGGCGCTCCTGGCTCCTCTGTGTTCATCTATGCCCCAACCAACGGGTCACTCGGCGGTGGAGTCATTAATGCCATCAAGAATGTCATCATTGGCCAGCGTAAGTATCTCGTTGGCAATTCATATCCTTTCCGCTGGTTCAACGCCGGCGACTTCGGCAATACCAACCTGCAAAACGCTGATGTGGAACAAGTGTTTGAAGCGGCTGTTTATGGCCTTAATTCCCCGTCCTTTCAAGCGCCCGGCAGCGATTTCTTTGACACCATGGATTCCTGCGGCGGCTTTGGCACCTTCAACGCCGGAACTGGTTATTACACTTATTCCGGCCCGTTAAGCGTGGCGCAGAAGAATGCAATGTTCGATGGCAACAACACCACCATAAACCAGATCGCCTTTGGTGACGGTAACCTGGATGCCTGTGACGTCTATGTCACCTACCGGCGCTCTTTGGATCCCAGCTTGACGTGGTATAACCGTTACTGGACCAATGGTGTCCGCGTCGCGGAAACCACGCCCAATGTGTTCAATCCCAGTATATTGACCCAGCCGTTGAGCGGAACGAAATCCGTCAAGACACCTGGTATCAACAGTTCCTACTTGTCCATCACCAACCAGCCCGGGATTAATTTTACCGCCGATGATTTTCAAGTCACACCCGGTCAAACCGTGCAGGTTCCGATCACGGCCAACATCTTCGGCAATTATCCGTTGCGCATCTTGATGTTGAACCTCACCGTGGTGCCGGTTGACGGTTCGCCGGCACTGACGATCCCGGTCACCTTCTCGTATAATTCGGACCTGGGCACGCCTTGGACCACCGACCAGCGTGGCAACGGCAACTATTCCGCCGTCTGGCTAGACAGCGGCATCTCGGGGCTTACCGGCAATGCCTCCATCGGCACCTTGACGGTCACCATTCCTGCGAATGCCACAAGTTCATCCGCCTATGCCGTCCATTTCGACCACGCCTCGGCGTCACCCAATGGCATTGCTTCGTTCCCGAAACAGGCCAAGGCTGGTTTGATCACCTTGTCCGACCGCTCCGGTTCCTCATATCACGATGGCATCCCGGATTCATGGCGGCTGCGTTACTTCCTCACCTTGAACAACTGGCTCTCCCAGACGAATGCCGACGCCGATGGCGATGGGGTGAACAACCTCCAGGAATATCTGGCCGGCACCGACCCGACGGATCCCACGTCTAATTTCAAGAACATTGGCACCGATCCCGGCGCCGCACAGCAACCACAGGATTGTGTCGTCAGCTGGCCCAGCGTGAGTGGCAAACAATATGTCATCCAGCGTTCTCCGAGCTTGAGCACGCCGTTCTGGACTTCCGTCAGCACCAATAGCGGCAACGGAACCACCATGGAATACCATGACACGTCGGGCGGCGGGGTCCGCTACTACCGGGTGTACGTGCAGTAACTTGGACCCGTTTGCTCCCTGGATATTTCAACGGCGCGTTTTTCGAAACGCGCCGTTTTAATTTCTTTTATTTCAATTGCCGGGATTTTCGTCCGCCACCCGCTTCAGATAATCGAAGGAATAAATCCCTGAAGAATGTCCGTCCGCCCACACCGGCTGGATCGCATAACCGCCCACGCCCGTGATGCGGACCAATTCAAAGGCTTTCGCCGTAAGCACCTTGTCCGGGTTCTTGTAAACGTTGCCCAGGATGTCCACCTCGCCCTTGCATCCGGCGCACGGACAACAGCGCCGCAGTTTCTCCAACGGAATGAAATTCTCGCCACCGTCATCCCATTTGACGGCCAGCTCATTCCCAATGTGTTGGATGTCCACCGGTTTCATCAACGCTTCCTCAAGAGCCGTTCAAATGCCGCCAGGGTTTCCGGACTGACGTGGTGTTCGATGCCTTCCGCATCCATTTCAGATACTTTTTCTGAAATACCCAGCGAACGTAGAAACGCCACCACGGTTTTGTGCCGCCTGCGGCACTCCTCGGCCAGTTTGTATCCGGCCTCCGTGAGAAAAATAGCCCGGTAAGGCCTGGTATTCACATAACCTGCCTGTCGCAATCGGGCCAGGGTGCGGTTCACCGTCACATGGGTCACGCCCAGCCGCCGCGCCAGGTCCACCACCCTCGCCTCCCCCAATGAGGCCGTAAGATCAGCGATGGTTTCAACGTAATCCTGCGCGATCTCCGCGGCACGATCCCGGCGCGAACGACGGAAGATCTCGGCCTGCTGCTGCATGGCTGGCCGCGCCTCCGCCTTTCGGGCGGCGGACGGTTTGCGGGTGGCGCGGGACATAACTCCGGGAGTGAATCCGAAGCCGGTTTATTAGTCGAGGTTTTATTTTGTAGCCCAAGCTACAAACTGGTTGACAGGTCGTCTTTTGAATTGTAACTAAGGCTACATTATTTGGCGCATGATAAGTTTTTGCCATTTCAGCCAATGGCCCGCCCGACCCCGTCGCTGGCGGGCGATGGTCGTCGCCCTGTTCTGCCCGGCGGTGTGCTTCAAAGCCACAGCCCAGACACCCTTCCCCGGCGGCGGCAGCGCCCCGGACAAAAGCGATTACAATCTGTTCAACCCCACGCCATCGGGATTGATGCGCGAATTGAGCCCCGACCGCCCCGACAAGACCGAATCGCCCTACACCGTGGATGCCGGCCATTATCAGCTGGAAATGGATTTTGCCAATTTCACGTACAATCAAACCGAAGGCACCACCACACGGGCCTGGAACGTCGCTCCCTTCAACCTCAAAGCCGGCCTGCTGAACAACGTTGACCTGCAATTCGTTTTCGACAACTGGCTGTACGTGCGCGCGAACGACCGCACATCTGGCAACACCACCCAATCCGGTATCGGTGACTGCACCACCCGGTTGAAAATCAATCTGTGGGGCGATGACGGCGGCCCGACCGCGTTTGCCCTTCTGCCTTACGTCAAGGTTCCCACGAGCACGGACAATCTGGGCAATGACGCAGTCGAAGGCGGCGTAATTTTCCCGCTGGCGGTGAAGTTGCCCGCCGACCTTGAGCTGGGCCTGGAAACCGCCGTCAGTTTTTTACGCGACGGCGACGACAGCAATTATCACGAGGATTTTATCGACGCCATCACGTGCGACCACGCCATCGTCGGCAATTTGAGCGGTTACCTGGAGTTTTTCAGTGACGTCAGCACGGCAAGACACTCCAGCTGGATTGGGACCGTGGATGCCGGCCTTGAATTTTTGGTGGCGAAAAATGTGCAGCTCGATTGCGGTTGCAATTTTGGCGTTACGAGCGCAGCAGACGATTTTAATCCCTTCGCCGGGATCACTGTGAGATTTTAATGCTGGCCAAACAAAATTTCCTGACGAAATATTTACCAACCTGACATGGATCAGCCGAAAGACATTCCCGAGCCGATACTTGACACCGGTTGGCGCAAGCCGACCGGACAAGTTTCGTTGCCGGAGGTTCATCGCAGTGTCGTCATACCGGTGACGGCTTCCTTTTGGCGGAAACTTTTCGCGTTCTCCGGCCCCGGTTTTCTCATCGCCGTGGGCTACATGGATCCGGGCAACTGGGCGACCGACCTTGCCGGCGGCGCGCAGTTTGGTTACACGCTGCTGTCCGTCGTCCTGATTTCCAACTTCATGGCGATTCTGCTCCAGCACCTGTCCATCAAGCTGGGCATCGCCACCGGACGCGATTTGGCGCAGGCCTGCCGCGATCACTATTCAACCCCCACCGTCTGGTTCCTCTGGATTCTTTGCGAGATTGCCATTGCCGCCTGCGATCTGGCCGAAGTCGTCGGCTCGGCCATCGCTCTGCAATTGCTGTTTGGCATTCCGCTGGTGTGGGGCTGCGTCATCACCGCCGCGGACGTACTTGCCGTGTTGTACCTGCAAACCAAGGGTTTTCGTTATATCGAAGCCCTGGTCATCGCCCTGATCGTGACCATCGCCGGCTGTTTTTCGGCGGAGCTTTTCTTTTCCAAACCCGAGGTTGCGCCCATGCTCCTGGGGTTCATTCCCAGCCCGGACATTCTCAGGCATCAGGAAATGCTCTATGTCGCCATCGGCATCATCGGCGCCACGGTCATGCCGCACAACCTTTACCTGCATTCTTCGATCGTCCAAACGCGCAAATACGAACAAACCAGCGGCGGCAAACGTGAGGCCATCAAATTTGCCACGATTGACTCGACGGTGGCGCTCATGTTTGCCCTGCTCGTCAACGGCGCGATTCTGGCCCTCGCGGCAACGGCGTTTCACTGGTCCGGCCACCAGGACGTGGCGCAAATTCAGGACGCCTATAAATTACTCAGCCCGCTGCTGGGCGTGGGCGGAGCGAGCATTCTATTCGCCGTGGCCCTGCTGGCTTCCGGACAAAACTCCACACTCACCGGCACGCTCGCCGGGCAGATTGTCATGGAAGGCTTTGTGAATATCCGCCTGCGCCCGTGGCTGCGCCGGTTGATTACGCGAATGCTGGCGGTGGTTCCCGCCGTTTGTGTCATCGGCTTTTTTGGGGAAAGCAAGACGACGCAACTGCTCGTTGCCAGCCAGGTCGTGTTGAGCATGCAGTTGGGGTTCGCCGTCTGGCCCTTGATGCGATTCACCGGCGAAAAGGCCAAGATGGGCGAATTTGCGAACTGGTGGGGGCTTAAAATTCTCGGCTGGACGACCGCCGCCGTCATCATCATCCTGAACGTGAAATTGCTTTTTGACACCTTCATGCCAGCGGACGTCTTGAAGGCGTTCTACGGGCACCTCGGCCTGCCCGCTCCACAATAGCGCAATCATGTATCGACACATCCTCATCCCGCTTGAGAACAGCGCCACCGACCAGGTCATTCTTGATCATATCAAGTCGCTCGTCACCCTGACCGGGGCAAAGTTGTTGCTGTTGCATGTCGCCGATGGCTGGGTGGCACGCAATTTCAACCAGCTCAAGCTGTCCGAATCCGAGGAAATGAAAAATGACCGCGAATATCTGGAGAAAGTCGCCGGCCAGCTTCGTAACGACGGATATGCCGTCGAAACCATGCTGGCGCTCGGCGATCCGCCGGCGGAAATCATCAAGGCCGCTGAAGGTGAACAGTGCGACCTGATTGCGCTGGCCGGTCACGGGCATCGCCTGTTTGGCGACATCTTTCACGGCAGCACCATCACCGAGGTGCGCCATAAAACCTCCATCCCAATCCTCGTCGTCCGCGCACCAAAAAAGTAGGAGCCGACGTCAGGAGGCTTGAGTTCCTTCAGCACGTCCTTAATATGATCTGAGCCCCGTCACCTTGGCTCCTGCAAACTGCCAAGCGCCGAATCCTTCGGACGCTCGACCAAATGCAACAGATTGCCTTCACTGTCCTCGAAGAATAAGACCGTTCCCCCGCCCGCCGCCGGCCGGACTTCCTCATCAAACTTCACACCGCGCCGGGTTAATTCCGCTCGTGCCTCGTCCAGTGAATCCACTCGCAATGCGACGTGCCGCCAGCCCGCCAGCTGGTTGTTACCGCGCTCGGCCAGCGGCTTCTCCGAGACGTAAATTTCCAGCCAGGCCCCGCCCAGCATAATCAGGCAGACCGGCGGGTGCTGGCCGTTGTCCCACACCAGTCGCGCCCCCAGCACACGGAGATACCATTCTTTCAAGGCGGCGGGATCGGCGGCGGGAACGGCAATGTGCTCGATGGTAAAGTTCATGGGTTCGTTTGTGTTGTTTAAACGAGCATAGTCCGCCCCATGGCCTTTCAAAATACGAAAATTGTCCCTCACCCATCCTGACACCCCAGCCCATCGTAGCCGTGGACGTCAGTCCGCGCACTTCGAGTCCACAAAAGGTCAGCGCCGACTCACGTCGACGGCTACGGTCGTGGGGCGAGAGGCACGTTGCTTTGCTTTCAAGGCTTTTTGTATTCACCAACCAACCGGACCATGTATCATCCGCATACGATTTTCATGAAAACCGAAACCATCCTCCGACAACGGTTGATTTGTGTGGCGGTGCTTGACCAATCCGACGATGCCGTGCCGCTCGCCGAGTCCCTGCTTGCCGGAGGAATGAGCACCATGGAAGTCACCTTCCGCACGGCCGCCGCTGCCGATTCGATTGCACGCATTCGCAAAAACCTGCCCGCAGTTTCCGTTGGCGCCGGCACGCTGCTCACCGCCGAACAGGTGCAACGCGCGGTGGATGCCGGCGCGCAATTCGGCGTATCGCCGGGCCTGAACGAGGCGGTCCTGGCGGCAGCGTGTAAAAATCGAATGCCTTTTTTCCCCGGCGTCATGACGCCGACGGAAGTGGGCCGCGCGTTGGAATTGGGCTGGAAGCATCTGAAATTTTTCCCGGCGGAAGCCGCCGGCGGCGTGGCCATGCTCAAGGCGCTCGCCGGACCTTTGGCGCATACCGGCGTAAAATTCGTTCCCACCGGTGGCATCCGCGCCGCCAACCTGCCGGATTACCTGGCCCTGCCCCAGGTTGCCGCCATCGGCGGTTCCTGGATGGCCGAGCGCAAGCTAATCGCGGAAAAAGCCTGGGCAAAGATCACCGCCTTGACGGCGGAGGCGATGAAGATCATCGCTCGGACAAAATCCTGAAACGGTAGGGCTGGCCCGCCGGTCAGCAAGGCCGAGCGGCCCTGCCGTCTTTTGGCAATCGGCCATTGATTTGGCTCGCTGCCAGCCGGGCTCTCCGGTAAACTCATTCCATGGCGAACCAAAAGAAGCTGACCCGCTCGGATGTGTATAAACAGATTGATGCCTTTCGCGGCATCGCCAAACAAGCCGCCGACGGCAAACCATCGGTGGAATCGTGGGCTGAATCCAAGCGGGTGGCAAAGGAACCGGGCGAAGGAAAATTTCAAAAGCTGGCTACCGGTGGAAAAATTTAACGCCGATTCTGTTGGATTGAAACCGCTATGAGTAATTTCAGCAACAGCATCAGAGATTGCAGCCGGGGATTGATCATGGGCAACAACATCGCCAATCCGAATCAAAAAGTGGATGTGACGGCGGCGGAAATCATCTTGCTAGACAGCGCCGGGGATCCGTTTCTGGCTGTTAATATGAACGTGATCATTGATATCACCCGCAATGGCGCCAACGGGCTGGATGCCGGGGCGGAAGCCCCCAACCAATGGTATTACATCTGGATTATTGCCCACCCTCCCGGACAGGTTGCCGGGCTGCTATCGTTGTCCCCCGACAATCCGACCCTGCCGGCCGGTTATTCATTCAAGGCCTTTGCCGGGGCAATCCAAAATGACGGGGCTAGCAATTTTTGCCCGATGAATCAGGTCGGCCGGATCGTTGCCCGAAATGCCGTTGCCGTCCTCAACAGCGGCATCGCCACCGTTGCCACCGCGGTGGATTGTTCCAGCGCGCTTCCGGCCAAGGCCGTAAAAGCCATCGGCGACTTTACGCTCAATCTCGGTGTCGGCGGCGGACGCGGAGAGGGCTGGCTCCGGTCAAAGCCCAACCAGGGTGTCATCGGGTTTGCCGGCTATCTGAACACGCCGGATTATTTGACGACACCGTTCAGCCTCCCGGTCATCGAACCGCAAACGCTATATTACAATCGCAACGCCGCTTCAAACGCCACCAGCGCCACTATCAGCATCAGCGGTTTTGAGTTTTAAGCGCCGACCCGCCTCGCCGCGGTTTACGTCTTCCAGATCATGTCGGCCACAGTGCGACCGGCCGGAACGAATGGCAGCACGTGTTCAGTGTAAGGCACCACCACGTCGAGCACGTACGGCTCCTGCGCGTCCAGCATCCGCTGGATGGCGGGACGCAGGTCCTTCTTGAACATCACCCGTTCGCATTTCACGTTGAAGGAATTGCAGACGCGGACGTAGTCAGGATAAATCTCCGCGCGATGGTCGGGATCGCCCAGATAGGTGTGGCCGCGGTTGCCGGCGTAGAACTTGTCCTCCCATTGCACCACCATGCCGAGGTGCTGGTTGTTCAGAATGATGGCCTTGGCGTTGATTTTCTCGACGTGCGCGGTCGCCAGTTCCTGAATGTTCATGAGGAACGAGCCGTCGCCGTCAATGTCCACCACTTCCTTGTCCGGATGCGCCACCTTGACGCCAAGCGCGGCGGGATAGCCGTAGCCCATGGAGCCCAGTCCGCCGCTGGTGATGAACTGGCGCGGGTATTTGTACTTGTACCATTGACCGGCCCACATCTGATGCTGGCCCACGCCGGTGGTAATGATGGCTTCGCCCTTGCTCAATTCGTACAGCGCCTCGACCACCATCTGTTGCAGAATGATCTGGTCTTGCTGGCCGTTGAGATGGTCCTTCATGTGGTCGCTGGTGGCGATTTCCTGGGTGATGGTGTAGGCAAAGGGGGCTTTCTTTTTCCACTCAGCGATTTGATCGAGCCAGGGGGTGTGCTTTTTATTGAGCGGACGCTTGGCCAACATGGCGTTGAGCCGTGTCAGGGCGTCCTTGATGTCACCGACCACGGGAAGATTGGCGCGACGGTTCTTGTTCAATTCGGAGGCATCAATGTCCAGGTGAACGATCGTGCCGTATTTGCAGAATTCCTCGAATTTGCCGGTCACGCGGTCGTCAAACCGCACCCCGAACGCGAGCAGCAGGTCCGCACCGTCCTTGAGTTTCACCATCGGTTCGTTGGGGTCCTTGCGCTGTTTGTATTCGCCGCTGACGGCCCAGTTCGCAAAAGCCGCACCGTGCATCCCGAGCCAGCGCATCGAGAGCGGATGCGTTTCCGGAAAACCGCCGATGCCCATGATCGTGGTGGTTACGGGAATGTTCGTCGCCTCGGCAAATTTTTTCAATTCCGCCGCCGCCCCACTGCTGATGATGCCCCCGCCGCAATAAATCACCGGGCGCTCGGCTTTTTCGATCAGGCCCATGATTTCATTCAACGCCACCTCATCGGCGCGGAGATCGGGCTGGTTGTAGCCACGCAGGCCTTTTTTGACCTGTTCGAGGGTCGGCCACACCGGCTGGGTTTTGGCCTGCTGAATGTTTTTCGGCACGTCAATGACCACCGGGCCGGGACGCCCCGATTGGGCAATGTAAAACGCCTCCTTCACGATGCGCGGAATGTCGTTCACGTCCGTGACGAGGTAACTGTGCTTCACGATGGGCAGTGTGACGCCGATGATGTCGGTTTCCTGAAACGCACCGCGGCCGATCATGTTCTGGTTGACCTGACCGGTAATGGCAACGAGCGGGCAGGAGTCGAGATAGGCATCGGCGATGGCAGTGACGAGGTTGGTGGCGCCGGGGCCGCTGGTGCTCATGCACACGCCAGCCTTGCCGGTCGCGCGAGCGTATCCCTCCGCCGCAAAGCTGCCCCCCTGCTCGTGGCGCGGCAGGATGGTGCGGATTTTGGATTTGGTGAGCGACTGGTGGATTTCCATGCTCGCGCCGCCGGGATAGGCAAAAATGACCTCCACGCCTTCGCGTTCGAGGGCTTCGACCAGGATGTCGCGTCCGGGCATGGTCGGGCCGACCTCGGCGCGCGCAGCTTTGGTTTTTTTGTCTCGTCGCGCCGAAGCCGTTTTTGCGGCGGAGGCGGATTCAGCGATTTCAGTTGTCTTGCTCATGGGCTCTTTCAGTTGTGGCTGATGGCGCGGGTTCAAACAAAAAACCCACAGCCGTTTTGCAGCCGTGGGTTCTTGTTAAATTCTGCCATTCAACAAGCGCCAACGGCGTCGCTAACTACGACGACGACCAGTGTGACGACTTGTAAGGCGTTTTTCAACATTACAGGTTCAGTTTAAGACCATGGGGCAGAACGGTCAAGCCCCGTTTTGGGCGGTTTTACACCGTTTTTGTTCAACTTCAGCTATGTATTTGCGGGTGGCGGCAGGAAGGTCATGCCAGAGTTTGACGGCAATCAGCGTTCCGATGATTGCAAAGGGGATGACAAAAACCGGCAGCCAAAGCCAGCTGCCCCCCTTGGATTCCAGCAGGAAACCGAGGCTGAAGGATTGAATCATGCTGCCCAGATAGGCGAAACCATTCACGATGCCCATGCTCGTCGCCGTTGCCTTGCGTCCGCCAAAATCCGTGGCGGCGGTCCCCGACATCAGGGACGTGATGCCAATGGAGGCCATGACGATGAACACCGCTGTCCAGCCCACCAGGATGGGCTGGGAAAACAGGAACAGGGCCATCAGCACCGCCATCACCAGGACAAAGCCGCAAAGAAATGCGGCGGGCGGGCCGCGGCGGGAATGAAACAACTTGTCGGAAATCAAGCCGCCGGAAAATCCGCCGATAATCCCGAAGACGCAGGTAAACCAGCCCCAGTGTTGCGAGAAAAATTCGGCGCCCGGCTGCTTCAGCTCGCTGGCAAAAATGGTATACCACTCGGTCATGCTGTAACGAAAGACCCCGCCCATCAGTTCAACACCGGCAATCAACCACATCAGCCGGCTGTTAAAAACCTTTTTCAGCAGGTCCAGTGTCGTGAATTCGATGTGCATCTGACCGGATGAGGCATCGTGCGTATCGAAGTACTGAAAACCCGCCGCTTCCGGCGAATCCTTGACCAGCCATAAGTCGAGAAGCACCCAGATGAGCAGAATGGCCGCCGGAATGTAAAATACCGCCCAGGTCGCATCCAAGGGAACCCCGGCGGGCGCAAAAACCGTGTGCAGCAATCCGGAAGCATTCGCCCCGGTCAGCGCAATGATTGCGCTGCTCCAATCGAAGGCGAAATAAATGCCGACCGAAATCAGCGACCCGAAAATGGCGCCGAAGACGCCGCGCTCGCGCACGTGAAACCAATACGCCTTGACCTTGATGATGGACATGGACCCGAAGCTTTGGAAATACATGTTGATGGCGTAAAGCACCGAGAAACTGAGGGTGAGGTTCACCTTCAGGTTTCTGGCGATAATAAGCCAGGTAAGAACGCCGAGCGCAATGTTGGCCAGCGAAGCGCCGAGGGCCGAAATGATCATCCCGCGCTTTCCGCCCAGCTTTTTGTCGATGAGCGGACCGTTGACCAGGAAGGACAACGCGTAAACACAAGTGCCGGTTCCAAAGATGATTCCCAGGTCGCCCTTGGACATCAACGTACCCAGAGCGCTCTTGGCCACAATCAGGTTGTAGCGTCCCATGCACAAAAATGCGTAGGTCATTCCCAGGGGAAACCAGTTGATGAAGCGGCGCAGCATGAACCAGCGCCCGTGTTTCAAGGGATTGTTCAGGAAATAGGCCACCACCACCGCCAGCAGACAGAACACAATCGAGGCCGGGTACAGATACTCTGGAATCATTCCGTTTCATCGAAGCAAAACAGAGCCACCGCTGACGGTCAAAGAATTTCGTGCAACAAAAAAGCCGCGGGAAATTTCCGCGGCTTATTGAAAGTAGTTGTTTGCGTTATCAGCCTATTCGGCTTTCTTTTCTTTTTTTTCGGCTTTGGGAGCTTTGGCCGTTTTTTCGGCCTTCGCGGGTTTCTCGCCTTTGGGTTTGGCTTCCGCCGTCTCCGCTTTGCCGTGCTTTTCGGCCTTGGGTTTGGCTTCAGCGCCTGCCGCGGCGACCGCTTTTTCACCTTCGGTATGCCGACCGCGCTTTTCGGTCCGGGGTTTTGCGTCCGTAGCCGCAGGAGCAGCCGGCGCAGTCACCGGCGTGAGACTTTCCACGCGCACCTTCAGCGTGCCTTTGACCTCCGCGTGCAGGTGCAATTCAATCTCGTGGTCACCCAGCGTACGAATCGGGTGTTCCAGGTGAATCTTCCGCTTGTCGAGGGAGATGTCGAACTGGTGCTTCAATTCGTCGGCGATCACGCCGGCTGTCACCGAGCCGAACATCTTGCCATCCTCGCCCGCCTTGACCTTGATGAGGCAGATGAGCTTGGCCACACCCTTGGAAAGCTCGCTCATGGTGTTGAACTCATGCGCTTCGCGATCGGCGCGGCGCTGGCGCAAGGCCTCGATCTGCCGCTTGTTGGACATGGTCAGCGGGACCGCCAGGCGTTGCGGAAACAGATAGTTGCGGGCATAGCCGGCAGCGACCTTCACCTGGTCGGACTCGGCCCCGAGGCCGATGATGTTGTGCGTGAGAATGACTTCAGTCTTTGGCATATGAAAATGGTTGGGAGTTGAGAGTTGATGGTGGAGAGATGAAACATCTCCCGAACTGGAAATCAAAAAGGAACGTCGTCTCCTTCCGGGGGACCGTCGGCTTCGCCGCCTTCGGGCGCGGGGGCCGCAGCCGTTGCCGCCGGACGCGAAGCGCGAGGCGCCTCGGCAACACCGCCGCCGGCATCACCGCGGTTTGAGTCGATGAACGAAAAGCTTTCGAGGACGACCTTCAGTTTGCTCTGTTTTTGCTTGGTATTTTTATCTTCCCAGGTGTCCTGCTTGAGTCGGCCCTCGACGAGCAACGGGCGGCCTTTTTTCATGTATTGGGAAATGACCTCCGCCTGGCGTCCCCAGATGTCCACGTCCACGAAGCTGACCTCTTCCTTGCTTTCGCCGTTTTCGCCTTTCCAGGTACGGTTGACGGCCAGGGTGATGCGGGCGACGGCCGTGCCTTTGGGGGTGTAGCGCAACTCCGGATCACGGGTCAGATTGCCCGCGAGGATGACTTTGTTGAAGTTGGCCATGGCAGAACCTTTCGTTATTTCGCCGGTTTCGGTTCGGGCAGGTGCGTGAACAGCACGCGGAACACTTCCTCGTTGAGCGCGAACTTGGTCCGCAACTGCGAGATGATGGCGGAGGGCCCGGCAAAAATCACATTCGCGTAAAAGCCGGCGTTGTGCTTTTTGTCCGCCACGCGCGCAAAGCTTTTCTTGTCCATTTTTTGCACGGTTTCAACCTTGCCGCCCGCGGCTTCGATTTCCGCGGAAATTTTATCGAGCGCGTCCTTGACGCCCTCTTCCCTGCCCGCCAGGTTCAGGATGAACAGACCTTCGTATCGTTTCACGGTTTTTTTTCTTCGTTGGCGGAGTCCACGACTCCATTAAACTGATTCATTGCTTTTTCAATTCCGGACGCCAGCCAGCATTCCAGCTGGTCGGCCGCCCGGCCAAATACTTTTTCCATCAGCGCGGCTTCCGCCGCATCGAACCGTCCCAGCACATGGCCGGTGATTTCCCGGGCGCCGTCCTTGCGTCCGATGCCAAGCCGCAACCGCGCGTACTCGCCCGAACCCAGGTGCTGCCCGATGGATTCGAGTCCGTGATGGCCTCCGCTGCCACCGCCGGCGCGCAGGCGAATTTCACCCAACGGCAAATCGGCATCATCCACGGCCACCAGCAGCCCGGCCAGCGGCAGCTGATAAAATTTAACCAGGGCCCCGACCGTCTCACCGCTCAAATTCATGAACGTCTGCGGCTGGCAAAGCAACACTCGCGCCCCGTTGCATTCCATCCGCGCCACGCGGGCAATGAACCTGCGTTCGTTGGTCCACTCTGCCTTCCAGCGCGCCGCCAGCATCTCCACCAGCGTGAAGCCGGCGTTGTGGCGCGTTTTCGCATATTCGGCGCCGGGATTGCCCAAACCCACGATGAGACGCAAATTCTCCATGCGCGGCGCGGGCGCGGCGACCTTCGCAGATCGCCGGCAAAATTATTTCTTTTTCTCCGCCGGCGCTTTTTCGCCCGCCTTGGCGGCGCCTTTTTCCGGAGCGGCAGCCGCGCCTTTCTCGCCACCCTTGGCCGGGGCTTTTTCGCCCGCCTTGGCCGCGCCCTTCTCGCCCTTGGCCGGGGCCGCGCCTTCTTCGTCGCCTTCTTTCTTTTCCTTGATCATCTCGACATCGCCCGCGGCGGCTTCGCCCTCCGCCGTCGCCGTGGTTTCCTCTTCTTCCGTACGCGGCATCGCGACGGAGATGACCGAAATATGTTTGTCGCCGAGAATTTCGACGCCCGCGGGCGCTTTGATGTCGCCGAGGTGGATGGATTTGCCCAGTTCGAGGCTGGTGACGTCCACGATCAATTGCTCCGGCAAATCCTTGGGCAGGGCGCGCACCTTCACCTTGAACACCACGTGTTCCAGCACGCCGCCGCTGTTTTTCACCCCGGCCGCTTCGCCGGAGGTTTCCAAGGGCACCATGATGACGACCTTTTCATTCTCGGTCACTTCATGGAAATCCACGTGGAGCACATCGCCGTCCAGCGGGTGGTGCTGGATTTCCTGGACCAGGGCGAGGCGTTTGGCCCGCGCGTCGCTTTCGACGGACAGGTCCACCAGGAGATTTTCCGAGGCGGAATGGTGGATGAGGTCGCCGAATTCCTTGGCGCTGAGCTCGATGTTTTGCGGCTTGGCCTGCTGGCCATAAATGATGGCGGGAACCCGCCCGGCGGCACGCAATTTCCTGGCCCCGTTCCGACGCGACTGCGTCCGGGGAAACGCTTTTAACGGCACTGATTTCATCTTTAAATGCTTTAAATAAATTGTCTGGCGCTAACTGGTGCGCCCGCCCTTGAATTCAAACAGCGAGTTCACCGACGAATTGCTGTGAATCCGTTTGATGGCTTCGCCCAACAACCCGGCCACTGACAACGTGGTAATCTTCACACCGTCAATTGCAGGGCGTTGGACTGTATCAGTTGTAATCAATTCGTCAATAACCGATTTCTTCAATCTTTCGATGCCCACATCGTTCAAAATCGCATGGGAAACACAGGCCAGAATCTTCTTTGCCCCCTTCTTTTTCAGCAACGCCGAGGCCTGGGTCAGGGTTCCCGCGGTCTCGGTCAGGTCATCCACCAGCAGCACATTTTTGCCTTTGATATCACCGATGACCGCCATGGATTCGACTTCGGTGGCGCTTTTGCGGCGTTTGGCCACGATGGCGAGACCGCCCCCCAAAACCTGGGAATACGCGTGCGCCATTTTCAACCCGCCCACGTCCGGACTGACCACCACGAGGTCGGTGAGGTTTTTTTTCTTTAAATACTCATACATCACGGGTGCCGCGTAGAGATGGTCCACCGGAATGTCGAAGAAACCCTGGATCTGCTGCGCGTGCAGGTCCATGGCCAGAATGCGGCCGGCGCCGGCGGCCACCAGCAGGTTCGCCACGAGCTTGGCGGTGATGGGCACGCGCGGCTGGTCCTTGCGATCCTGGCGCGCGTAACCGTAAAACGGCAGCACCGCCGTGATGCGCGTCGCGCTCGCCCGCCGCACCGCGTCAATCATGATGAACAACTCCATCAGGTTGTGATTGGTGGGTGGTGACGTGGGTTGGACGATGAACACGTCTTCACCACGCACGTTCTCCTCGATTTTCACGAAGGTCTCGCCATCGGGAAACGGCTGGACGGAGCACTTGCCGAGCTCGCTGCCGATGGATTTGCAAATGGCCCGGGCCAAAGGTTCGTTCGATGTGCCGCTGAAAATTTTCACGCGTTAATAAATAAGTTTCCGATTAAAAATGAAAAACCCGCCGCAGCCGGCGGTTGAAATTGCGGAACGACTTTAACAACGAAACCAACCGAAGCAAGTGTCAATTTTGGGAAACCATCGGTCTGAGCCGGGATGGGTCTCTCCTCCCGCCGGCAATGCGTTCAACGGCCAAAATTGCCGACGCCGACGGCGGACCGATTTCACGGCCTCTGGGCAGTTCTTTCTGTCACCGCTTACGGGAGACTGAAATCACCGTAATCAATGGACGGCGGATCGGCCGAGGCGTCGTAGAACGTGACAAGGAAGTTGCCGGCGCCCTGGGTGGTGAATGTGATCTGAATGTACGCGACGCTTCCGGCCAGGACGCCGCTGTTGTAAGTCAATATCGCCATGGCACCCACCGGACTGTAAGGCGTGAAAGCATAAGTGCCCGAGGATGCTCCGGGGTTGCTGGAGCCCGTCTCGGTCTGGCTGAAGGTTCCGTCGCCATTATAAGTCACCACATCGACCACCCCGCCGACCGTGGTTGTGGTAACGGTCCGTCCGGTCAACGAGGTTGGCACCCAGTTGGTTGGCGGCGTCCAGAGGCTCATGGCGGCGAGGGTGCTGCCGCTGCTGCCGTCCTGGTTGCTCAACACACAGAAATTCGGGGCAATAAATGTCACGATCAAGGGCCCAACGGCATTGGTGGAAGTGGGCGGCGCGGTATAAGCCATGTCCAATTGCGCTGTGTTCGTGCTCAAACGGGTGTACGTGTAAGTCCCGACCCCAGCATAGTTGGTGTCCAGCGAGTCCTGGCTAAACGTGGCCGTGGCAAAAGCCATTTCAAACACACCATCCGGCTGAGTTACCTGACCGGCCAGGCCCGCCATCGAATCGGACGCGTTTCCGCCTGCCGATTGCGAGAGCAGCGCAAACACACCGGTATCTGTTGTTGGCGCATTGCTGGAACTGATATAGGCGGTGTCGGCAAAAATGCCATAATTGGTCGCACTGAAGGTGAGTTCCAGGTAATTCGTTTCCAGCGGCAATATTTCCGTCACCAAGGCGCCCACCGGGCTGTATTGTTTGAACGTGTAAGTGCCGCTTTGGGTCTGGCCGGCGCCATTGGTGATCACGACGGTGTTGGCGCCAAAAGCTGCCCTGACCTGCGCTCCATCCGCAATCAACGCCGAATTCCTGCCATTCAACGATACGGCGGCCCAGTTGGGCACGGCCCAGAAGCTGAGGGTGCCGGTGTTTGCCGCGTCATCCTGATTGGTGAAGGTACACAAATTATTGGTGGTGAATGTCAGCAGGACAACGTTCGATGAACCGGCCAAATCCGGCGGAGCCGTGTAAGTGAGCGACACCTTGGCCGTATTGGCCGTCAATTTCTGATAGCTGTAATTGCCCACGCCATTGTTGTAGTTGGTATCGCCCGAATTCTGGCTGAAGGTGCCCGAACCAAAGCACAGGTAAAACAGGCCGCCGCCATTCTCATTTACGGCACCCATCAACCCGTTGATTGAACTTGGCGACGAATCATAGACAAAATTGACCGTGTTGGTCGTCGAAACGTTTCCGCTGGTGTCCACGGCATAGGCCTGGACCGTGTTCGTTCCCGGAATCAAGGTCACATTTGCCGTCCAGGTCATCCAACCGTTGGCGGTCGTTGCCGTTGTCCAGGCCGATCCATCCAGCGAATAATAAACGGCTCCCACGGCCACATTGTCGCCGGCCTTGCCGGTCACGGTAAATCCGCCGGTGGTCACATGGGCATTCATTCCCGGCGCCGTGATGGACAACGTCGGCTTGGTCACATCCACAAAATTGGCGGTGAACGTCAGGTTCGATGCCATGGCAAACCACAGCGTCGCGCGATTGGTCACCACGTTGCCGTAGCCATCCGTCCAATTGGTAAAGACACAGCCCGATGCCGCAAAGGCCCCCATCGTGTAGGGCTCGCCGAGCTTGAGTTGCACTCCGTTGTAATTCGGGCTCACGGCCCCGCCGCCCTTGACCTTCACTGTTATCGGCGCATAAATGACATAATGGAAAGCCACGCTGCAGGTCGGCGAGAGGTTACCCCGGGTGTCCACGGAATAGGCCCGGATCGTGTTCGGACCGGACGTCAGCGTCACGTTCGCCGTCCAGTTCGTCCAATTGTTGGTGGTGGCTGCCAGTGCCCAGCCCGATCCATTCAGTGAGTAATATACTGCGCTCACAGACACATTGTCGCCGGCCTTGCCGGTCACGGTAAATCCGCTGTTGGTCCACTGCTGGTTCGCTGTCGGCGTGACAATGCTCACCGTCGGCTTCTGTATATCCACGAAATTTGCCACCAGCGTCAGGTTCGTTCTCATGGTGAACTGCAACGTGGCCCCATTGGTGATCACCGTGCTGCTGCCGTCGGTCCAGTTGGTGATCCCAAATCCCGGTGATGCTTTGGCCGTCATCCTGTAATTTTCATTGATGGCCAGCAGTACGTTGTTGTAGCTGGGGCTGACCGTGCCGCTGCCCGTGATTTGAACCGTCAGGGGTTTGCGCACCACATATTCAAACTTGACCGTGTTGGTGGCCGAGAAATTTCCGGTGGTATCCACCGCATATGCCTGAACCGTGTTCGTTCCCGGCGTCAGCGTCACATTGGCCGTCCAGTTCGTCCAATTGTTGACGGTTGACGCCACCGCCCAGCCGGATCCATTCAAGGAATAATACACGCCCGCAACCGCCATATTGTCGCCGGCCTTGCCGGTCACGTTAAACCCGCCATTGGTCCACTGCTGGTTCAGGGTCGGCGTCACAATGCTCACCGTCGGCTTGCCGGCATCCTTGAAATTCGCCATCAGAGTGAGATTCGACGCCATGGTAAACGACAGCGCCGGCTTATTGGTCATCAAGATCCCGTGGCCGTTCATCCAATTGGTAAAGGTAAAACCTGCCGGCGACTGGGCCGTCATCGCATAGGGCTCTCCCACCTTCAACTGTTTCCCGTTATAATTCGGTTTCACCAGCCCGGCACCATTCACCTTCACCGTCAGCGGTGCATAAACCACATAGTGACAGATGACATCGTTCGTTGACGACATGTTCCCGCTGCCATCCATCGCGCAAGCCCGGATTGTGTTCGGCCCGGGTGTGAGCGTCACGTTCGCCGTCCAATTGGTCCAGTTGTTGGTGGTGGCCGCCGGCGTCCAGCTTGAACCGTTCAACGACCAATAGACCTCCTCCACGCCGGTGTTGTCGTGCGCCGTTCCTTTCACCAGGTAGGCCGCGTTGGTGGCCTGGAAATTCGCCACCGGCGCGGTGATCTGGTCGGTCGGCGGAGTCAGATCGGTAATGGCCTGAACGTTCACCGTGAAGGTTTGGGTCACAATATTGTTGCTGGTTCCGCCATCGTTTACGGTGACGGTGATAACGGCTGAACCACTGGCATTGGTCACCGGCAGGAAGCTCAGGGTGCCGGTGGTATTCGGGCTGGTGTAATTCACCGTGGGATCGGGAATCAAGCTGGTGTTGCCCGAGCTGGCGGTGACCGTCAGCGTCTGGCTTTCGTTGGTGGCGCCCGAAGTGATGCCGGACAGGTTCACCGTCTGGAGGCCGGCATTCTTGTTGATGGATAGATTCCCGATCGGATTCAAGGTCGGCGGCTGGTTCACCGGGCCCACCGTGACCGTAAAGGTCCGGGTGACAATATTATTGCTGGAGCCTCCGTCGTTGACCTTGACGGTGATGATGGCGGTTCCAATGCCGTTGGCCACCGGGGTGAATGTCAGCGAGCCGTTGGTATTGGCGCTGACATAATTGACCGTCGGATTGGGAATCAAGCCGGTGTTGCCCGACGTGGCCGTGACGGTCAACGTCTGGTTTTCATTTGGCGCGCCGGAGGTGATGCCGGAAAGGTTCACCGTCTGCAGACCGGCATTCTCATTGAGGTTGAGATTGCCGATCGCATTCAACGTCGGCGTCTGGTTCACGGGAACAACCGTGACCGTAAAGGTCCGGGTGACAATGTTATTGCTGGTTCCTCCATCGTTGACCTTGACCGTGACAGTGGCCGTTCCGCTGGCGTAGGTGACCGGGGTAAAGGTCAGACTGCCGGTGGTGTTCGCACTCGTGTAATGGACCGTCGGATTGGGAATCAAACCGGTATTGCTTGAGGTGGCCGTGACAGTCAACGTCTGATTTTCGTTGGTGGCGCCCGAAGTGATGCCGGACAGGTTCACCGTCTGGAGGCCGGCATTCTCACTGATGGCGAGATTGCCGATCGCATTCAAGGTCGGTGGCTGATTCACCGGATTGACCCGGACGGTAAAGGTCTGGGTCACGATATTGTTGCTCGCTCCACCATTGTTGACCGTAACCGTGATGGTGGCGGTTCCGTTGGCGTTGACCACGGGCGTGAAGGTAAGGGAGCCGGTGGTATTGGCGCTGACATAATTGACTGTTGGATTGGGAATCAAACTCGTGTTGCTGGAGGAGGCGATGACCGTGAGTGTTTGGATTTGATTGGTGGCGCCAGAGGTGATGCCGGACAAATTCACGGTTTGCAGGCTGGCATTTTCATTGATCGATACATTGCTGATGGTATTCAACGTCGGCGGCTGGTTGCCCGAAACATCCTGGGGAACCAGATAGGACACTTCCACGGAAAGCGGGCTTTCCACATTGGCCGCATTGTAGGTGGTCGCGGCAAAATAATAAGTGGTCCCGGGCACCAGGCCGGAAACGGTGACATTGGTTGCCGCGCCCGCAGAAATCTCGTTGGTGTAAGTCAGGCTGGCTCCGCCATAATATAGATTGTAGCCCACCACGGTCGGATCGGTGCTGGCATTCCAGGCCAGCGTGACGCTGGTCGCAGCGAAGCCGGAAAGCTGCGTTGCTAACCACAAGGCGAAACAAAGAAAAGAACCAAGACTAAAACGCCCCAAACGAACCGGTACTGCTCCTGCTTTGTACATCTTACCGCATCTCTACGCAAAAGGCTTGCCAACATGCCAATCCCGGCACATGCATTTTCTGGAAACGGGTGACACACTTTTGGACAACCGGAGTCCGCCCCTGCTTTTGATTTATTCAATGCTTTGGAGCTGAAATCAAAAGCTTAAGCCGGACCCCATCCGCCATGCCTCAATTGACGGCAGTCCGGGCGGGCCGGCCCAAGAACCTTAAGACAGAAGTTGTCTTGAAAACGAGCAGGGTGAGGGCAAATTACACAGGGCCGATAATCCCTGCCAAACCGGTCAAAGCTTACCCTCCGCATGAACGAAACTGCTGAATCGGGGAATATTCAAAACATGCCATGGAAACTTTTCCGCTGGTCAACCCTCTCAACTTTGGACCTACCACCAACCGTGTGAGGTGGAAAGGCCGGGACGGGTTGTTGTTGCCCGTTCTCAGTTGTACTTAGGGCGGCGCGGAGGGCGCCGCCCTATTTCATTATCCACCCGCCGCCCACCACCAGATCCTCCTGATAAAAAACCGCCGCCTGGCCGGGCGTCACGGCCCGTTGCGGTTCGTGCAGTTTCACCTT
>Ga0265338_10001223_pt1 | contig 42405 bp, 43 predicted proteins | sample 42126metaG_FD_193579 | JGI IMG/M metagenome (GOLD analysis project Ga0265338, IMG submission 193579) | Rhizosphere microbial communities from Carex aquatilis grown in University of Washington, Seatle, WA, United States - 4-21-26 metaG | ecosystem: Host-associated > Plants > Roots > Rhizosphere... | reverse complement strand
GATCGACTCCCAGCCGGTCGTGTTGGCTGGCCATAGCACGGGAACGTTCCCTCTGCACGCCGTTCAAATTTCGAACGTGAGCACGGGAATTAAGAACATCAAGTCGTCTACCGTCACGGTCAGCTATAACGGCGTGAACCAGCAGCAGGTGATGACGGTCAGCACCTTCGGCGCCTCTAGTCCATCGTTGTCGAAGACGACGATCCACGCGGGGCAGTCGACGGTTCTGACCATCAACGCGGCTCACTTCGCAGGCGTGGTTCCGCTCCTCGTCAACTTGACGACGAGTAGCTCCTCCCTGGCGAACGTCCCCGCGACGGTGAACATCCCGGCCGGCGCGACCTCGACAACGGTAACCATAACCGCCCCCGTCCGCGTGGCGGGCACGAACACGGTGACCTTAACGGTCACCATATCGAGCGCTCCAATCCAGACCATCACCCTGACCGTCGAGCCGTAAGGCTGGACGCACATGGCAACGGCCCGCTCGCACTATGCGCGCGGGCCTTAGGACGGTTCAAAGCTAAGTGCCTATCGCCTTCGAGGCGATCCCTTTTAGCGCGACGCGAATGTCCTCCCTCTTGACGCTGAAATGCGCCTGGCGATGGTCGTTTGGACAAAGAGCGGCGACGTTGGCGTCGGTGTCGAGCCCTCCCTCGCCGAGGGCGTCTATGTGATGAGTCTCTAGGTAAGTCCTGCCATCGGGCATCTCGAATCCGTGTTCGCCGCAAAGCTCGCAGCGGCCCTTTGCGCGAGCCAAGACGCGACGCCTGACGCCTGCGTTCCGCTTGAAGGGTTCGGTGGTGAACGTATGTCGCTCGGGCCTGAGGTCTTCGGGTAGCGAGAACTGGTCTATGAGCGGAAGGCTTGCCTTGCAAGCTCCATCAGTGTATGCGACTTAGTTGGTTTGAGGTCGTCCAGTTGCGGGGACATTTGGGGCTCCCTAGATGTTTGCAAGGTTTGGGGATACCCCGTTCAGCTGGCATTATTTCTTTTGTTGCCGTGGCCCTGCTTTATCAGATTCCACGAGCCCGATTTTCCGGCAATACAGGGCGAACAATATGGCCGTGAGGATTGGGGCCCCAACCGACCAGGTGTAGATGGGAAGGCCGTAAACCCATTCGTTCACAGGCTTTGCCGCCATGATCAGGAACGATTGCAGAAGAAAGAGGATGAGGGCGGGAATCCAGCGAAGGAGACGGTTGTTCGGCCACCACAAAAAGAGTGGGCATGCAAGGGCCGAAATCCCCGCCACGACGAGGACCTCGAAGCCGTCTGTCAGCAGTTTGATATGCCCAAAGCCCAGGGCGAGCGGCAGGATAGCGGTGTAGCACGAAATCAAGGGAATGCCGATAACTCCAACGACGGTTCGTACCGTCGCGGGCCAGGTTACGACCTCTTCGAAGAGGTCTTTGCGTTCGATTTTGATTTGACTCATGGGTAAAGAAACACATTCTCCCAGGTGAAGGGCTCAAAATAGAGACCCCTGTTGGCCGCGACGCTCAAGGGGAGTATCCGCACCCCTACGCTGCCATCCATTCTTGCACGAATCAGCCGGGTGGGCATTACGCAACTCAGGTCTTGTAGGCAGGGGTCAGTGTCTTTCCCGCTATAGGGATAGACCTTTCGATCTCCGTAGTAGACCGCCGCAAAGGTGTATGGATCGGAACTGGAGCCTGGCCCGCTCGCCCACCCCTCTGCGGTGTCGTAACCTGCAACACCACGCACATAAGCGTACGAACCTATAAGGGGCTTTCCAAGGGCTCCGGAGCAGTTCGTGCGGAGGTAATCCGCAGGATCACAGGTTGGCGTTGCGTACAATGCCAACTCGGCGCCCGTGAAAGGGGCCAGTTCTTGCGCAGAAGCATCAGGATCGTAGAGCGCCAGTGCAAGCGTGCACTGACGCAAATTGGAGATGGACGTGCCCATTTGCGCCCGTTTCTTGGCAGATATGGCAACGGGGAAGAGTACGCCCGCCAGCGTGGCGATAATGGCCACGACGACCAGTACTTCCGGGAGCGTGAAACCTTTGCAGGCGGGCGTTTCTTGCATTGTTGCGCGCTTAGTATGGACAGGGACAGGCTGGCGCGGGACAGCCCGGATCCGTTCCGACCGAGATGCAGCACCCGCTGTCCATAACCAATGCGCAACTACCGGGATGAGACACGGTCGATCCGTTGCAATACCAGACCTGCTGGTCTTGAGTTTGGAAGTTTGGCTCGAGGCCGCAAACCTGGCCTTTCCAGGAAGCGCACCAATCGTTCGCCGGGCCACGGTAGGTACAGGCTGGAAGTCCACCCCCGCCGCCACCGCCGCCACCGCCGCCACCGCCGCCACCGCCGCCACCGCCGATATCGTCGGCCCGAGCAACGGTAAAGATGCCGACACAGGCCAAGGCGAGGACTGCTATAGCCTTGTGGCTGAGCCTCGTTCGGATGACTGATCTCATTTTGTTTTCCTCCAGGATTGAAGCTGAGCGCTGAGGTCGAGCTGGTCTGATGGACTCGACGGCCAGCCAATATGTTGCCATACGATAATACCACGACGGTTAACCGCCAGAAAAGTCGGAGTACCCAAGGGCTCATTGCCGGGATCGAAACACTGATCGCCGGAGAAGCCGGCACATACAGGGATTTCGCGGATGGGCAGTTCCAAGGATTGTATGTTGGCCCTTGCCACGGAGCAAGCGCTGCAGCCGAAACTCGATACCATTAGTTCGGCATCTCTGATCGGGCTGCCTTTAGCGAACGCGTCGATAGGCTTGCCCACAAGGCTGCCCGGTTGGGTCAACGATTTCGCATAGGGCAGAGCGTTGGTAGCGGCCAGCGAGGCCCTGCATAGGACGAGCACGCTGAGAACGGCTGGGCCAAAGGACCATTTGCCGGAGAGGGCAAGCACCGATCCGCCGGACGAACCGGTAGGTTGGGCGAAACCTTGCGCCATGACGACGAGAGCCGTCCCGACAGTAATGCATGCCCAACAGAGCCGGGGTTCGACCACCAACAGTGCCGCCTGGGAGACTGTTCCGAGGGACAAGGCAATACATAGAACTCGGGCAACGCGGGCCGTGATTCCTGTCAGGGTTAGGCACATCACCGCGACTCCGACCAACCCAGCCCCGATCAAGGGGGCAATGCCGTCCAAGCTAGCTCCGCAGGTCACGCATCCCACCGCCAAGGCGGCGAGAGCGAACAGTGCTGGGATTCCGGCCAGCAACATATATTTCCGGCAGAGGGGCCCGTACATGAATGCGATAACGCCCACGATCGCTAAAAGCAGCGCCGCGCGCTGGCCTTGGAACTCCGGCGCGGTGAGATCCAGAAAAGGCGTCAGCACGGCTGAGATGGGCTCAATGCCGGTAACTTCCTGTCCCGAAGAAAGCACGAGCTTCGGCACTGCCGACTTTGTCGGGCGGAGTACGACGACTGATCCTGCAAGTTTCTCGACGATATCTTGCTCTTTCGGGGAGCGGTGGCTATAGTAGAGGGTGGCTCCGCGGTAACGCGCGAGGAATGATTGATGCTTGATCGCAAGCAATACGATGGTAGCGCCCATGGATAGTAGGACGGATGCTAGAAGCCACCAACGCATAGGACTATATTACAACAGAAGTAAGCCATTAGCTGCAAGATTAAGCATAAAAATGCTTGTTTCTCTGAGTACAGGCTGGCTCCCAACGGGTTCGAAGGAGCGCTCCGAAGGTATTCTCTGTAATCCCTACGGGATCGGCGGAGCGTCGAGCTTCACTCGACCCGCACCCTGAGAGGGTGCGCCACTTCAGATTCAGCGAATTGGAGCTAAGTTGCACCCCATAATTCGTCGAGCTTCGCGCGACCCGCCCCCTGAGAGGGTGCGCCACTTCAGATTCAGCGAATTGGAGCTAAGTTGCACCCCATAATTCGTCGAGCTTCGCTCGACTCGCACCCTGAGAGGGCGCGCCACTTCTGATTCAGCGCCTGGAGCTATGTTGCACGCCTATAAAGTCGTCTCCGCTTACCAGCCTCAAACAAGATCGGCCATGCGCAGGCGGCTTTCGCCGAAGTGCTGGTCGCGGTAGATCTCGCTTCCTGAGAACGTGAGCATCGTCTTGCCCTTGAGCGCGAGGCCGTGGAACGGCGAGTTCTTGCCCTTCGAGAACGTCTTATTCACGTCGAAGGTCCACTCCACGTTCGGGTCGATGACGGTTACCGCTGCCACCGGCGTCTCGTCGGGTTTTAGGGTCCCGGCCCCTAGCCGGAGTAGTTGCGCCGGTGTGGTGCTTAGTTTGCGGATGGTTTCGAGCGGGGAAAGGCGCCCCTTGTGGGTGAGATAGGTGATGGTGACGCCTACTACCGATTCAAGTCCCACGTTGCCGAACGGCGCTTCCTCGAATGCGGATTGCACTTCGTGGCTGGCGTGGGGCGAGTGGTCGCTCGCGATGCAGTCGATGGTGTTGTCGGCGAGGGCCTCCAGAATAAGATCGATGTCCACCAGGGTGCGCAGGGGCGGAAGGTTCTTGAAGTTCGTGTCGAACTCTCCAATCGCCTCGTCGGTAAAGACGAAATGCTGAGGGCAAACCTCGCAGGTGACGGGTGCGTTCAGGTACTTCGCCTGGCGAATCAGTTCTACCGCGCCCCAGGTGCTCACCCGCATGATGTGGACATGGCAACCCGTGTGGAGGGCGAGCAGGCAGTTCCGCATGACCATGATCTCTTCCGCGCTGCGCGGAATACCCTTCAGGCCGAGCATCGCGCTCATGGCGCCCTCGTTCATGCTCCCACCCTTTGAGAGGCTGACGTCGTCGCAGTGGGCCATGATGGGCAGGTCCAGTTGGAAGCAAAGCTGCATCGCCTGCGACATCACCAGCGAGCTTTGAATGGGAAAGCCTTCGTCGCTCGCGGCGACGATGCCCGCATTCTTGAGCGCGGCAAGATCCGAAAGCTGCTCGCCCTTCATGCCGACGGTCAAAGCGCCTACCGGCGCAACGAACACACCGCCCGCCTCCGGCGAGGCGGCTCGGTCCATGATGAAGTCGATCAGCGCGGGGTTGTCGAGCGGAGGCCGCGTGTTCGGCATGCAGCAGATTGTGGTGAAGCCGCCAGCGGCAGCCGCCTGGGTACCCGTTGCAATCGTTTCCTTGTGCTCGTCGCCTGGTTCGCGCAAGTGAACATGAGGATCGACGAGCCCAGGACTGATCCACATTCCGGTGCAATCGTAGATTTCGTCGAGGTCTTCTTTGGGCACGTCGCCGCCAAGAGCCACAATCTGGTCGTCTTCGATCAGCACGCTTCCGACGAGGTCCAGGTCCTGGGATGGATCGAGGATGCGCCCGTTGTACAGGAGGGTTCTCATACCGCGACCTTCTTGCCGAGCTTCAGCTTGGCTGGTTTCTTATCGGACTCATCCATTTCGTGGCCGACAGGGTCTTCACCGAAAGCCCACGCGATGGAGGCCATCCGCACGAAGATGCCGTTTTCAACCTGCGAGGTGATCATGGACTTTTCGGAGTCCGCGGTCAAATCGTCCAACTCCACACCTCGGTTTATCGGCCCGGGGTGGAGCACGATGCACTCCGCTTTCGCATGCCGAAGCGATTCCCGGTTGATCTGGTACAGCCTCGTGAACTCGTGAACCGAACTGGAAAGCCCAGTTTCCATGCGCTCTCGCTGCAAGCGAAGCGCGATAATCACATCCGCTCCATGGATGCCGGTGGCAAGGTCGTTGAACACGGTACAGGGGAGCATCCCTGGGTGAACCGGCATGAGCGTCCTGGGCCCGACAAACCTAACTTCGGCGCCCATCTTGCTGAGGAGCCATGCGTTCGAGCGAGCGACGCGCGAGTGGTCGATATCCCCAACGATCGCGATCCGCAGGCCCTGGATCGAACCAAGACGCTCGATGATCGTTAGCGCGTCGGCGAGAGCCTGGGTGGGGTGCTCGTGCTGGCCGTCGCCCGCGTTGAGCACAGGCCCGCCGAAATAGCGGGCGGCAAGAGCGGCCGCGCCGGAAAAGCGATGGCGCATCACGAGTCCGTTGAGGCGCTCGTACCGGAGGGTAAGAATGGTGTCCTTAAGCGTTTCGCCCTTGCTCATCGAACTACTCGAAGCGGAGAAGTTGGCGGTTTTCGCCCCGAGGTAGTGAGCAGCCTGCTCGAAGGAAACCCTGGTCCGCGTCGAATTCTCGAAGAAGAGCATCCCGATGACGGTGTCGCTCATCGGTTTGATCGGCGTCTTGGCGTTGACCTTCCGCTTGTACTCTTTCGCAAGGGTGAGAAGGCCCTGTATCTGTTCTTTCGAAAGTTGGCGGATACCAAGCAAATTACGAGCCACTGATCGATGTCTCCTTATCCGAAGTTAGCACAACGACGTCTTCGCCGTCATACTCGTTAACCTTAACTATAATGTGGTCGCCAACCTCAGTGTTGACGCGCTTTCCGCAATAATCGGGCTGGATCGGAAGCTCTCGAAGACCCCGGTCGACGAGCACTGCAAGCTGAACCCGAGCAGGCCGGCCGTGTTTCAAAAGGGCATCCATCGCGGCCCTAATCGTACGCCCAGTATAGATGACTTCATCGACGAGGATGACCCTCTTTCCTTCGATTTGGAAAGGAATCTCCGTCTCGTTCTCGGTCTTTGGCGGCCGGTCGTCGCGAAACCCGGAAACGTCGATCCGCCCGCAAGGTATGGTCGTCTCCTCCACCTGAGTCATGAAAAAGGCGAGCCTCTTGGCGATTGGCCAGCCCCGGCGCATGACCCCAACGACGGCAAGGTTATCGGCGCCCTGGTTCGCCTCCAAAATCTGATGCGCCATCCTTCCCAGGGTCCGTTTCATGTCTGCCGCATCGAGGAGGACCGTTCCCATTGGTGGATAGATTATGGCGGATGATCCCCCCTGAGCGCATTGGCCTCATCAGGCTCGCACAGGCTCAACCTCGCCCAAATACCGTGCCCTAATTTGGCCAGGGGTGGAACGAAAACCGAGGGGAATAGGGCCCGCAAGTGAACCAGCGATTTCAACGTGTTGAAGCGGTTTCGAGTCTAGTTTTGGCTCAAATCGCACAAGAGAATTGGGAGGGACCAATAGGGGGAGTTCGTCATGCATGAGGGGTATTGGGGATTTTTGGAGCCGCCGTTTTCACAAACGCCGGACCCGCGATTCTTTCACATGGGAGAGGCGCATCATGACGCGATCATGATGCTCCACTACGGCATTTCGCGAAACAAGGGAGCGGTGCTCGTGTCCGGATCGGTTGGGCTCGGCAAGACCATGCTTTGCCACAAGCTCATGTCGCTGATGCTACCGGCAACCACGCAGGTCGTGTCCATCGTCAACGCTCGGCTGGATTCGGTCCAGTTTCCGCGCGAGGTGCTCGCAGAAATGGGAGTCGAGAGCAAAGCGAAGGACACTCAGAGCTTGCTGCGCGCGCTCCGCAAGCGATTAATGGAGAACTACGATCGGGGCAAGAAGACCATCTTGTTCATCGACGACGCGCACCTGATCGAGGAGCAGAAGACCTTCGAGGAACTGCGGATGCTGCTCAACCTACAAACAGAAGACAACTTCCTGATCAGCATCGTATTGTCCGGATTGCCAACACTTGGCGAGCGGTTGGCCGAGTGTGAAGAGTTTGGACAAATGTTCGCCGTGCGCGAAAGGCTGCATCCGCTCAGCTTGGTTGAAACCCGAGATATGGTGCGCCACCGGCTGAAAACGGCGGGCTACATTGGCCCAGGCCCGTTCAATCCGGAGGCAATGATCGAACTACACCTGCACACGAAAGGTGTTCCTCGGCTTATTTGCCAACTGGCCGACTACGCGCTCGTGCTGGGTAAGAGCAAAAGGGCCAAAGAGATCGACGTGCCGTTGATCCATGAAGCCTCCGACGAGCTCTTCGGGCAGGCGATGGAGGATGCGGCTTGAATCAAGAACCTGCCTTCCGCGATCCACGGGCTACGTATCGAAATTTCGCACTAAAGCAAATTCGGCGGACTGCCGATACTTTTGGGGAGAAGCTTATGAACTACAGCAAAATTGCCGGCTATGCCATGGTCGGCGGGGAGACCCGCTTATGAATCTGAGCCCCTTCGGCAAGAAGTCTTTCGTTGGCATCGATCTGGGCCACCACACAATTAAGGTGCTTCAGATCGAAAGAACCTCGTCAGGCTGGGAGATTGAACGGCTCGCCGTAGCTCCCACTCCGCCCGACTCGATTAAGGAAAGCGTCGTGATCGATCCCGCCGCGGTGGGCGCGGCCATCAAGCAATTGATGCGCGAGTACCACATCTCGGCCACAAGCTGCATGATCGCGGTGGCTGGCGCCTCGGTCGTCGTCCGAACGGTTCGAATACCTCGGATGCCCGAGACGACCCTTCGTAAATCGATCAAGTACGAAGCAAGCCGCTACGTTCCGAGTTCGGTCGAGGACAGCTACATCGAATTTGAGATCCTGGGAGAGACGGAAGAAGGTCAGATGGACGTTCTGATCGTAGCCGCCGCCCGCGACGTGCTCGAAAGCCGCGTCAAGGCTTGCGAAGCCGCCGGTCTGGAAGTCGAAGCGGTCGACGTGGAGCCGTTTGCGGCGTTCCGCGCGATCGTCGAGTCCGACAGTCGCACCGACTGGATCGATAACACCATCGCCTTCGTCGACCTCGGCGCCAGCACTACCAACATCAGTGTAATACACAAGGGCGTGTTCGCAATGACGCGCTCCATCCCCCTCGGCAGCCAAAGTCTAACAGAGGCGCTCAAAAGCTATTTCAAGCTTACGCCGGAGGACGCCGAGTCCGGAAAGAGCCAACTTAACCTGACCGAGCTTCTCGAAGACGCGGACAAGGATAACCCCCCACTTCGGGTGGTTCAGCCTCAGGTCGACGACCTGATCCGCGAGCTTCGAAGGTCGCTCAACTACTATCAATCTCAGCAAACCGACAACGCCGATGCGAAGAACGTTTCGCTGATCATCCTGTCGGGCGGCGGGGCCAAAATGGCCGGCCTTGCCGAATACGTAAGCCACAAGCTGGGAATATCCGCTCAGGCGTCGGGAGTCCTTGACAACCCTCGCTTCTCGCTCAGCGGACTATCGGATTCGGACCGCGGACTGGACATCGCAGTCGCCTCGGGACTCGCCATGCGCGTTTACGGGAAGGCAGCCTAGCTGGAGAAGAACTATGCCATTCATTAACCTGATCCAAGAACAGCGCCTACAGGCGAAGAGAACCGAGAATCAATCTCGACTCTTCTTCCTGAGCTTCCTGTGCTGCGCTGGTCTCTCATTCTGCGCTTTCGCCTTTTTGATGTTTCAGAACGAAATGTTGAAAAGCGAATCCGGGCGCCTCGTTTCCAAGGCCGAGAAGCTTGCGCCCCTCGTGAAGCGCATCAAGACGGACGAGGACCAATACGCTGAGCTCAAACCCCGGCTCGATACGCTGCAAAACGCGCAGATGATGACGGGACGCTGGAGTCGTATCCTCGACCACCTGACCCGGCAAACACCTGACCAGACGTGGCTCACCTCGATTCGGTGCACCGCCCAGGACGAAACCAAGCCGGTAGCGGTGACCTTCGAGGGAATGAGCAACCAACAGCTCTTGATCGGCGACTTCATTGAGCGCCTTCAGAGCTGCCAGGACCTGTCGAATGTGAACCTCAAGTACACGATGGAAAAAGCGATCTCCAACTCGCGGGCCATCGACTTCGAGATCGACGCGGAGGTTTCGGGCACCGCTCAAGCTCCCAAGGACGAGATTAAGAAGGAGTCCGACTAAGTGAGAAAGACACCCAATCCTAAAATGTTCATTCTGTTGACCGTGGCCACGGTGATCGTTGGCGCCGGCATCTCGTTTTACGAGTACGGCATCGTCCAAAGCTCGCAAGACCAGGTCGCAAAGCTCCGCAAGGAGTCGCTCGATCAGGCCGAACTCGAGAATCATCTGCGGTCATCGCAGACCCAGCTTCAAGAGTGCTCGGCCAGCCTGAACCACCTCGAGATGAACGTCCCCGCAATGGACTACGTGCCCACGATGCTCAAAGAGCTAGAGGACGTAGGCAAGCAGAGCGGACTCGAAGTGCTTGGCGTCCGACCGGTGCCTTCCACTGAGGCTACAGGCGTAAAGGGCTCCAAGAAGAAGGACAAGAAGGCTTACAATACGCTCGACATCGAAGTCACCTGCCGAGGCACCTACAAGGCCGCAAAGACCTTTGTGCAGGCCCTTCAGACCTTCCCGAAGATCGTCGCCGCCAGAACGGTTGCGATGACTCCAAAGGTGGACTCGAAGACGGCCAACCAGGCGCCGAAGCTCGACGTAACGATCTCTTTGCGCAGCTATCTGTTCGCAGATAAGAACGCACCGACCCAGATTCACAACGAGGAGTCGACTAACAATGCAAGCTGAAAAGAAGAAACTCCTAATCCTCGGCATTCTCGCCGTAGTCATTCTATGCGTTGGCGCGTTCTCGCTTACGGGCGGGTCCAAACCGGCCGTCCAGCCAGCAGTGGCGCATCATTCGCGGCACAGCTCGGCGGTAGAAACGACCGTGCCCGGCACAACCGCGCCCATCGCGACGGCTACTTCGACCGGCCCAGCGACGACGGCTTACCCGGGGGGCGCCACGCCCTACGGCCAGCCAGCGACGAGCGCGGGCGCACCGAACCCGGCCGCCGCGGCCGCGAACGGAACCAAGGTTGCAATGGCCCCGGTTGCCGAGCAAGATTTTGCCGAGCGCGACCCCTTCGACGGAAGGAAGTACATTCCCGACGACAAGAAGCAAGACTCCCCGCCGGCCGCTCCGGCTCCGGCGCCCGCGATCACCCCGAAGAAGGGGAGCAGAATCGCGCCCATGCAGGTCGGCTTCGACGGCAAAGGCCTTCCAAGTGCGGACGGCAAGCTGGCTCTTAGCGGGCTCAACGCACCCAAAGCAGACGATTTCGACTACTCGGTAACCGGTGTCATCACCGGCGATCACCCCGCTGCGGTCTTTGTGGACTCCAAGGGCGATCAACGACTCATCACAACTGGCGGCTCGCTAGACGGCGACACGAAAGTCGTCGCCATAACGCGCGGCACAGTAACCGTGGAACACCACGGCAAGAAAAGGACCCTATCGGTGGGAGCAGACACCCCGACGGAGAAACGATGAACAGTAAGGTAACGAGAACCCTATTAGGCGGCGCGATGCTCGCGCTTCTCGCTTGCCAGGCATTGGCTGACGGAAAGATCACCGGCATCACCACGAAAATCGTGGGCGATGGATTGGAAGTGCAGATTAAGGGCAAAGACCTCTCTGCTCCGAAGATCACTCGTGTAATGGGCGGTCGATCCTTCATGCTGGAGTTTGAAGCAAGCTTGATTTCTGACCCTCAGTGGATTCGAGTGGAGCAGGCCGGAGTGCATTATGTGCAGTCCGTGGTTGCTCAAACGCATCCCGACAAGATCCGCGTTTTCCTGCGCGTCGACCCCAACACCAAAATGGACGTCGAGCAGAACGACCAGGGCTTCGTAGTTAAGACCTCGGGCGCCCCCGAAGTCAGAAAACCGATGCCCACGGCCACTCCCGAAACCCTGACGGTGTATCATGCGCCGGCAAGGTTGAGAGCCGAGCCTCAACCGCAGACGAAGCACGTCACCACGGTCTACCATGGCGGCGGAAACGGCTTCAACAAAACGGTTTCGCTCGATTTCGTGAACACGGACATCGTGCAGATCCTCAAGGCCCTTTCCATGGAAGCGGGCGTGAACATCGTGACGTCACCCGACGTTCACGGCGTGCTCACCGTTTCGCTGGGAGCGGTGCCAATCAAGGACGCGATGGACTTGATTACCACCCTTTCGAGCCTGAAATATGCCGAGGTTGGCAACACCTATGTGGTGAGCAGCCCCGCTAACATCAATAAGATTCTGGAGAATCTGGGCAGCAAGGCTCAGGAAGTCTCCGAGACTCGCGTCGTGCCGATTTTCAGCGGCGAAGGCATCCACATCAAGGATGCGCTCCGCACGACGGCTAACGACGTAGAGATCCTTCTTCCTTCCGACAAACCGCTATCGCAAGCGGCCCTCACTCAGGCTTCTCAGGCGATCGGCACCGCCCAGCTCACCGGTCTCGAGACCGGCGGCAAGGGCCAGCCGGGAGTTCCTGGCGCAGCCTTGGGCGCCGCCCAGCCAGGTGGCGCGGCGGGACCTGACCAAAAGAGCGACCAGAAGGACGCTTACCTCGTGCTCGTTGGCCCGACCGCGCGAATCGATACGATCGAGCGCGCAGTGAAGGACATCGACGAGCAGATGTGCGAGGCCATGGGCATCAAGTATCCGCTCACGAACGCAATGGTCCACGAGACCTATCATCCTCAGGGAAATACCGCCGCCGCACTGTTGCAGGCCGTGTCCCCTGAGACCGACAAGGCCAACGGCCAGTTCCACGCCAAGATTGGAACGGTCGAACTCTATGCGACGCCTACCGGCAGCACGGGAGCGCAGAACATCGCTCTCTATGGCCGCGAGACCGAGGTTAACCGAATCATGGAGAACCTCCAAAGCATCGACGCCCTTTCGGAGGGCAGCGGCGACTACGTGGTCTATGGCGTGAAGTTCCTCGATCCTCGAGCTCTTCGCGAAGACCTGGTCTCCAAGTTCCCTGGACTCACCGTCGCGATTCCCCCTGCTTCCGTGGGCCAGCCCTCGGTCTACATGACCGGGCAGACTGAGCGACAGAACCAGGAAAAGAGCGGCCAAGCAGCTGGCGAAAACAACACGGCAAGTTCGAACAACACGAACACGATTGCCGGCGCCTCGACGAGCAGTTCGACTCTCACCGCCGCGAGCGACGATGGTTCTAAAGTTGGAATCACCGCCCCGTTTGCCGGCGACGAACTAGACGCGGTACCCATGAAGCTCGTGCTTCGCGGCAACGCCAACCAGATCAAGAATGCTTTGAGCTATCTCGAAGCGATCGACGTGCAGCCGAAACAGGTTGCCCTCGAACTCCGCGTCATGCAGTTGACCAAGGAAGACGCTCTGAACCTTGGGCTGAACTGGAGCCTCCTCACCGGCGGCACCCTTCAGGCCTTCCAGGTGAATCAGAACGGCCCGAACACGCCGGCCAACGGCTCGGCTGCGGGCCTGAACGGCCCTGGCCAGCTATCCGGCTCTTTGGGATTCCCTGGCGGCGGCAGCCTCGGAGTGACTGCGACCCTCGACCAACTCGGCGACAGCGCCAAGATGATCGCGCGGCCCAATATCCTCGCTCTGGACGGAAAGGAATCGGAGATGTTCGTCGGCGACGACATCAAGTACATCCAGTCGATCCAATCCACCCAGAACGGCGTGTCCATCACGACGGGCGACGTGGAAGTTGGCGTGAAGCTCGCGGTTCTACCGCGAATCGGCGCCGACAACTCCGTGACCATGGAGCTACGGCCTATGGTGAGCACTCTCGAGAGCTTCACCCAGGTCCCTGGCGGCGGCGAAATCCCACAGACGGGCCTTCGCATCGCACAGAGCTCGTTGATCATGCACGACGGCGATACGATCGCAATCGGCGGCCTGATTCAGGACACCGATTCGAAGAAGAGGGACGGATGGCCGATTCTTAAGGACATCCCGATCCTGAACCTTCTCTTCGGTCGAACTGCCAACGACCACACCCGAACCGAGGTTGTGTTCTTCTTGACCGCGAAAGTGGTCGATCAGAACACCATGGCGAATGCGGCGAACCCGTGGGGACATCCTGCGATGGAACCCGGCCACCACCACCATTCGCACTAACCTCTGATCAATCGGAGTGTCTGCAGCTCCCGCCCGGCAAGGCCGAGCGGGAGCTTTTTCCTGTTTAATGCGGTAGCATCCGGGAAGCGGTGCGAAAGATTTCTGCGATCGTTCCCGACGCGATCGGCCGGGAGGAAGTTCTCAAGGCGGGGCGCGCAATGCGCGTTCTGCGCCGGTGGCCCGAAGTCGTCGGCGAGGCCATGGCGGCAAGGTCCGCTCCGGAGCGATACGACCGGGGAACCGTTTGGGTCGCGGTCACCGGATCGGCTTGGGCGCAAGAGCTTCGCATGAGCAAGGGTCCGATCTTGTCAAAGCTCCACTCGTTCGCCGGTGAGCCCAACCTCTTTCAAGACCTTCGATTTGGCGTAAGGCCGCTGCCGGTTGCGGAGCCGGAAACGGCGAGCAAACTCGCGCAACTGCAGGAGAACCACCGGAGCAGCATTCGCGATCTTTCGATTCGCGAAATAGCCGAGCGTCGGCTCAAGCAGCCGGAATGAGGGAAGAACTGGCCGGCAGGCCGTTGCTGGCCGCTTCTTTCGGCCTCATGATCGGAATCAGCGCGCTCGCGCACCCCCTGAACCTCCTATTCCTGGCGGCGATTCTCACTCTTTGCCGGAAGAAGACGAGCTCATGTGTTTGGGCGTCGGCGGCTTGCATGCTTGGCCTCCTCATATCGCCCGCCCAGCCCATGCCGCTCGCACAAAGGGCCGGGACGATCGCGGTTCAGGGCAGAGTTTCCACTCCACCTACATTGGGGCGCTTTGGCGAATCCTGCCTTGTGGATACCGATACGCACTTGTTTGAGGTTGTCTTCCGAAGCCGGAGAGATTTGGCGATGGGCCAAACCGTCCGCGCATACGGAAGGATTCTGCCGCTCAGCGGCGGCTTTGGAGAGACCCTACGAACGGAGGGCGCCGCGGCCACTATTCTATGCCAGCCATCCGATGGCCGGATACTGTCGCCGGCTCCGGCGTGGTTTGAGGCGGGGAGTCGGCTGCGCAACTCGTTCTTGGAGGGCGTCGACTCCTCTTTGGACGGAGATCAGGCAGGCATGGTCGGCGCGATGTGCTTTGCCGCCGGTGGCAGGTTGGACCGGTCGATGCAACAGGATATGAGCCGGATGGGCGCCGCTCACGTTCTTTCCGCGTCCGGCATGCAGGTCTATCTGCTCGCGTTCATGGCCCAGCTTCTTCTTTCGCGTCTTCCCGTCAAACGGGGCGTTCAGGTTGTAGCGATCGTCGTCATCCTCGCCTGTTATGCAAGCGCGACGGGCTTTCACCCGGCGACCATACGGTCCAGTCTTGTCGCCACGGTCGCCATGGTGGCCTACCTGTTCCGACGTGAGCCCGACGTTCTTTCCGCCACGGGCCTGGCGGCGATCGTATCCCTCCTGTGGCAGCCTTGGGCGCTTTACACACCTGGATTTCAACTTTCCTACGTTACGGTAACCGCTCTGTGCTTGTACTGGAGACCGTTCCAACCAAGCAAAATCAAGGGTCTCTGGCCCGCCTTGGGAAGCCGACTCCGGTTCCTGCTGCGAACGAGCCTCATCGCCAGCTTGGCCGCCTCTCCGTTGACCGCATTTCATTTCGGGCAGGTTTCGCTGGTCGCGCCGGTTGCCAACTTGTTGGTTGCCCCCGTGGTTCCCGTGGTCATCGCGGTGGCCCTAATTTCGTGGCCCCTTGGCGCGCTGACGCCAGCCCTTCAGACAGGGCTGTTAAAGATCATCTGCGGTCCCCTGGCGGGGTACATTCTGGCAGTGACAGGCTGGCTCGGTAGCCAGCCATGGAGCGCCTTTCAATGGCCGCCGTTTAGCCCCTATTGGATGGTGCTGTACTATGGCGGTTTTCTGCTGCTATGGCGAAGACGCGGTCGAGCCTAGCTTTAAGCCAGCGCACTCCCATATTCCGAACCTGCTCAGGCCCTAAGCATTGCGGCTCGCGCACCCGAAACTATACTAGGGGATGAGGTTTATAGCTCTTGCGGCTTTGAGTTCACGGAGGAACTTTGCGTAACATGCCGATCGCCGCTAAGGCTTACTTAGTTGCAATTGCGATAGCGGGCGCCGCGGCGCTAATCCTATCGCAGCTCCTCGACTTCCCTTCTGCCCAGGCTCAAATTTGGGAGCCCCTCCTGTTCATCGTCCTCGCCGTTTTGGCCGGTGGCAAGAAGGTGACGCTGTCCAAGCAGTTGGTGAACGAGGAGGTTGGCTCCATGTCCCTCGGGTTCGCCATCACGTTCACCGGGCTGCTGCGTTTTGGACCTGGCATGGCCGTGCTCCTCGGAGCGGCGACCTGTCTTTCGAGTTGTCTCTTCCCCAAGCGGATGGCGTTGCATCAGCTTGTGTTCAACGTTGCCCTGGGCGCCTTCGAGGCCATGGTGGGCGGCATTCTCTTCCTCTGGCTCAACGGTGGCACGCTCGAGCTACGCTCCACCGAGTCATTCGGCGCCGTCCTCGCTACGGCGTTCGCGTTCTTTGCGGTGAACACTTTTGGCGTCTCTGCGATCATCGCGCTTTGTACGAAGGAGAAGATTCAACAAGTTTGGAAGGAGAACTTCCTCTGGACGGCGCCCAGCTACTTCGCGAGCGCCAGCGTTGGGGCCCTTGCGATCCTCATCTTCAAGGGGCATGTCAGCGGCATTTTGCTGTTCGTCGCTCCGGTCATCTTCCTCGTTTACCAATCCTACGTGGTCTACATCTCGCGGGCGGAGGACAAGCTACGCCACGTTCAAGAGATGCAGCTCAGCCAGGAGCATTTGGCCGAGCTCTATTTGGCCACAATCAAGAGCCTTGCTCTTGCGATCGACGCCAAGGACCAGTACACCCACCAACACATTTTACGCGTGCAACGCTACGCGGTAGCGATAGCGAAACAAATGGGTCTAACCGGCTCGGATCTGGAAGCGGTCAACACCGGCGCATTGCTGCACGACATCGGCAAGCTCGGCGTGCCCGAGTATGTACTCCTAAAGCCTGGGAGGCTGACCGCCGACGAGTTCGATAAGATCAAGAAGCATCCTGAGATCGGCGCCGCAATTCTCGACCCCGTCGAATTCCCCTGGCCCGTGCTTCCTGTTGTGCGGCATCACCACGAGAAATGGGATGGCACCGGATATCCCGACGGGCTCAAGGGCGAGGATATCCCGCTCAGCGCCCGGATCATGGCCGTAGCCGACGTGTACGACGCGCTTACCTCTTCGCGCTCCTACCGCCGTGCATGGTCTCATGAGAAGGCGGTGGCAACGATCGTCAAGGATGCCGGTTCGCATTTCGACGCCGTCGTCGTGGACGCTTTCGTGCAGGTGATCGATGGCGTCGTCCGAGAAATGGCGGAAGTGGGCGAAGGGCCACTCGTGCGGACGGCGGAACCTCAAGAGACCGAAACCAAAACGGGGCAGGCGGCGAACGACATTTCCCGTTGCTCGGCCGAGCTTTGGGCGATCTACGAAGTGTCCCAATCGCTTACCTCCAGCGTTGGAACTTCCGACACGATTCATATCCTTTCCGGAAAGCTCGCCGCCATCTTTCCCGGCGTCGGCTGCACGTTATTGCTGAAGGAGGAGGAATGCACCCTCCGCGTAGCGGCAGCAAAGGGCCTGAACGCTCAGTTCTTCTCCGGCGGATACACGAACGGGACTCGAGGCCTGTCGCACCGGGTGTTGGAAGAGGCTCAGTCCTACCGGGGCGAATACGACGCGGACGACCTGATGCTCTCCGGCAACGAACTGGAGCAGTGGCAGGAGCTGAGGAGTTGCCTCATCGTCCCGCTCGTGCACGAGGGCAAGCCGCTCGGCACGATCAATCTCTACGACTTGGAACCCGAAGCCTTCAGCGCTTACGACGCGCAGATCGTCGAACTCATCGCGGAACGGGTCGCTCCCGCGATCTGCAACGGCCTGATCTTCGACCGCAATCACTCCAGCGACGCCTACGACACCCTAACCGGACTCCACAGCGTTCGCTACCTCAACGAGCACGTTCAGGCCCTTTGCCACGACCGCGTGAGCGACGGGGGGCAGGAGCCTGCGCCTTTCGCATTGCTCGCCATGGATTTGGAGAGCTTCCGCTCCATTAACGATGGGTTCGGACATGAAAAGGGAGACGAGGTGCTTTGCGGCCTGTCCGCGCTGCTCAAAAGCCTAGTCGGACAGAATGGCGTGGTAGCGCGCTACGGCGGCGACGAGTTTATGATCGTCGCGGACGCAAGGGACCGGTCCGAGGCGGAGTCGCTCGCGCTAGAAATTCGGTCGGCGGTTGAGAATTATGATCCAGGGCTTACCCAGCACGGCATTGGAGACCTTGGCGTTTCCGCCAGCGTCGGTGTAGCCGTGTTCCCAATCGACGGCGCCGAAGCGGCTTCGCTAATCGATGCGGCCGACTCCGAAATGAGGCGGGACAAGACGAACCGCAAACTCCGCGCCCTGTCGAAGGCCGCGAGACGCGCGAAAGCGGCGTAATTGGTCAGGTGTTGGGTGTTAGGTGTTAGGTGTTGGGTGTTAGGATTTGGGTGTTGGGTGTTGGGTGTTGGGAGACGGATTGGCATTGGGATTTTGGGCCTTGGGCCTTGGGTGTTAGCCTTCTTCATTGAGGAAAAGCACGGGATTTTAGCCGGCTGGTAAATGCTTTAGCTTTATCCGCTTCCCCCTAGGGAACCCAGTTCCTAGCGCCAATCCTTTGAAGGTGGATTCATGAGACTCAGGGTTTCATGGCGCCGCGATTGAGTATCAACAACGACCTCGCGATCGAAACGGCAAACTGCGCGAAAGCGCAGGACGCAAAGCTACGGGCCTAAACGCGACAGCGCGAACGGCAGCCGGGTTACCAAGTTGCGATAGGGGGGCATTGTTTGAATTTGAAGAAGAATGAATTGCGTGCCGCGCATACGTTTCGCGGCACGCGGAAGCTTTGCACGGCTCTGGCCGCGGCACTGGCACTCGCGTGCGGAACCGCCTACGCCGGGCAAGGCCAAGGCAAGTGCGACCCAATGGTCGCCCGCCAGTTGGCGTCGAAATGCGCCGTAAAGCTGAACGTCCTCATCCGGTTTGCGGACGCGCCCTCCCCGCTCGAGCTCAAGGCGCTCAAGGCCCGGGGCGTTTTCGTTTACCGCAACCTACCCATTATCAACGCGGTTGCCGCTACGGTTCGCACCGATAAGCTTCGCGAGCTGATCCAGCTTCCCTATGTGACCCACGTGTCATCGGACGCCGGCGTTAGGAAGACGGACGCATTCACCGTCGCCTCCAGCGAAGCTAGCACGGCCTGGCAGCAATATGGCGTCAACGGAAACGGCGTGGCCGTCGCCGTAATCGACAGCGGCGTCGGCAAGCAGTTGGACTTCGATGGTTCCAACGGCAGCCTTCTCGGCAGCGTTACAGGGCTGCTGTCGTCGCGCGTCCTTGCCCAAGTCGGCTTCGTTCCCGGCGACGGAGTCGACGACGATTGCGGACACGGAACCCACGTGGCCGGAATCATCGCCGGCAACGGCGCCTCGTCAAGCGGCCTAACCTGTTTCAACACCTATTTCGGCGTCGCTCCCCAGGCCAACATCGTCAGCGTGAAGGTTTTGAACGCCCAAGGCGCCGGCACCGTCAGCCAGGTGATTTCGGGCATCCAATGGGTTATCGCCAACAAGTCTCGGTATAAGATCGGCGCGATCAACTTGTCGCTCGGTCACCCGGTTGGCGAGAGCTATGAAACCGACCCGCTGTGCCAAGCGGTTGAAAAGGCTTGGAAAGCCGGCATCGTCGTGGTCTGCGCGGCGGGCAACGACGGCCGTCTCAACACGAACTCTTCCGCGGGCGCCCCGAACGAAGGGTACGACACGAACTACGGTTCGATCGAAGTGCCCGGTAACGACCCATACGTGATCACCGTCGGCGCGATGAAGTCGACCGACGGGAATCGCAACGACGACCACATCGCCACCTACTCGAGCCGAGGCCCGTCCGTTTACGACTACGTGATGAAGCCCGACCTGGTGGCGCCCGGCAATCAAGTCATTTCGGTCGAGCAGTCGAACGCTTATCTGGTGAAGAGCTATCAGGCCACAAACCAGGTTCCCTACAGCGCCTACACGCTAAGCCTCTCGCCCTCGTCGAGTTCCAACAACTACTTCAAACTCTCGGGCACGTCCATGGCCACTCCCGTGGTCGCCGCGGCGGCGGCGCTGATGCTTCAGCAGAACCCGTCGCTATCGCCCGACACGATCAAACTTCGCCTGATGGCTTCGGCCGACAAGTGGGCCGATCCGCAGGGCAACGCCGACGCTTGCACGTACGGCGCCGGTTACATCAACATCCCAGCCGCTTGCGGCAGCACCCTCGTTGCGACCCAGTATGCGATGAGCCCCTACCTGACCCTCGACGCTTCTGGGAACGTGTTCGTGAACTTTTACGGAAACGTGAACTGGGACCGCGCGATCTGGGGATCAAGCAGCGTCGACAGTCTGCAAGCTATTTGGGGCAAGCGAGCCATTTGGGGTTCGAACGGTCTATCCTCGAGCCAAGCCATCTGGGGCAAGGCCTTCTGGTCAAACTCGACCACCACGACCATTCAATCGGCGGGAGTAGACCTCAGCGCCGGCAGCATCTGGATTCAAGGAGAGAAATAGAATGAGATACTTATCCCACCATCCCAGAACCACTTTCAGAAGGTTCGGCAGAATCATCTGGACCCAAGTTCTGGAATAAGAACTCGGTCGATCAAGGTTCCTGTCTCAACGCGCGGATCACAGTCGATCCGCGCGTTCTAAATTCTTACTCATCACCACGCTGATATAGTTCGTTGGTCCCCAGTTGGCCTTACCGACCTGGCGGTATCCGCGCTTCGAATAGAACTCGATGAGGTGAGTCGCCCCCTCCGCCGTGTCCAAGGCCATCTCGGCCGCTCCCAACTCCTTCGCACGCGCCTCGACGACGTCGAGCATCTTACTCCCCAGCCCCTGATTTTGGAGGCCGGGTTCTACCGCGAACTGGTTGAACACGGAGACGTCCTTCCGGTCGTACCATTCGCAACCCTGCGTCGTTCCAGGCCGTTTCATGGCGATGGTTCCCACGATTTTGTCTTCGTGAACGGCGACATATGCTTCACCAAGGCTTAGCCGCATCGCGGTCGTCTCGGCATCTTGGTGCGTAGCCACAAACCTCAAGCCCATCTCGGCAAGCCGGGCATAAGCGCGGTGAAGCAGCTCGGTGATCTCCTCGACGGAATCTTGGGGCTCGACCAGGCGGATTACGATGGGGTCCTGTTTCAATGGCCAGTCACCGTTCACCATTTGCTAATCACCAAAGATAAGCGCCCTCGACGGGATTCGAACCCATGACCTACTGCTTAGAAGGCAGTTGCTCTATCCACTGAGCTACGAGGGCAGACGGGTAATTCTAGCCCACGGAAGCCGTGCTCTAAGTCAGAGGCGGTAAAATTACGGACCAGGGTGGCCTCCTACAACCGCGGGGAATATCGACGCGCGAGTCATGAGAAGTTCAATGCTGCGGTCGATGCCAACCTTCTAAAACACTACGCGGCGTCTCATTACTTGTCAGGCGCAGCCGTCGAATGATCCGATGCTCGACAGGACCCAAATGATCCTCACGTAGTGTGATAGATAATGCCCCTCTAGCGATTTGTTGGAGATGTGGTTCGACGCGAGTTCCGCGGAACCAATTCCGCATCGCCAGCAATGGGTTTGGATGCGCTGCGAGAAACCTTCGCAGCTGAAGCCCAGGAGGTTTCGCTCGTCCTCACTTTCTCACGCGAGGAATGGGCCGTAGTTGGCGATCATGTTGCCGAATATTCTGTTATTATGTTACTGGTACACGCTGAAGTAGTGTTAAAATAGAAATATGAAAACGACCATAGTTGCGATTGGTGGCGTCGTATGTGGCCTCGCCTTCCTGTCTGGTGCGGGCGCCCGGCAGAAGGCACTAATGGCAAATGCCCACACCGTGAATTACGCTACGCCATGCCACCAACTTAGCGCTTACGTGAGCCCTCTTGACGCCGGAACAGGTGGCACAAGTGGTGGAGGGGGAGGAAGCAGTTGCGTCGGGAGCGGACAACCTTGTAACGCGACCTGCACGGCGACTCAGGGCGGAGGGTCTCTCAACCTAGTTCCGATCAGGGCGGACACGTGGCAATCGGGTACGTCAACGTCTGTGACCTGCACCCAGCACATTTGGTACGCCCCAAACGCGACCTGCAAGGGTCAATATGACCAGACGAACCAGTCGAACCTCGTGACCATTTGCCCGTGGTAAGGGTTCGTGGCTTAACGCTGCTGGAGACACTAATCTGTATTGGCGTGATATTGCTTTTGGCAGGACTCCTGACAACGGTTGCGATAAGGTCCAGGGCTTCCGCGAGGGTGTCGGCCTGCACCACTAACCTAGAGCAACTGGGTAAAGCACTAAGGCTGTACACGATAGATTACGACGACTACGTTCCGCCGTACGCCTCATGGGACGATACGCTTAACCACTCAATGCCGGAGGACGCGGAGAAGCGTCTCATGGCTTGCCTCGGAAGGTATGGCGCCGGAGAATCTGTTTGGCACTGCCCTCTGGGAGCGCCTGGCTGGACCGGCGAGGGGCATGGCTACGCAATCGACGAAGGCCTTTACATAATGCCAGGAGTAACCGCGGCAACGTTGTTCAACGATAGAAACGGTCACTTCGCGCACGTTCCCACGCTATCTTCAATTGCTCCAACGATGATTTACTTATGCGACCCCAAGATTTGGACTGAGAGACCAAGCTTTATATCTCCGCATGGTGAGAACCAAGCCAACGCACTCTTCTTCGACGGGCACGTGCACATTACCTTCCAGGATCCGGGGTAGAAGTGCGGATATTGCGCACAGTTGGGATAATGGTGCTTGGAGCGGTAGTCGCAGCCGTTCTCGGGTGGACACTTTCGGTGCGCTTCGATCCTGGCGAGCAGACTTGCTTGAACAACCTGCATGTTCTAGGCGTGGCGCTGGCCCTATACGTCGCAGACAACGATGGCTATATACCGCCCTATGCCACGGAATCCGGGCGGAACCCGAGATCCGTCAAAGACGGACGCGTGGCTCTGGAGTGTGCGCTTGCAGTACCCGCGCAGACCTGGTCGTGTCCAGATGCCGTCCTCAGCGCTCACAGGAGCGGTTATGGCACTTTGGTTCAGAAGGGTTTGAGCTACGAGACCGGGCTAGAACTTCTCCGCCTCACCAGACGTAGCGCCAAGACGGGAATCCACGTCCGTCCTGCTTCAGAGCCATTCCCCGAGAGACTCGTTTTTCTACAAGATATTATTCTGCCGCAGCCCTCTGGGGGGCCCGGCTTTTCATATCCCCATATGAACCATGGTAACGCGCTGTATGTTGACCAGCATGTTGGGCATATTCGGTTCGTAAAGCGGCCCGACGATCGTTGAAAATCGGTGAGAGAGCCTTAGCCAGATGCCGTACAATGGATATATGGTGGATGGAAGGCTCGTCTTCAACTACCGCAACTGGAACACCTACCGGCTTATGGTTGTGGTAGCCGGCCTATGTTTCGTGTTCATGGGAATCATCCCATCGCTCGAAGACATGCTCGCGCTAGGGGTTCCGCCATTCTCTATTCCGCAAATAGCTGTGGCGATCTTGGCGGGTCTTCTCGAGCTAAATTGGCTGCTGCTCCTGCTCAACGAGCGGATCGTGATTGAAGGCAATACTCTAATTTGGGTCGACCGATTTGGGCGCACCAGAGCCAGTTACCGACCTCTCTTCGCTCACCCCAGGCCGAGTAAAACAATCCCGCCCTTTGGAGGCAACGCGTTACTCGATCGCTACCAGTCAAGGAGCCTCAATAAAGTTCTCGTCCAGCATCAACAGGCCGGGGCTTCTAATTTCGATGCTGGGCGACTCTGGCTTGACCTTTCCTGGCGTGGCATTCTCACCGCAGGTCGCGCATCCTCCTCCGCCACCCATTCAGGTTTACGGTTATGGCAATGGCCGCGTCGGCCAACTCATTTTCAACTCGATTATGGCGATCGTCTACTGCTTCTTGGCAGCCGTAGTAACTAAAACCGCCGTCGGGCCACATTCGCAGCCAGATTCCGAAGGTTACAACCGCTGGGCGCTTCCGGCGCTAGGTCTTCTATTGGCCGCGGCATTCGGATTGCGCTCGGCTTGGCTCGCAATGAGCATGCTGCGTGAGAGAATTATTTGCAAAGACGGCCGGATTGTATGGCGGGATTGGACCGGAAGGGAGCGCCTGAATATTTCTAGTGACGAGGTGTCACAGGGCGGCATGACTTGGTCCATTGGGAGGGCGGCATGGGGCGGCTCTCAAATACCCTACAGAGTCGAGACCTCCCGCGGGCCTATCCGTTGGTCAAGCGATATCGAATACTGCGAAGTCTTATGCCTCTACATGCGGGGTCTCAGCAAGCAGCCTTTTCTCCCGATCCCTCAAAGCTTCAGCGCACCAGTGTTGACGAGCGAGCGCACGCTCACGCCAATCTAGCTTTAGCCCTTCTACATACAACAGGGCCAGCCAATAATCGACCTGCGGAAACCGTTGGGGCGGGCCGGACATGGTGACGGCCGCCCGCATCAATGCACTGGCCCTCGGGCCGAACTGCGGGATCTCGGCTTAACCACTATTGAGTTACAATCCTAGGTGAGGCCGAAGCGAAACGCACAGCCTCGAGGACGTTATGAACAAGCTCTCAATCATTTTCGCAGCGTTGGCCGCGACTTGCTTTGCGCTGTGCCAAGATGGTAGCCCGTCAGCCCCGTTGGTCAGCAGGAACTACCACCAATACCGAATCGACATCACCGAGCCCACCTATGGATTGGCCAAGGTCAAGGCGATGATCAAGAACATCAAGGCCGCCGACGACGACGGCACCCCTCTTACCGCGGCCCAATTCGAGTCGCTTTCGGTCCCAGAAAAGTTCACGTTCACCATGATTCACGGCGAGGAGATGGACCAGAACTGCGACCCGATGCCCGCTATCGTTGGGGAGGAGAAGTTGATCTTTGGCGAACTGCCAGGGAACTTCGACTACACGGCGGCCTGGAGCGAGCGACAAATAGCCTTCCTGAAGCACAACCGGAAAGCCGTGATTTCAATGATCCGCAAAGAAATGCATAAGCACTCCCACGTGGGCCTGAACCTGAAGCACGCCATTGTGGAAATCGACGCCTATGAGTTGATTCCGGACCTTGTCGCAGCGTTCGATCGCAACAAAAAGGACCTCGACGTTCTTACGACCTTGTTTCTACTGATGAAGGATGGTAAGTACAAGCCGTTCTTGGAATCCGCTACCTACGAAAAGTGCTACGGGCCGAAGGCGGACTACAAGTCCTGCGTCGATGGAAACACGGCGAACCAAAAGTTGACGATCCAACGGGCAGAGGCCTATTACAAGGGCCGGATGGGATAAATGCTGGCGCTCGTCCTGCATTTGGCGTCGATAAACGGTCCGAGCCCGAGTCCAAGTTTCGTGCGGATCCCCGCCGGAACCTACCAGGTGGGCAAGGCAAGCTACCTCGATAATCCTCTCCGATCGGTCGGGTTGAAGGCTTTCGACATCGCGCGACTGGACGTCACGAACGCCCAATTTGAGGAGTTCGTCCGCGCCACCCGCTATGTCACCGACGCAGAAATCCGGCACAACGCGATGGTTTTCGAACCGCCTCTCAAAGAGTTTCGATGGATCCACGACCGCACCGCGTTCTGGCGATTTCCGAATGGCGTCTCTAGGGGCGGCATCGAAAAGAAAATGAACCATCCGGTTACCGCCATCAGCTACCATGACGCTACCGAGTACTGCAAATGGGCAGGCGTTCGCCTGCCAACGCTCGATGAATGGGAAGTCGCCTCGCGGGGCGGCGCCAAGACGGATTACTTTTTCGGCGACAGCCCCGACCAGATCGGGAAATATGCGAACGTATGGCACGGGCGCGACCACCTGAAGCTGGATTACTCCGACGGTTACATGTATACGTCGCCAGTAGGAAGCTTTCTTCCTAATCCGCTTGGCCTTTATGACGTCTACGGCAATGTATTCCAGTTCTGCTCTGGCCGGTTGGCAAGCGATCAATCGTCCCGGGGCGTGCATGCGCGCGGAGGATCGTGGTGGTGCAGCCGCAACGCCTGCTGTTTCTTCAATTCGGTCGACATCGGCACGGTGGATGTCCACGCTTCCTTTAGCAACCAAGGGTTTCGGGTTGCGCGGGATTAGGTGTTGAGTGTTGAGTGTTGGGTGTTTGGTGTTGGGCGTTGAGTGTTGGGTGTTTGGTGTTGAGTGTTGGGTGTTGAGTGTTGAGTGTTGAGTGTTGAGTGTTGGGTGTTTGGTGTTGGGCGTTGGGTGTTTGGTGTTGGGCGTTGGGTGTTTGGTGTTTGGTGTTTGGTGTTGAGTGTTGAGTGTTGAGTGTTGGGTGTTAGGTGTTAGGTGTTGGGCGTTGAGTGTTGAGTGTTAGGGGTTGGGCGTTGAGTATTGGGTGTTAGGGGTTGGGGGTTGGTGTTTGGTATTGGCGTTTGTTACGCGGGGCTCCGGAGTCTGAGTGGTCGGACAAGTCTGACTAATCACAAGCCCTCAACGACTCCAAGACTCATGACTCAATGACTCAACCGCTTGACTTCCCAATCTTTCCTTGGTTTCGGCCCAAACAGCCGCATAAGCCTTTGCCTCTGATCCAACCTTAAAACTGAGAGGAGCAGCCCGCTCTCCCTTTAGAGCGCTGAACGCGGCCAAACGCGCTTCCTGCTGTAAACGATTTAAGCAGTCGACGGCGTGCATGAGCCGCTCCGCTCCTTCGTCCTCGTCCCCTTGCAAAATGCCCGCTCCATGGTCGACCCTTGCTGAAAACCGGCCGATATGCTTGCTCAAACTGAGAAGCCGGCGCGCCTTTTGGATTGGGGAATCATCGCAGCGGGAAATCGTATCGATTTGCCGCCTTACTTCGAACTCGGAATACATAAGACACCTGATGTGGGCTTGAGAATTATTGCGCCGTTCGAAAGTTTCTTCCGAACGGCGCCATCGGGGGGTTGTCGCCTACGCCCTTGTAGGAGAGCCCAGATTCTTGACGCTATGCCAAAGCAAGATCACGCACCGTCTCGATTCCGGAATCGCACTGAATTCGGTCTGCCACCAACCGTACATCGTTGTACTGCTCCCGGAGGCTTCGAATTAGGCGATCCATATGCGCGGCAGTGTTGCAATCTTCCGCTTGGGCGGATAGGGCACGGGCGTGAAGAAGAGTGCGTGATTCGCGCTTCAGCGTACTCGCCAACTTGACCAGCTGACGAACTTTGCGTGTGGGAACAGCTTGGGACATAACAATGTCCAGAACGCTATGCCGAACCTCGAACTCAGTTAACATTCACGACCTCCTCCAGACCAAATGGGTCTGGTTCCTGCATAAGCCGACGAGGTTAGCTGACGGGTTCGGGCCAGAAACCACCCTACTCTTTCTAAAGAGATACACCCCAATTTTCGGTTCCCCCGCTGCCGCCGTTGCGACATTAGGCTTCGGTCAACGAGAAGCATTTTGCTTCCCGACAACTCATGATACGGCAAACAGACGATCATGTGATGCCATTAGATTTGATTACATCGACTTTTTTTCCACATCCAATCGGCAATGACCCCATAGGTCTGCCAGGTGTGCAATACGACATTGAGCGCTGACTTAACGCAGGAAGGGCATCGGGTTCACCGGTTTGCCGCCGATGCGAATTTCGAAATGGCAATGGGGGGCGGTGGCGAGACCGGTGGCGCCGACTTTGGCGATGATTTCACCCCTGGTGACGCGCTGCCCGGGATGAGCCACGAAGCTGGAGCAGTGGCCATAAAGGGTGGCGTACCCACCTCCATGCTCGACGACGATCATGTTGCCATAGCCGCGCGAGTAGCGGCACGTGGTGACAACGCCGTCGGCAGACGCATGGATCGGCGTCCCATAGGGCGCGGCAAAGTCTTGCCCAGTGTGCATGCGCCTGATGTGAAGAATCGGATGAAATCGCATGCCGAAGCCGCTTGAAAGCCGCGCGTTGTAGACAGGAACGCCGAACCGTCCGTGAAAGGCTGGCATTCCGCGGCCAGCGCCCCCCTCATAGGACTGAATCTCGGAAATCACGTCCTCGTCTTCTTTGTCGAGTTCCTTTAGGAGAGTTTCGATTTGGCCCTCTTGGTTCTTCAGATCCTGAAGGGCGTCGGCCTTGTCCTGGCGCTCATCCTGAAGTTCTGCCGCCGCGGTCTTCTCGTCGTCGATGTCCTGCTTGACTTGGGCAACCACGCCATCAACTTGGTTCTTCTTGCGGACGACGTTCTGCTGAAGCTCTTTGACTTCCTCGAAAAGCTGCCGGTCGCGCTGGGCGATTCGTTCAAACACAAACTGGCGGGCGGACAAATCAGCGAGGCCGTTTGCACCAACGATGGCGGAGGCAAGCGTCCCTTCGCCGTGCATGTACATCTCACGAATGCGGAGCCTGGCCTGTAGGCTTCGCACCTGCAGCCGCTCGGTAGCGACCTTTAGCTCGCTTCCCAGAGAAACCTGGAGCTTCAAGTTCTTCTTCAGCCGATCCTGAATTGTCGCCAGCCGCTCTATGTGTTCGCTTATCTGCTCATCGAGCGAATGAATGTCCCCGCGAACATTCCCGGCTTTCCTCTCAATTATTTTAGCCTTGGTTCGAAGCTTAACGATTTTCGAATGGGTGGAGGCGTGCTTCTTTTTTAAGTCCTTCAGGTTCGGTTTTTTGGACCCATGATGCTGAGCGCCCGCCAAGGACGCAGCCACAAGGATGGCGCACAAAATGCCGACGAAGCGATTCACCGAAGGGCCCCGATTACCTGACGCAGCGGCTCACGAACGGCAAATGCGGAGCAGAAGAAACCGTAGATGGCGCCCGTGGCCGAAAGGAGCCCCACAATGGTCCAGAGTGGGAATGGCGGAAAGGCGATTTGGCTTGTGATTCCCTCGATGAACCGTTGGATTCCACCCTGAGCGGCCCATAGTAGAAAGGCAGCGAGGAACCCGCCGATCATCCCCTGAATCATTCCCTCGATGACGAACGGGATCCAAATCGTGGAGTAGGAAGCGCCCACCAACTGCATGATCCGAATCTCCCTCCGGCGAGCGATCACCGTAAGGCGGATCGCATTATGAATAAGAATCCCTGCGGTCAGGAAAAGCACGCCGCCGCAAGCCAATCCAAGCCAGCGGACGAGCGACATCATGAGGTCGATCAAGCGTTGCGCGTCTTTCGAATACTCGACGCCTCGAGGCTGATACACCTCTGGCATAAGTTGAATGCTCGAAGCGAGGGCGTCCGCCTTCGTTGGATCGTTGAGCATCACTTTGAGTTTGTCGGGGAGAGGATTGTCGATTCCTTCAGGGCTCAGATTCAGCTTTTCTTGCCATTCCTTCCAAGCCTGTTCTTTTGGTAGGAGGGTGACGTTGCGAACGCCAGGCAACGCCTTGATCCTTGCGGCGGCGTCGAGGGCTTGCGGCCTTGGCAAGTCCATTCGCATAAAGACGTCGATTTCGAATTTGCTGGAGACGTTCGCGGTAAAGCCGCTCACTCGATAATAGACATAGCCGAGCCCACCAAGCAGAAAAAGGGATGCCGCCGCAGTGGTCACCGCGGCGAAGGTCATCAAGCCGTTGCGACGGAGGGCGGTGAACGCCTCAGAGATTAGAAACTCGATGCGATCAAGCACCCTTTTCCTCCTGATGGTCAAATGGCTCGACTGGCCCGGCAGCCCCGCTGAGGTTGCCTTCCTCATTCGTCCCTTGGCTCTGAAAAACACCAGGGCTAACTTCGGGGTGACTGTCGGTGACGATCTTGCCGCTATCCAGAGTTATCGTTCGGGTACCCATCCTTTCGACCACCATGACGTCGTGGCTTGCGACGAGCACGGTTGTGCCATTCTCGTTGAGTTGCCTGAGCAAGTCCATGATTTCCCAGCTATGGTGGGGGTCTAGGTTCCCCGTAGGTTCGTCGGCAATCAAGAGTTCGGGATGATTGATGAGAGCGCGTCCAATCGCGACCCGCTGTTGCTCCCCGCCGCTAAGCTCGTGGGGAAAGGCGTCTGCCCTATGGCCGATATGCACGACCTCGAGGATTTGGGCGACCTTTCTGCGCGCCTCGCGGCGACTTGCCCCAACCGCCCTCATCGCGTAGGCCACGTTCTCCCAGACTCGCTTTCGTGGAAGCAGGGCAAAGTCTTGCGGCACGATCCCCATCTGGCGCCTCAGCGCGGGGATATCGCGGTCGGACAGCTCTCCAAGATCCTGCCCACGCCAGAGAACGCGCCCCGAAGTCTGGCGAACTTCTCTGGTTAGCAGCTTCAACAGGGAACTTTTGCCGCTGCCCGTTTGGCCAACGAAGAATACGAATTCTCCTCGGCTAATGTTAAGCGAAATCCCGGCTAATCCCAGGACCAGTTCGCTGTAGCGAACCTCGACTTTGTCGAACACAATATAGTTGGGGTCGTTGGTGACGATCAATACTTGGGTTCCAGTAGGCGCGCAAAAATGCGGTCTTCTCTACGGTGTACCGCTCAGGTTACCCGGGGAGTTACCGGGTCTTGGCGCCCAGGCCTTACGGGTCGGCTCTGACGTCTGTTGTCGTCGACTCCACTTCGGTGTGGCCCTGCGAAGTCGTTGCAACCTTGCGTTCTGTATGAAATCGTAGGGGCATTCCGGTAGTTAGGCTCACCGTCCAAAGCCCCGATTGCTCGTCGACCTCGACAATTGGGCGTACCCTGCCGTCCTCAATTGCCTTGTATTCGTAGGTGATTCGTGCGGAACAGAGAAATCTTATAGTCGCCGTTCGCTTGCTCAGATCAATTGAACGCAGGCTATACGTGCATGTTGCCGGAGTTCCCTTTAGATTTCGCACTCCCGGAGCCCTTAGTCCTTCATTCCCAACGAGCACCTTGGCATTCCACTGCTCGCCTACGCTCAGCTTGTATTCTGGGTAGGCCAGTTCGAAGAAGCCGACCTCGTACATCCCAAGGGCTTTCGCGGTCATCATGCCCGCCCAGCCTGAGCCGCTCCTGCCAACAAAACTCCATCCTCCTTGGACTAAGTTCCCTGAATAGGACCGGGCTATTCGAATCCTCTGAACCTCTGGGGCTATCTCTCGCAAATGCTTAGATTCGCCGCCGCTGAGATCGATGCCAGAGAAGCGAGTTACAGCGAGTTCAAGCTCATTTCCGCTTTTCGTTTTATGAAGAGTTGCCTCCGCTTCCATGTCGTGAATCTGGTTGCCGTTGCCAGAATTCGGGGGAACGGCCCGCCATACCCTATGGATGTGGTACGCCTTTTTAAGCTGTCGAGTTAGGACCAGCTTCAAAAGCTGGCTACCCGATCTGGCGGTTGCATTCGACCCGACCAGGCAGATCGCTGCGATCCCAACTATATGGCTTACTTTCATTCGCGGCCTCTAAAGCATGGCAGCTTTGCAGAAGTCTACGGCGATTAGCAAAAGATCACACTTCCAAAACTGTCGGCATGACCACGGGCCGGAGCTGCGTCTTCTTGTGAATGTGCTTCTTCACGATATCCGAGACTTGATGCCGCATTCGGTCCACGTCCCGAATGTCGTTCGCGTCGAGCTGATCTAGAGCGTCGTTTAAAGCCACAAAGACGGCATCGAGAACTCCCTCCGCCGCGTGGAAGCCTTTCGCCTGCAGGATAGGCTCTCCCACAATTTCGCCCCTTTCCGGATCGATTGCAACCGTGACCGCGATCAGCCCATCCCGAGCCACGTTATTGCGGTCTCGAAGGACCTCTTCGGTTACGCCGGGCATGCCGGCGCTATCGACTAGCACGCGGCCGCAAGGCACTTGTTCGCCGAGGGTGGCGGACGTCTCCCCGATCTCCAGCGGCACGCCGTCCAACATAGTGAAGATGCGATGCTCGGGATAGCCCATGTTCCGGGCGATCTCTAAGTAGGCGTGCTGATGCCGGGGTTCGCCGTGGACAGGCGCCAGGTAATAGGGGCGGGTCAGGTTCACCATCATTTTGAGCTCTTCCTGATAGGCATGGCCGCTCACGTGGATTGGGACCCTGGAGTCGTACACGACGTTGACGCCTTGGCGGAATAAGCGGTTTATAGTGCGCCAGATCGCGGCCTCGTTGCCTGGAATCGGTCTAGCCGAGTAAATCAGCGTATCGCCTTCCATAACCCGCAACCTTGAATACTCGTCCTTGGACATCTGAACCAGCGCCGACATCGGTTCGCCTTGTGAGCCCGTGGTGAGAATGGCCAGCTGGCTGGGATGGTAATTCTTAGCCTCATCGAGGTTGATCCGCGTCCCTTTGGGGATGTTGAGGTAGCCGAGCCGGACGCAGATGTCGACGTTCTGCTCCATGCGGCGGCCAACGGTCATTACCTTCCGCCCAACCTCTGCCGCTACTTCGTAGACTTGCTGCATCCGGTGGATATTGCTCGCGAAGGTTGTGAGGAGCACGCGGCCCTTTGCGGTGGTAAAAACCCTTCGGAGGCCCACGCTCACCTCGCGTTCGCTTGGACCCCAGCCGGGCCGCTCGACGTTGGTGCTGTCGCTTAGGAGGACGACGACTCCCTCTTGCCCCAACTCTCCGAAGCGGGCCATGTCGGACAGCTTGTTGTCCACCGGAGTGAAATCAAACTTAAAGTCGGCAGTGAGCAGCACGATCCCATGCTTGGTCCTTACGGCCATCGAGCACGTCTCGGGAATCGAGTGAGTTACCCGAACTGGCTCGACCGTCATCGAACCAGCTTTGATGATGTCTCCGGGCTTGAAAACAGGCAACTGTAATTTGCGTATGTCCAAGCGCTCGTCGAGCTTCTGGCGGATCAGAGCGTGGGTGAACACGCTCGCATAAATTGGCACGTTGATCTGCTGCAGTAGATACGGCAGGGCGCCGACGTGGTCTTCGTGGGCGTGGGTGATGAACACGCCGCGCACTTTGTCCTTGTTCTCAACCAGGTAGGTGAAATCGGGAACGACGATATCGACGCCCAACATCTCTTCGGTAGGAAAGCTCAGGCCGCAATCGATAACCACAATGTCGTCGTCTTGCCGGATCGCTGTGCAGTTCTTGCCGATCTCGCCAACGCCGCCTAGCGGAATGATCTGCACAATACTCATTGGGACAGGGTACCCGCGAGAAGGTTAAGGGGTAGAGGGTAGAGGGTAGAGGGTAGAGGGTAGAGGGTAGAGGGTAGAGGGCAATAACATACTTGACTAAGCAAAATCCTGGTATAATAGGACCATGAGCGCGAAACTCAGCACACCGAAAACCTTAATCGAAGTCATTCGAATCTTCGCCGACGAACAGGTAGCGTTCGAAGCTATGAGGGATCGCCGCTGGCCGAACGGTAAGGTCGTATGTCCTCTCTGCGGTTGCGAGAAAGTCAAGTTCATGGCTAAGGTTCGGCGGTGGAACTGTAACGGTTGCCGCAAGCAATTCAGCGCCAAGACTGGGACCATCTTTGAGGAAAGCCCGATACCGTTTTCCAAATGGATTCCGGCTATGTGGCTCATTGCGAACTGTAAGAACGGGATCAGTTCTTACGAGCTTCACAGAGCACTTGGCGTTACCCAAAAGACCGCGTGGTTCATGCTTCACCGCATCCGGTTAGCGATGCAAGACGACTCGGTAGAGATGCTTGGCGGTCATGTCGAAGCGGACGAAACCTACATCGGAGGCAAGGCGCGGAATATGCACAAGGCGGACAGGGAACGACGCATTGGCGACGGTACCGGCTTCAAGGGCAAGACAGCCGTTATGGGCATCTTGGAGCGGGGCGGCCCCGTCCAAGCGTTTGTTATCCAGAGCGCAACCAAGAAGACCGTAGAACCGATCTTGGAAGGAACCGTAATGCCGAAAAGCACGGTTTACACCGATGCGCTTCTTTCGTACAAGGACATCGACACTTGGTTCAAGCATCAAGTCATCGACCACGGTATCGCCTATGTTGAGGGACAGATTCACACCAACGGTCTTGAGAACTTTTGGAGCTTGCTCAAAAGAGGCATTCGCGGAACCTACGTTTCGGTTGAGCCGTTCCATCTGTTTCGATACTTGGACGAACAGGTCTATCGCTACAATGCCCGGAAAATGGACGATTCGTTCCGGTTCCAGGAGGTAGCATCGCAGGCGATAGGTAAGCGACTCACCTACAGGCAGTTGACCGGTAAGGAGTGTCCCCCCGCCGTCGCATAATAGAGTCAAGCATGCCAAGAAAACCAAAAGACAAGGACGCGGCCAACGTGTGGCAAGAGCCAAGCATGAAGATATTGGACGACTTCACGAAGAAGATTCTGAAAGTTCCGAAGGTTGAGCTAGATAAAAAACTAGCCCAAGAGCGCAAAGGAAAACATCCCAATACGTGATAACCCTTGACGACTGTGCCGAGAAACTAACTCGGGTAGATCATCAGTTCAAAGACCTCAAACGATTGGTAGACACCTTCCGAATGGATAACCCTACACCCATCGTTAGAAAGAACAAGCCGAACCGAGGAGAGATCGAATACCGGATAGGCGAGGTTAAGGCGGTTCCTTTCGGTATTAGCATCATCGTCGGAGAACTTATTCACAATCTCCGGTGCCCGCTTGACTATCTCATATGTCGTCTTGCGGAGAGGGCTGGCAAGACTCCCACGAGTAAGCATGAATTTCCCATATTCAAGGATAGGGACAGCTTCATCGAATACCTTCCCGCCAAACTCGCTGGCATTCCGCTTCACGAGTGCGCATTGATTGAGTTGTTGCAACCGTACAAGGGACTTGATCCTGAGAGGCATCCTCTTCTTATCCTGCATTCCCTTAATAACATCGACAAGCATCGCCTCTTGCCTCTCATGCAGACCGCTCCCTTTCAGGGTAAGTACCTCTATAGCGGCCCCGTCAAATTGACTGTCGTAAAAACCGGGTTGACTGAGGGGTTGAAAAGTGGCACACACTTGCTCACACTCGGAATCAGTGACGGAACCGATCCGGCGGAGGTGGACGTGAATATTGAACTCTCCGTAGATATAACGTTCGACAAGGCCAGCCCGTGGCATCAGATGTCCATGTTTCAGACGCTTCTGGCAATTCGCGCCTACATCCGCGATCACGTCTTCGTAAAGCCCCTGATAGAGGGTTTTACTTGCAATCCCATCGTCCTTTTCCCCGTGCAGGACTACAGGAAGCACTTGCCACCGCCCGGTCCGCTACAAAGAATGGTGTGATAGCCCTTCGAAGATCTGGTTCTTTTTCTATGTGTTTTCGTACATTACCCAGGGCTCTTAGCCCCTACCTGTAGAGGGCAATAAGAACCTGACTGCACCCGCCTGCTATACTGAGTATAGCCGCTGATTGCTTAGTCAAGTATGTTATTGCCGGGTAGAGGGTAGAGGGTTGAGGGTTGAGGGTTGAGGGTTGGGGGTAGAGCGTGGTTCTCGCTTTTCCGGCCGCCACTACCCACTACCCTCAACCCACTACGCTTCCCTTTTCACCTTTCACCTTTCACTTTTCCCCCGTAGAAATCAGGGAATACGCCTAACAACCCTCATATTTCAATTCCGATAAGACGATGTGCAAGGTTAGGGGTCTGGTATATTTCTAGATTGCGAACAACTGTTCATCAGGGCTCGTCAATCAAGTGGGTCGCCCCGCAGGGCTCGTAGGAACAGTTGGCACAATGTTTGCTTACCCTTCCGAACTGGGTCCGCATGTATCTGAACTTTGAGCGAAGAATCGCATCTAAGTAAAGACGCAAGGATGACCCAAGACGCACAGTTCATGGAACACGAAGAAGGTATTCCAAGCTATCTAAACCGGCTTACCCAAGCGCCGCTCCTCACTGCGAGCCAGGAAGAGGAGTTGACGATGCTCGTGCAGCAAGGAAACGAGTTGGCGCGCCAACGGCTGGTCGAATCGAACATGCGTCTAGTCCTGAGCATCGCAAAGACCTATCGAAGCCGGGCGATTCCTTTGGAAGATTTGATTCAGGAAGGCGCCATTGGCCTCATGCAGGCGGCGCAGCGATTTGACCCCAAGAGGGGTTTTCGGTTCTCAACGTACGCGACGCACTGGATCAGGCAGGCTATTGGCCGCGCGATCGATAACAAGTCGAAAGCGATCCGTCTTCCAGCCCACGTTTCTCAATGGCTTCGCAGAATCGAAAAAGAGAGATTGCGACTGGTTCGCGAGCTAGGTTCGGATCCGTCTGCCGAGCAACTTTCGAGCGCTCTGGGAATAACCCCTCGAAAACTCATGACCCTCGTGCAGTCTTCTCAGGACATGCTTAGTTTGGACATGTCGGTCGGCGAGGGTGGGGGCTCAACTTTGGGCGGGCTCATCCGAGATAACGTCAATCGAGACCCCGAGGCGCTTGTTCTTAGCGATGAGATGATTCGCGAATTGCGCCGCATTCTAAGCGAACTCAACGACCGCGAACAACGCGTCATGCAACTCCGCTTCCAACTGGAAGAAGGCGAACCTCAAGTGCTTCAGGACGACATCGCGAAAGAGATGAAGCTCTCGCGTGAGCGCGTTCGCCAGATCGAGGTTCAGGCGATCAAGAAACTGCGGGCCCTCGCTCAGCGTCGCCGTCTCCGAGAAATCCTAAGCGGCTAGATCCCGATCAGGGGAAAATAAAGGACCCGTCGTTCGCACCGGTTTGGGTATGCAAACCCGGCGCCGTACTCGTGGCCGACACCACTGCCGCAGTGTCCGCCTCGATGTCTATGTGCTTGTTGGCGCCGAAAGTTGCCGACGAAGCGTTCACATACCCTCGCCTTTCGGCGAAAATTCCTGAGTAACAGCTGGTTATCGATCCAGAACTGATGTCGATGATCCCTCCATCGCTCGCGTACACACCGCACGTGCACCCCGTGACGGTACAGGATTCTGCGTTGATCACACCTCCAAATAGCGCCTGGATCCCGTAGGTCCCCTGCGTTACGCCCTCATGATTCATCGTTATGGAGGCGCCGTATTCCGCGATGATAGGAAGCGAAAATCCAGTAATCGCAACAAATTGAACGGCCGGCAAGGTGGAGTTTCTTGTCGCGGTGATGCCAGTGTAGCTAATGTCCGTTGTCTGGCCCACTAGCGTTAGATTCGAAAGGAGTCCAAAGGTGTGACCCGAATCAATCACCAGGCCGTTCACATCGTGAAACGTTAGAGTGACGTTGCTCTCGTTGTCCCCAATGATCGACATTCGCGCGCCGGAGCCATGATCAAGGGAGAATGGCGCCGAAAAAGTCTCGTTGAAGGCGCCGTGGGCACTTGAAATGTAAAAGTGCAGATACGCCCCGTCCGCCACCCGGGCGTTCTGGGCAAATGTCCAAGCCGCCGGAAGGCTCGTGAAGGTCTGCGCAATACCGATCATATAGGTAGAGCTCGCCCGAACTTCCCACAGTTCCCAACTGGCATATTTGAAACCGCCCGGAGATACCGCCTTGATCGCCCGCAGCACGTTGCCGTTCAGCTGGACTTGATCACCCACTGCATAGCTTGCGCCTGCGCTCCAAGCCGGAGGGTAGGACTGAGCGCGACATGGGGTCGCAAAGGTTAAAAGGGCAACCGCCGCCGCTGCGCAGAGCGCGATAGAAATCTTCAACTTGATCCTCCAAGGGAAAAACGACCCGGACATTATTCTTGCCCGGATCGCTAAACTCCATTATATGACATTACGCCATCGGCGGATCAGAGAAGCTCTAAATGGTTCCTTCCGGAAACCACAGAGCCAGTTCGCGCGCGGCCGCCTCGGGGTCGCTGCTGCTGTGAGTTAGATTGTCTTCGATCGACAGCGCGAGATCCCCTCGCACGGTTCCTGGCGCGGCATCGACGGGGTTCGTGGCGCCCATCGTGGTACGCACCGCTTTGACCGCGTTCACTCCTTCCACGGCCATCGCAATGATGGGGGCGCTGGTCAGATAGGAGCACACCTCATCGTAGAAGCCCTTCCCTTTGTGCTCGGCATAGTGCTCTTCCACTGTTTTGCGGTCCGCCCTTATCAGCTTCAGACCCGCAACGCGGAGGCCTCGCGCTTCGATTCGGCGCGTGATTTCGCCGATCAGGTTCCTCTTGACTCCACCTGGCTTGATTAATACTAACGACTTTTCCATCCTTGTTCAGTTCTCCTTATGGATTCAAAATTCCCGCATGTGCCAGACGAGGCGTGAAATCGGTGTCGGGTTTGACGCGAACGCAATAGGCGGCTATGAGCCTATAGCAATCCTCAACGTCTTTGAGGCTGAGCAACTCGCACGGCGTGTGCATGTATCGCAGCGCAACCCCCAGAAGGCCCGTGGCCATCCCAGAGCGAGAAATCTGCATCGCGTTCGCATCTGTCGCGGTTGCCCCGGAGATGACGTCCACTTGGTAGGGAATCTTTTCCTCGGCCGCCGCTTCGAGGATCATCTTGAAAACGATTGGATTGATGTTGGCGCCCCTGCATACCGAGGGTCCTTTGCCGACGTCTAGCTGCCCGTGGCGGGTCTTACTGACGGTTGGGTAGTCGATGGCGTGGTTCACATCGACTGCAATGCCGCTTTGGGCGTCGACGCCAAACGCCGCGGTGCGGGCGCCTCTCAAGCCGATTTCCTCCTGAACCGTGGCAACGGCATAAACGCCTACGTTCGGGTCAAGCTTGCCTTCCACAGCCAGCGTCCGTAGGGTTTCGGCAACGACAAAGGCTCCCATTTTGTTGTCGAAACCACGGGCCGTAGCCCTATCGCCCAACAACTGCTGAAACTCATACTGGAAGGTCACTGGGTCCCCAAGCGAGACTACTTCTTCAGCCTCGGCTTTAGTCGCCGCGCCAATATCGATCCAGAGGTCCTTCAGTTCCGCCTTCTTCTTGCGCTCGTCTTCATCCAGCAGATGAACCGCTTTGCGCCCGATGATGCCTGGCGTCTTGGTCTTACCGTGAACCCACACTCGCTGGCCGATCGGGATCGCGCTGTCATGGCCCCCGACGCCGCTGAAATAAAGCAGCCCCTCGTCGCTGATGTAGTGAATAAGAAAACCAATCTCGTCCATATGGCCGGCGAGCATCACTTTCATCTGGGCTTTGGGGTTCTTGATTGCCCACACGTTGCCGTGAATATCCGTTCGGACTTCGTCGGCAAAGCTCTTTGTGTAGTTGCGAAAGATCTCCGCGGCTTGCTCTTCGTAGCCGGAAGGGGAGGGGACATTGACTAAGGCCCGAAAAAAGTCGAGCGATTCTTGGCGCATAGCCGGTAATTCTGAACCATCCGGGCTCCGTTTCGCTGGCAAGAGCCTATTTGCCCTCACTTACGTACTTAGACCGCGTAAAACGCCGGGCGGTGAAGCTCATCGACATAATCAAAACCACGAGAATGAGGGCCCCCGCCTGAGCCAAGTGGTGGAGATACTGGCTCGGGTCGTTTGCGTCGTTGAAGATGTCGAGGGGCAGCGCGCCTATCGGCCGGTCGAGGCGGAAGTTGAGCACTCGGTTGCCGCCTGCCGTGAACAGAAGTGGAGCTGTTTCACCTGCAATGCGGGCCAGAGCGAGCATGATGCCCGTGATCACGCCCCCGCGCGCCGCTGGCAGGATCACCCCGAACATCGCCTTCCACCGCGGGGCGCCAAGGGCGAGGGCGGCGTCTCGTAGACCTGAAGGAACAAGACGTAGGATCTCCTCGGTGGTTCGCATAACGGTGGGGATCATGATAATTCCAAGCGCGAAACCGCCCGCCATGGCGGAAAAACCATGACCAGGGTTCAGCTGAGCAATCGGCATCACCACGACGACATACACGAAGAGCCCGATAATAATGCTGGGAACGCTATTGAGCACATCGGTGAGAAACCGTACGGTGGCAGTAAATTTTCCACCGAACTCCACCATATAAATCCCTCCGAGGACGCCGAGAGGCAACCCAAAACAGCTCGCGATGCCCAGAAGCTCGAGAGTGCCAAGGATTGCGACCCTAAGCCCGCCACCGGTTGCTTTGGGCAAATCGACGAGCGTGCTCCAATGAAGGGCAGGAAGGCCCTCCCATACGATATAGCCAATAACGAGAATGAGGGGCACCACCGCAACGCAGGCCATCAACCCCGAAAGGAAGATCATGGCGCGGCTTTTGAGTTTCCGGGCCTTCGTCCTTCTTGAAAGGGTCTGCACGCTGGCCATTACATATCCCCTCCCCGCGAACCTCTCGACCCGTAATAGATCATAAGTTGGGCGCCACTGTTGACGAGCAACGAAATGCCGAACAGACACAAGGCAATTTCGATGAGCGCCGATACGTGCAACGGATCTGTCGCCTCGTTGAACTCGTTGGCGATCACGCTGGACATCGTGTAGCCAGGGCTAAAAAGAGGCAAGTGGATCTTGGGACTGTTGCCGATAACCATCGTGACGGCCATCGTTTCGCCCAGGGCCCGTCCAAGTCCGAGGACGATCGCGCCTATGATGCCGGAGCGGCCGTACGGCAGCACGATCCCTCGGATGGTCTCCCATTTAGTCGCGCCAAGGGCGTAGGAACCTTCGCGGACGGGACGCGGCACTGCGAGGAGGATGTCGCGTGAAACGGCCGTAATGAATGGCAAAATCATAATCGCGAGGATCACGGAAGCGGTGAGCACGTCGTTCCCGTTCGGGGGTGCGTCGAACAGCGGAAATTTGCCGAACGGGCCGCTGGAAAGCGGCGTCTCCACATGAGCGGCAAGCCATGGGGCGAGCACAAATATCCCCCAGAGCCCATAAACCACGCTCGGGACCGAGGCAAGCAGTTCCACAAGAAACGAAATCGGATTGCGAATCCACTTAGGGGCGACTTCGGCCAGAAAGATGGCGCCCCCAAGGCTTACCGGAAGCGCGATAATCAGGGCTAGGACCGAAGTGTAAAGGGTGCCGATGATGAACGGGAGCGCGCCAAAGTGCTGGCGGTTCTCGCTCCAGTCGGAACTTGAAAGGAAACCGAGTCCAAATGCGTGCTGTGAGTTACGCGAAGCGACATACAGCTCGACGCCGATGCCAATGATGATCGCGATCGTCGTCAGAGTGCAAAGCTGGAGGACTAGCCGATAAATGCGATCACCCCACCCGAATCCTCGCAGTGAGCGCGGACTCGAGTGGGGCTCAGATCCCTTTGCGGCGGCTACTACCCCCAAAAACTCCTACTTGACCGAGTCGAGCATCGCAAGCTCTCGCTTCGTTACCGAGTCCGGTACGGGCCCATAAGAGAGGCCTTTGCAAAGGGACTGCCCATCGGTAAGGGCATATTTCAGGAACTTGCTCAAGTCGGCGCCTCTTGGCGACGTTTGGTAAACGATGATATAGCTGAATCCCGTGATTGGGTAACCCTTGGGATTGGGCGAATTCACGATCGAAACCTTCATGTCGTCAGGAATCGTCACGCCGTCTGCAGCGGCCGACGCCGAATCAGACGTCGGGTCGACGAAAGCGCCGGAGCTGTTCTGAATCGAAGCGTAAGGGATTTTGTTCGAAACCGCGTACGCAAGCTCAAGGTATGCGATGGAGTTCTTATGCTGAGAAAGGAGCCCGGCAACGCCCTCGCTCCCCTTGGCGCCGAGGCCGCCAGGCCACTCGATCGACTTGTTGGTTCCGAGCTTAGCCTTCCAGTCCGGGCTGACCTTGGATAGAAAATCGCTAAAAATGTAGGTTGTTCCCGAGCCGTCGGAACGGTGCACCACCGTAATGTCCGCATCGGGAAGCTTCACGCCTGGGTTCAGGGCCACGATTTTGGGATCATTCCACTTCGTGATCTTTAGCATGAAGATGTCCGCAAGGACAGGACCTGATAGTTTCAGGCCGGACGTCACCCCGTCCACGTTGTAGGCGATGGCAGCCGCGCCGATGACGGCGGGAAAATGAAGAACCGGGTCCTTCGCGTTCTTTGTTTCCGAATCGTTCATCGGAACGTCGCTGCCGGCAAAACTCACGGTCTTGTTCGTAAGGTTCTTGATGCCGCCGCCTGAACCGATCGACTGATAGCTGATATCGATTCCGCCTTGCTTTTTGTAATCCTCGATCCACTGCAACATGATCGGGTTGATCAACGTGGAGCCGGCGCCCTGAAGGGCTTCGGTAGAACCAGAAGCGGACGGTTCGGTCGTTGCGCCGGGCGTCTTCGACGCCGTCGCTCCGGAGTCTCCTCCACCGTTACATCCAGCCAGAAAGACGCCGCCTAAAAGCAAAAGGGCTACGCCCCGGACAAATAAACCTGATGAAGAAGGGTTCGTTGACGATTTCATATATCCTCGCATGCCAGTCCAAAAAACTACCCGGCAATTGTTAACGATCTGTTATCCAAATCGCTCACCGAACCTGGCGAATAGGCGCCGTGCCAGCGTTTCTTAACATTCCCTTAACAATTGACTTGCTCTTTCGCTATCGCTCGCCTCATAGTTAATCACACCTTGGATCACTGCCAAGGCGAACATAAACCAGCAAAGCGGAACCGCGTAAGTTACCGGAAGACCGGATTTCACAGGAAACTAAAGGATAGCTGTGGGACTTGTCGGAGAGGGACTTCGGGTTGGCGCAATCTGGAAAACCCGTAAGAAGGAGCATGACAAGGAATGAATAAAACGCTTAAGCTCGCGCTTGGCGCCGTTCTGACTGCCGGTATCGTAATGCCGGTTCTCGCTCAGGACAATTTTCCCGACGTTCCGGATAACCATTGGGCCTACGAGGCTCTGGCACGA
>Ga0265338_10001222_pt1 | contig 42447 bp, 21 predicted proteins | sample 42126metaG_FD_193579 | JGI IMG/M metagenome (GOLD analysis project Ga0265338, IMG submission 193579) | Rhizosphere microbial communities from Carex aquatilis grown in University of Washington, Seatle, WA, United States - 4-21-26 metaG | ecosystem: Host-associated > Plants > Roots > Rhizosphere... | reverse complement strand
TAGGGTCTGCTGAATAACTCAATGTCAATGAGAATCGTTTTTTTATTTTAAATTTTCCTCTGCCTTACTTTTTTCTTGACAAAAAAGTAACAAAAAGTCAAGCCAAAAAAACGCTTGTTACCTCATTGTGTTAACTAATCACTCGTCGCACGCTTTTTTGGCGGGCGCTCGTTTCATCTCTTGCATTCCAAGATGCACAATAATGTGACGATGTTTCAAATATTCCTTGCACTTTATTTCATTTTTATTTCTATATATTTCTTATATTTAAGAACTTAATCGTTTTTCAGCAGACCCTAAATAAATGATATTTCTTAACTAAACGACTTTGAATTACGAACGGGAAGCCTTCTACGAAATAAATCACAAAACAAAAAAGCAGACCCGAAAACTCAGATCTGCTTTTTAAATTGTAGGAACTACTTTATCTTATAAATTAGCAAGAATCTCTTCTTTCAAAGTATTAATCAAAGTTTTAACAGGAACGATTTCGGTACAACGCCAAGCATTTGATCCGGCAAACACAAAAGCATTTTCCATTTCACCTCTCGAAGCATCGCCAAGAACTTTAGCAATACAATAAGGTACCGTTTTAGGATCGCAAGAACGAAGACAACGGTAACGACATTTAAAAGGAACGGTTTCGCCTCTTTTAACCCTATCAACAAATTGGCTTTTAAGCACTCTTCCAGGTAAACCAACGGGACTGTTTATAATAGTAATATCGCCCTCTTTAGCATCAAGATATGCTTGTTTGAATTTTATATCAACATCACATTCGTCGGTACAAACAAAGCGAGTTGCCATTTGTACACCCGAAGCTCCTAATTTTAAGAATTTAGCTATATCGGCACCATCAAAAACACCTCCTGCAGCAATAACCGGAATAGGCGTTTCTTGTGCATTAGCATATTCTACTACTTCTTTTATAATCTGTTCGAGAGTCATTGTTTTGTTTTCAACAACATCAGCAAACGAATAACCCATGTGACCACCTGCCATCGGACCTTCAACAACAACTGCATCGGGCATTCTATTATAGTTTTGTTTCCATTTGCGGCATATAATATTCAATGCTCTAGCAGACGAAACAATTGGTATAAGCTTGGTATCTTTTCCAACAAAGAACTTTGGTAAGTCGAGCGGTAAACCCGAACCCGAAATAACCATATCAACGTTTTCTTCTGCACAAACCTGAAGCATATCTTCGTAGTTCGACAACACAACCATAACGTTGCAACCTATAATACCATTCGAAAGCGACCGAGCTTTTGCAATTTCAGCACGAAGTGCATCGTTGTTAACCTCTACGAATTTCGAAGCCGGATTATTTTCATAATCACCTAATCCTACGCTTGCTATAATACCTCCACAACCTTCGTTTGCAACTGCTGCTGCTAAATTTGCTCGCGAAACTCTTACTCCCATACCACCTTGAATGATTGGAGGATTAATCTCTAGATTGCCAATTCTTAACGTAGGGATTTTATTTGCTGTCATCTTAAAACGTTTATTTCTTTTTATTAAAAATGCTTAGAAAACTGAATCGACAAAAGTAACCATTTATTTAAATAATCTACACATTTACTATGTTAAATACAAAATAATTATAAACAATTTGTTATTCTAATTATAAATGGTGAATGATGAATGGTGAATGGCTGTTCAATTCATAATTCACCATTTATAATTCACCATTTTCTTAATATTTTATTCATAACTTTTACAACGAAACAGAGAGTAAGCCCATCAAATACCCTATTTTTGCTAAGAACTGATTTATCTAACATTGGGTTTAACAGACGATACATATCTTACCATTGAATCACCATCCGAAGGTATATACAAAGACAAAGGAAGCAAGTTTTTAGCCTTTGCATACCCCATTGCAAGCGAGAATGAGTTGAAAGTCCATCTCGAACAATTAAAAAAAGATCATCATTCGGCACGGCATCATTGCTGGGCTTATAGAATTGGGAAAGATGGCGAACTGTGGCGTGCAAACGATGACGGTGAACCATCTAACTCGGCAGGTAAACCTATACTGGGGCAATTACAATCAAAGAATATAAGTAATGCCGGAGTTATTGTGGTTCGCTATTTCGGAGGCACATTATTAGGAGTAAGCGGATTGATGCAAGCATATAAAGAAGCTACTGCCGATGCATTGGAAAATGCATCGATTATCGAATTGCAGGTTGAAGGCGAACATACCGTATCATTCCCCTTTGAAGCAATGAACGAAGTTATGAAACTATTGAAAGATTCAGCAGCAAAAATTGTAGAACAACATTTCAATACAGCTTGTGAAATAACATTTAAAATACGTAAAATGAAGGAACAACAGATTATAGAACGATTGCATAAAATTGAGGGAACGAGGATTAATTAATAATTACGAATTAATAATTACGAATTACGAAGCCTAAACTAAGTTGATTACGATAAACGAAATACGATATACAAATAACAAATACTTTAAAGATGGATCTACTGAAACAATTATGCAACATACAAGCTCCCTCGGGCGAAGAATACCGGGTAAAGGAATTTTTGTTGCAGTATATCGAAGAGCATAAAGCCCAGTGGTATGTACAACCGGAGATATGTTATGGCGATGAATTTCAAGATTCATTACTTCTTATTTTTGGTCGCCCTCGAACGGCAATCTATGCCCATATGGATAATATCGGTTACACGGTTAAATATAATAGCGAAATAATTCGAATAGGCGGTTCGAAAAAAGAATCGAATATCGTATTGGTTGGTTACGACAGTCAGGGTGATATTGAATGTCTTTCTTATATGGAAGAAGGTGAAGAATCGACGCTACAATATAAGGCTTCACGTGAAATAGATCGTGGCACAAGCTTGAGTTATAAGATGTCTTTTAGAGAAACCAGTGAATATGTTACGTCATGTTATCTCGACAATCGTTTAGGAATATATGCAGCTCTTCAAGTTGCACAAACACTCGAAAACGGTGCAATAGCTTTTACTTGTAACGAAGAACATGGAGGAGGAAATGCACAAAAGCTAGCCCGCTATCTATGGGAAAAACATACCGTAAACCAAGCCTTGATAGCCGACATTACCTGGATTACCGAAGGTGTGGAACATGGTAAAGGAGTTGCAATAAGCATGAGGGATTCGAGCATCCCCCGCCGGCTATATCTTAACAAAATAATTGAAATAGCACGACGAAGCGGTATTCCATACCAACTTGAGGTCGAAGCATCGGGAGGTAGCGATGGTGCTATGATTCAGAAAAGCGATGTACCGGTCGATTGGTGTTTTGTGGGTGCCGCCGAAGAAAACGTACATTCGCCCGACGAAACGGTTCATAAAGACGATATTGCTTCGATGATTGCTTTGTATAAAGAATTGATGGAGAAACTTTAAATAATGGTGAATTATGAATGGTAAATGGTAAAAAGGAGGATTCTTCTTTGTGTGCTTTGTGGTTAACACCCCTAAAATATAAGAATTAAAATTAATAGACGTGAATAAAATAATAAAATCAACAACAATTGTACTGTTCTTTATTATAGCAATACTATCAGCCGGAGCAGTTGAATCGAAAAACGGCGAACCTGAATTTCTATCTGTCGATACTCATTGGGTCGACTCTGTTTATAATTCGTTAACAGCCGACCAAAAGATAGCACAGTTATTTATGGTGGCAGCCTATTCAAACCGTGATAGTGCTCATGTAGCCGAAATAGCCAAACTGGTAGGACAATACAGAATCGGAGGTTTGATATTTATGCAAGGCGGACCGGTGCGGCAAGCAAAGCTCACCAACTATTACCAAAGTTTGAGCAAAACACCGTTAATGATATCAATCGATGGCGAATGGGGTTTGGCAATGCGTCTCGACAGCACTATCAGCTACCCCAAACAAATGACCTTGGGAGCTATTAAAAGCGATTCGCTCATTTACGAAATGGGACGCGAAGTAGCCCGACAGTGTAAACGAATCGGCGTAACCATCAATTTCGCCCCCGATATTGATATAAATAACAATCCGAAGAATCCTGTTATCGGCGTGCGTTCGTTTGGCGAAAACAGAGTAAAAGTATCGCAAAAAGGATCGGCATATATGAAAGGTATGCAATACGAACATATCGTTACAACCGGAAAACATTTCCCCGGTCACGGCGACACCGATGCCGATTCGCACACCAGCCTGCCGGTGATAAATGCATCACGCAAACGACTCGACAGTTTGGAATTGTATCCATTCAAACAACTTATAGCAAATGGCTTGTCGGGAGTGATGGTAGCACATTTACAAGTCAATGCTCTGGAGAAAAACAAAAATACCGCAACAACCCTCTCGTCGGCGGTAGTAACAAAGCTTTTAAAAGAAGAAATGGGATTCAAAGGCTTGGTCTTTACCGATGCTTTAAACATGAAAGGAGTAAGCAAATTCAACAAACCGGGCGAAGTTGATTATCGGGCATTGAAAGCCGGAAACGATGTGCTTTTGTTTTCCGAAGATGTACCATTGGCTATTGAAAAGATTAAAGAAGGCATACGAAAAGGCGATATCGACAGTAATGAAGTCTTTGCACATTGCAGAAAGATATTACTGGCAAAAAAATGGATGAATCTTGATACGTTCAAACCGGTAAAGATCGATAGTATTTACGAAGACTTGCATACCAAATCAGCCCTGTTACTGCAACGTCATTTGATCGAAGCATCGATCACCGTATTAAAAAAGAAGAATAACATCATTCCGTTACGACGACTCGATACCTTACGAATAGCATCGGTAGCTATTGGCGAAACATCAATCAATGCATTCCAAAAACGTTTGTCGTCGTATGCCAAGGTAAAACATTTCTTCGTAGCCAAGACTGATAGTTCGGCTGAAGCCCTGCTGGTTAAATTAAAAGACTATAATCTGGTGATAGTTCATATAGCCAAAACAAGTATCAGTGCAGGTAAACATTTTGGCATCACCAATCAAACATCAAAGTTGCTAGGTAATCTGGTAAAAGCTAAAAACCTTATACTGTGTGTTGATGCAAGTCCGTACTGCCTCGAATACATTCAACATCTTGACGAATATAAAGGAGTGGTAATAGCTTACGAAGACAACGATCTGGCACAAGATTATGCTGCACAGGCACTATTTGCAGGAATAAAGATCAATGCCAAACTACCGGTGTCGTATCCCGGAAAATGCAGCGAAGGACAGGGCGAACATTGGGATAAGGCCACCCGCCTACGTTATTCAATACCCGAAGATGTGGGCATCAACTCCGATACTCTCCGTTGCATCGACGAATTGATGGACAATGCCATCTGCGAAAATGCCACACCTGGTTGCCAGATAATAATAGCACGCAACAACACCATCGTATTTCAAAAATCGTATGGTTGCTACACCTACGAATATAAACAAGCAGTGCAAGATACCGACTTATACGACATTGCCTCGGTTACAAAAATCACAGCAACCACACCTTCGATGATGAAACTGAGCGACCAGAAACTATTTAACGTTATGGACCCGCTTTGTGTGTATCTGCCCGATCTCGATTCGTCGAACAAAGGCAATCTACGGATAATAGACATATTGACACATCAAGCAGGTCTAAAACCATGGATACCCTTTTATCTATCGTTAATCGAAGGTTACGACACACCGCATTCGGGGGTATGGAGTTCGCATGCAAGCCGCAAATACAATGTTTATTCGGGAGTGGCAAATGTTTGGTTAGACAGTGCTTACCGCTTTAATCCGAAAGCATTGACACACACCAAAGATTCGATACACTGTTTCGAAGTGGCAAGAAATCTGTATATCGATAAATCGTGGAAAGACAGCATATATAACAAGATAAAACATTCATCGGTATCAAGCAAAAAGGAATATAATTATAGCGATCTGGGATATTATTTTATGCAACGAATCATAGAACATCAAACCGGGTTGCCACTCGACGAATATGTGCAAAGAGCCTTTTATCGTCCGTTGGGAGCATATACAACGGGATATCTGCCTATGCAACGTTTCCCGAAAGATCAGATAGTACCGACGGAATATGATATGCCTTTTCGCAAACAATTGGTGCATGGCACGGTACACGACCCCGGAGCAGCAATGCTAGGTGGTGTGGCCGGACATGCAGGAATCTTTACCACCGCCAACGATCTTGCCAAACTACTACAGATGTATATGAACCACGGTGTTTATGGAGGCGAACGTTATTTAAGCGACAGCATCCTCACCATGTTCACCTCATGCCCCTTTTGCCCCAACAACCATCGTGGCATAGCATTCGACAAACCTGGTATACGCCATACGGTAGGACCGGTATGCAATTGTGTACCCCCATCGAGCTACGGACACACCGGCTTTACAGGAACCATTGTTTGGATGGATCCCGATAATGGGTTATTATTCATATTCCTTTCGAACAGGGTATATCCTGATGCCGAAAACACCAAAATCAATAAAATATCTCTTCGTCAATCAATACAACAAACCATCTACAACGCATTGTAGGAGGTCTTGTAGCTCCACATATCCAACATCGTTCACAGAAATAAAACATCGTTGTAGTAATAAATTGTCTACTACAATAAAACAAGAATGACATTATCATTAATCTGATAATCAACGAGAACATAATAACATTCAAAATGAGTGCATAGCCAATTTAAACGATCGCAATACTATCGAGACTCAATACAAAGGCAATTGACATACGATACAATGGCAATTAACAACTCCGCGAACACTATAGAATTTGCCGCGAAGACCATAGAAAAGCGAGCGAAGGCAATTGACACACGATACAATGGCAATTGACAACTCCGCGAAGGTTATAGAATTTGCCGCGAAGGTCATAGAAAAACGAGCGAAGGCAATCGACACACGATACAATGGCAATTAACAACTCCGCGAAGGTTATAGAATTTGCCGCGAAGGTCATAGAAAAACGAGCGAAGGCAATCGACACACGATACAATGGCAATTAACAACTCCGCGAACACTATAGAATTTACCGCGAAGACCATAGAAAAGCGAGCGAAGGCAATCGACATACGATACAATGGCAATTGTCAACTCCGCGAACACTATAGAATTTGCCGCGAAGACCATAGAAAAACGAGCGAAGGCAATCGACACACGATACAAAGAAATTTAAAAAGAAGCTAATATATTAGTTAACAACACAAAATTGTTCAAAATTCAATACTTTTAACTAAAGGAACAATGCAACTTATAATCTTAAATATTTGTTTACATAGAAAATTCGTTTAGAAAGATATTCAAATAAATAATGTAATTTTATATTTTTAATAGATTGTTGTTGTGAAGAAAAGCAAATGTCGTCGAAAAAGGGATAAAACAATTAAATAATAATGAAGCTGATATTTCTAACGAATAGTACAAATAAAACCATAATATGTTAGTCTATTCGTCGATGGCTCCATACTAATAAAAAGAAACAGAACCATGTATAAACACACTGTCAATCATAGCACTTATATGTTCGATACGCTTGCCGAAGTAATGGCAAAAGCCAGTCCGTTACGCTCAGGCGATCAATTGGCAGGAGTAGCTGCCAGGTCGTATCAAGAACGAGTGGCTGCACAAATGACCTTGGCCGATATACCTTTAAGCATCTTTATAGAAGAACCGTTAATACCTTATGAAAAAGATGAAGTAACCCGGCTTATTTTCGATACACACGATTCTGAAACATTCAAAACGATTTCGCATCTCACCGTTGGCGATTTTAGGAATTTCTTACTTGACAACCGGAATCAGAAGGCAGAATTGACACAATTGCAAAAAGCTATAACTCCTGAAATGGCTGCAGCAGTTTCCAAAATAATGAACAATCAAGATCTTATATTGGTAAGTTCCAAATGTGAAGTTGTGAGCCGTTTCAGAAACACCATCGGTTTAAAAGGACATTTATCAACCCGTTTGCAACCCAATCACCCCACCGACGATATGAAAGGAATATTGGCTTCGGTAATCGATGGAATTTATAATGGAAGTGGCGATGCTGTTATCGGCATAAATCCGGCTACAGATAATGTAACGACGCAAATACGTTTGTTGAACATGTTGGACGATGTGAGGCAGAGATATCACATCCCTACCCAATCGTGCGTTTTAAGCCATATTACCAATACTGTTATGGCAATAGAGCAAGGAGCACCGGTTGATTTGGTTTTTCAATCGATTGGCGGAACAGAAAAAACAAATAGCAGTTTTGGGGTAAATCTTTCAATTATCAAAGAGGGTTACGAAGCGGCTCTTTCTTTATCAAGAGGCACGGTTGGCAATAATGTGATGTATTTTGAAACAGGTCAGGGAAGTTCGCTCTCGGCTAATGCTCATCATGCCATCGACCAGCAAACACTTGAAGCAAGAGCATATGCTGTTGCCCGTGCATTCAATCCCTTTCTGGTTAATAGTGTTGTTGGATTTATCGGACCTGAATATCTTTTTAACAGTAAACAAATAGTTCGTGCAGGACTGGAAGATCATTTTTGCGGAAAATTAATGGGACTGCCCATGGGTTGCGATATTTGCTACACCAATCATGCAGAAGCCGATCAAGACGATATGGATGTTTTGCTTACCTTATTGGGAACAGCTGGATGTAATTTCATAATGGGAGTTCCCGGTGCCGACGACATCATGCTTAATTATCAAAGCACGTCTTTTCACGATGCATTGTATATCCGTCAATTACTTGGTTTACGTCCGGCTCCCGAATTTGAAGAATGGTTGTTACAAATGGGAATAATGAATCGTAATCATGAAATAACTCATTCCGAGCTATCGAATAAAATATTACAAAGTTTTACAAAGTAATGTATTAGTGATATTATGGAAAAAGATTCATGGGATATTTTAAAACAATTCACCAACGCCAGAATAGCACTGGGACGTGCAGGTAATGCATTGCCAACACACGAAGTATTACAATTGAAGATGGCTCATTCACGAGCCAAAGACGCCATATATTCAGCAATCGACATCAAAGCATTAACAACAGGATTTCGTTCAATGCAATTACAAACGATAACGGTGAAGAGCGAAATTGCTTCTAAACATGAATACCTTATAAATCCAAATAAAGGAAGGTTGCTTAATTCTGAAAGCATATTGGAACTAGAACAATTGAACATATCAGCTGTTGATTTGTGCATCATTGTTGCCGACGGACTTTCTGCTAATGCCGTTAATAAGAATGCAATTCCGCTACTCAATCTGTTACTGCCACAAATAAAAAACCTAACTATCGCTCCAATAATAGTAGCCGAATACGGACGTGTTGCTCTTTCTGATTCAATTGGTGAGATATTGCATGCTCGAATTGCTTTAATTCTCATTGGCGAAAGACCCGGATTAAGTTCACCCGAAAGCATGGCAGCTTATTTGACTTATCATCCAAAATCAGGAAATACCGATGAAAAACGAAATTGTATTTCAAATATTCACCCCGAAGGTTTGCATCTCGATATTGCTGCTGCAAAACTTTCGTATTTACTCAATCAAATGCTTATTAAACAACTATCGGGAGTACAATTAAAAGACAATTTTAATGATATCTATTTAACTTGATATAGATAATTCCAACCCTCTCAGAAAAAGATACTATTTTGTTGTTATATTAGTAATATTAGTTACTTTTGTATAGACAATAAAAACACAAAATAGCATTTATCCAATATTAATTGATAGCTACGGTATTTCTTTAGTATGCAAATACAGAGATTACTAAATCGAATAATAAAACAACAACGCAGAGCATACTTCTTTTATTCAATATGTAATAATGAATTGTCAAAATAGTGAATGAAAACGTTTGAACAACGAGAAATAAGATATATTATTGAAACAACTAGAAAAATAAAATACCTCCTTTCTTATTTTTATTATCAGTGTTTTTCATCAGTGGAATCAGTGGATAAGAAACAGTACCGTTCTACAAAAAAATAAAAAGTGGAGTCAAGCAACCACGGTAATAAACAGGGCGTAACCCAAAAGCCAAACGAGTAGGAAGTGAAACAAATTTATTATGAAAAAAGTAATTGTAAGTATTTTATTATTGGTTTTTATTAAAGCCAGTTCATTTGGTCAATATTCGTTTGGTGTGTCAACCGGATTTACCTTTAACAGTGCATCTTTTGGTTACAAAATAAACAAGAAACTGTTAACCTATGTAGGATTCCAGTATGCAAATGTTGGAGTAACAACCGAAACAAGTGGTAAACAATATAGTAATCTAACATTTGCACTTGTTGATTATTCGCATAAAGATATAACAACTGTTTCATTGTATCTACCAACTATTGGAGCACGTTATTTTCTTAATGAACACAATAAAATAAAATCGTATGTTAATCTAAACTTTTCCAAACCTATAATTAGTGGGAAACAAACAAACGATGGAACTGTAAACGACAACTTTAAAGATGATATTAAAAATATTAAACTATGGGGCGGTGAACTAGGTTATGGTGCAGAATACTATTTTGACGATAACTTTAGTCTTGGTGGTGAATTTGGCATACGCTATATTCATTTTACAAATAAATCTGATTCTAAAGACATTTTGTACGATCAATCATTAAATCAACCAACAAGTGTTACCAATACATCAAAAAGCAGTATACATGTAAGCCCAACGTATGCTAAAATAGTATTGAACTATTATTTTTAATAAAAAACAGTGAAGCTATCAACAAAATTAGTCATGATCAAATAAGCGTTGATCTATTTAGCCTTAGCCACAAAGACAGAAAGCCTCGAAGAAACACAAAGTTTAATTAGTTATGATATATGATAGAAGCTAAGCCTTAAAAAATTGTAAAACATTTTCACCACGCATTCCCCTCCGTTGGAGGGGTGTCCGGCAGGACGGGGTGGTTTTTAAAATTACAAACGGCGAAACCCACAACGAAGTTAGTCATGATCAAATAAGCGTTGATCTATTTAGCCTTAGCCACAAAGACAGAAAGCCACAAAGAAGCACAAAGTTTGATTAGTTATGATGTATGATAGAAGCTAAGCCTTAAAACCTACAAAATCGATAACTTAAATTCATTCACAATTACGGTCATAATACGATTAAAGGATTGTATAAGTAATTGATAATACAAACTGTTAGCATTTATAACAACAATGGAAACTGTAATCAATATATTGTGTCAATGGAAGACAAGTTTGCCCCAACCTTGCGTTCTGTAAGTAAATTGAAGACAAGATAGCCCCCTTCATATCTTCCATATGATAATTAGAAGACAAGATTGCCACATTAACGTTCACCAAAAGCTAAAATGTTTCTATTAAGCATAACGAAGAATAAGAACCTGGTTTTGCGGTCAGTTCTCCTTTAATCTTGATGTTGAACTATATAAAAATGGTTGGCTATTTACGAAATACAATCTTTTTTTTGTATTTTTACGGTACAGTCTCTTAACGTGGAATTTATATAGAATGGCATCTGAAATAGAAACTGCAACTATAACAGAGTTACCTATATAGTTCGATACATTATTGGGGACTTCATATCAGAATAAATAATAATCTAATTAGATACATTATGAAAACAAAACTAATCTTCCTACTTTCAATATTCGGTTTAGTAATGGCATTTGCAACCGTTTATGTTATTCCTTCTAATATCGAACCCCTATTTTGGCTTATCATTTTTATAGTATGTGCTTTTATCATAGCTAAGAAATGTTCCGATTATTATTTCCTCCATGGCTTTTTAGTGAGTATCGTAAATTGTGTATGGATAACAACTGCTCATATTATCTTCTTCCAAACCTATCTTAGCAATCATCAGCACGAAGCCGCTGCAATGGCTAAAATGCCGCTTCCCGATTCTCCCCGATTAATGATGGCTCTAACAGGACCAATTATCGGTATTTTATCAGGTCTTATATTGGGATGGTTTGCCGTTATTGCTTCAAAATTTATAAAAGATTAAATATCGTTTTTGCTAATCATTTTACACGAGAATATAGTATCTTCAATCAATAGAAAAACCCAATAATGAATAATAGAAAATCAATTAAACAGATACTAATAGGAATTCTTGGTATTGTTACGTTCAATACTTGTTCAACTATTCCCAAAGGAGTAACAGCAGTAACATCTTTCGATAAAGAGAAGTATTTAGGTCGATGGTATGAAATAGCCCGTTTCGATTTTATTTTTGAACGCAATTTAAATAATACCACAGCACAGTATTCAATCAATACCGATGGCAGCATTTGTGTTGTAAACCGGGGATATAATTATAAAACAAAACAATGGAAAGAAGCAAAAGGTAAAGCAAAATTTATAGGCGATGAAACCGTTGCAATGCTTAAGGTTTCGTTTTTCGGTCCGTTTTACTCGGGATATAATGTAATTGCAATAGACAACAATTATAGCTATGCTCTTGTATCAGGCAAAAATACCGATTACTTATGGATTCTCTCTCGCGAGACAACAATTCCTGAAACAATAAAACAAAACTTTATTACATTAGCAGAAAAATTGGGATATAAAACATCCAATCTGGTTTGGGTTGAACACGATAAAAAATAATGCATATTTGCTTGTATTTAACCACAAAGGTAAACGAAAGTGATCACAAAGGAACACAAAGTATAATTCAAAAAAATATACCGATAATATCCTTTGTGAAATACCTTCTTCGCTTGTGGTTAATAATATAACAGTAAAAAAACGAACAAATGAAAGTAATAGCAATAAACGGAAGTCCGCACGACAATGGAAGTGTTTTCACGAGTCTAAACCTCATATCAACAGAATTGGCAAAAGAGAACATCGAATGCGAAATATTGCAAGTAGGCAATAAAACCATTCGTGGATGCAGGGCATGTAATAAATGTAACGAAATAAAACGTTGTATTTTTAATGATGATATCTTAAACGAATATCTTGAAAAGATTAAAGCTGCAGATGGCTTGATCATCGGCTCACCCGTTTATTATGGAGGTATTGCCGGAACGTTGAAATGCTTTCTCGACAGAGTTTTTTATACTCGTCCCGATATGCGGTTCAAAGTTTGTGCAGCAGTGGTTTCGTTACGTCGTTCGGGAGGTGTTTCCACGTTTCAACAAATAAATAATTACTTCAATCTATCGCAAATGGTTTTAACACCATCGCCTTATTGGGGTGTTATTCATGGCAATAATGGCGACGAAGTTCTTCAAGACAAAGAAGGTGTACAAATAATGCAAACCATTGGGCAGAACATGTCCTGGCTTATGAAAGTTGTGGAACAAGGTAAAACAAACATTAAACAACCTCAACCGCTTGAAAAGATCAGAACTAATTTTATTCGGTAATGTAGATTCGAAATAAATGAAATGATTGAAAAACGACTATGATTAGAAATAACTTAGAAATATAACGTAAATCCTTTCTTTTATCAGTGTTATCTGTGTTGTATTTATCAGTGTTATCTGTGGATAAATTAGGATAGATTACTCTTTCAAAACGAAATACGTTCCATTCTCGGAAGTGATATAAAGCGATGCATTTTGGTAAACCATATTTTTAAGATTGCTTGAGGTATTGGTTTCAACTTTTTGCCATGAATTGCCGGCATCGGAGGTTTTCATTAAAACGCCATCAACACCGCAGATCCATCCTATTGATTCGGTTTCGAAAAGGATATCGTTAAAATGAACATTCTTTGTAAATAAAGAATTGCTTTTACGAATGTCTTTCCATTGATGCCCACCATCGGTCGATTTATATATTCCACCATTAAAACCCGACATGTAACCAACAGCTGATGATGTAAACCAAACGCCGGTAAAATAATCGCCGGTAAAAGCATAGGGACTGACTTTGGGTAAATAACCAAAGTAACCTTTTTGCCAGTTATGATTTATTTCTTCAACAATACCATAACCAACTGCAAGTATACTGTCGTTATTAAATATCCACCAATCATTTAATCCGTTTGGACCTTGAACATCGTTCCACGATTCACCTCTATCCCACGAAAACATTGCATTACCGTGTTCCCTATTTTGATTTCCGATTGCAATGCCACCTTGATTATCATAAAAATACACTTTACGAAAAGACGTTCTATCGTTTGTCCATAAATATGAACAATCTACCTTTTTCGACCATGTTACTCCTCTATCATACGATTTTTGAACATGTGTACAGTCGCCAACAGCCAATGCCTCGTTATTGCCTGAAAAGAAATACATGGAATATAACTTATCGTTGCATTCAAATATCTTTTGCCAACTAACCCCACCATCACATGAGCGGAATATTTGTCCCGATTGAGATTTGATCCCTCCACAAAGAAATATGGTATCATTTGTTAAAAAAGATAAGGCTTCTATATCTATGTTGCTTCCTATTTTTTTCGATTCTAATGAAAGATGCAAAACATCGTGCTTACACGATAGAATGAAAAAAGCAAGAACTGCTATAATAGTTGATTTAAACATGGCAACAAAAATACTTATTTTAGAAGTTCAAACTCATTTTATTAAATAAAAAAACATTGCTACTTTTACAACTGAAAATATAAGAATTAAAGCAATGGCAAATAAAACAAATAAATACGTCTTTATTATAATTACTGTAGTATGTTTTGTATTATATGGCAATACCTTAAGCAATAAATATGCCTTGGACGATACATTGGTATTTACCGGAAACAGCTTTACAAAAGCAGGATTTAAAGGGCTTCACGATATTTTTGCTTACGACTCGTTTACCGGTTTCTTCGGTAAAGATAAAAACCTTGTTGCCGGTGGTCGTTATCGGCCATTGTCGCTGGCATCGTTTGCACTGGAAGTTGAAATGTTCGGTCAAAGTCCCGCTATCAGCCATTTCATTAATATTATATTATATATCGTTAGTTGTATTTTATTGTTTCTTCTTTTACAAAGATTATTGCCCGACCAACAGAAACGTTGGTATTTGTCTATTGCATTTATTGCAACAATTCTATTTCTGATTCATCCTGTTCACACCGAAGTAGTGGCAAACATAAAAGGTCGCGACGAAATGATGACGCTTATCGGTGCATTGGGTTCGTTCATATTAGCTATTTCTATAATTAATGAGAAGAAAACATCGATAAAACTTCTTTTGATGACAGGTTCGTTTATATCTTTTTTTCTAGCTTTGTTATCGAAAGAAAATGCAATTACATTTCTGGCTATCATTCCATGCAGTTTATACATCTTTAATAAAGCCGACTTTAAACAAATCGTTATTTCAATGCTCGCTCCTTTGGCAGCATCCATCCTTTTCCTATACATTCGTCACAACATATTGGGAGATACAATTTCCGCTCCTATCATGGAATTGATGAACAATCCCTTTGTACATGCAACGACAAGCCAAAAATATGCAACCATCTTCTACACTTTAGGCATCTATATTAAACTATTATTCTGGCCTCATCCGTTAACGTTCGATTATTATCCCTATCATATAGCATTGGTTAATTGGAGCAATCCGGTTGCATTGATATCAGTCATTATATATATTGCTTTAAGCGTATATATGGTTTGGGCAATTGTAAAGAAACAATTCAATGGTTTCTCGGCATTAATATATCTTGCAAGTTTATCGATAGTATCGAATCTACTCTTTCCAATCGGAACGTTTATGAACGAACGCTTTGTTTTTATAGCATCAATCGGATTTGTTGTTACTCTAGCTTATCTCTTAGTTAACAAATTACCGCTTCTGATAAAAAACGAAAAAGCATATTTCGTGGTAACCTGTATTATCTTTACTCCGGTCGTTGTTTTATCGTCATACAAAATCATCGATCGTAACCGGGCTTGGAAAGACGATTTAACGCTTTTCACAACCGATGTCCATATATCGTTTAATAGTGCAAAGAGTACCTGTTCGGCAGGAGGCAAGCTATACGAATCGGCTTTAGTTATGAAAGACAGTGTTCAGAAATTCAAAACACTCGATCAATCACTTATATATCTTCATCGTGCTGTAGCAATTCATCCGGTCTATACCGATGCATTATTATTGCTTGGAAACTGTCTGTTTGAATATAAAATGTACGATTCGATGTTGTATTACTATAAAAGGATAGTTAAAACAGCTCCGTTTTATCAAAAGGTTTACGAGAACTTACCGTTGGTAGTCAATAAATTTCCCGATGTTGATAAAAGAATCAAAGAGTATGAATATTTCTATGCCATCAATAAATACGATTACGATCTTATGTATCAGCTTGGAACACTCTATGGTCGTGAGAAGCATGATTTAACCAAAGCGATCTATTTTCTTGAACGTGCATATACCTTAAATCCAAGCCGGAAAGAAGCCACCAAAGATTTGGGAGTAGCTTACGGTATGAGCGGTAAAGCACAGGAAGCGATAACTCTTTTCGAGAAAGCATTACAATACGATCCAAGCGACCCTCAAATATATTATAATCTCAGCATATCGTACCGGATGCTTGGAAAAGAAGCAGAGGCTGCTCAGTTCCTTGCAAAATCGGAAGAATTAAAGCAAAAGGTGAAAACAAAATAACAGAACCTGCTGTTATTTTGCCGTCAAGCTTATTTCTTTATCAGATGTAACAACAAAAGCTGATAACCTATAATCAATGAGACATCAGTTCGAAAGACTTGAAGGTGAATAGCCACGGGTGAAACCCGTGGTATATGGTTACAATGTTCAATCGCATTACAATTTGAATATGTTATCGAAGATAGGTTCTAAATTGATAATATGTCATTATCATTCTTTCAAATTGTTGTTGAGTAAATCCTTTAGCACAAGGAGGAGGTGTGTACGACATAATATTTGTTGTTGTTGGAACGTAGCCGTCACCATTAGGATCGACAAGAGAATACAATATATTTCCTATATAATGACAATCGGCATCAACAAGATTTAATAAACTTCGTTCGGGTTCAGCAGGAGTATCGCAAAGTAAATCGCCAGCTGTGGAGCAATTTGATTCATTAACAAATTCTTTCCCAAATGTGATGTCATGAGGATGATATAATCCGAAGAAATGTCCAAGTTCGTGAGCAATATCAATTTTTAATGTTAGAGAATCGGGTACTACAGCAATAAATATATAATCCTCTAAATGATTCGGATCGGTTACGGTTGGTGGAGATGCCTTCCCTCCATCAAAGGTTATTGACGATTTATTTTCCCCATCTTTAATAGCTTTATCAAAATACATATTAATAGTGAATGGTTCATAATCTTTAGAGAGATAGTCTTGAAGATTGTTGTCCCACCATGCAAATGAAACAGTATCGAGAGCTTGACTTCTAAAATATTTTACTGTACAGGTCGTAAAGCTTATTCCACTCGGTTCATAATAGCGATTTACTCCTAGTAAGAGAGCTTGAATTTCTTGAAGAGAAATGATTGTGTCTTTACCGTCAACATATATATGAGGAGTTATCTCAAAGGTTCGATTTATCTTCGCATAATACACTTCTGTAGGATTCCGTTTCTTGTTTGCAAGTCTCTGCTTATCCCATGCAATAAACGATTTTGACGGAACAAAATCCTGTGCTCGTGCATATCCTGACAAAGCAATTATAACAAGTATAATAAACTGTTTTATATATGAATGCCTCTGTTTATGGTTTGAATGTTTCATCGTTTTTCTATTATGTTATTCAACGGGACAAGTTATTTTATCAAAAGTATAAAATAATCGGTGATTAATGTTAAATGATATGTATTATTTATTAAATTTGTTTTAGTTAAGCTATAACGTGAATCACCAACAACCCAATGAAAAAACATTTTTTAATACTATTCTTTTTGTCGTATGTATTGTTTGCCTACAGCCAGATTGATGTTAACTTCAGTGTATCGCCCGATTCAGGCTGTGCTCCTATTACTATCGTATTTAACAACCTTTCGGTAAACAGTGGTTCGGTAACCTATACCTGGGATTTTGGAAATGGATCGCCGGCTGTTGTTTCAAACGATCCAATTCGACAGATTGTGTACGACAAAGGTGGGAAATACACGATAACCCTAACCGCTCAAAATGGAACTGAATCAAAAACTATTTCGAAAACACTTAAAATATTTAATCCTCCCGATGCTCAGTTTAAACAGACCGTACAAGGATGCGTTCCAACAGATGTTCTTTTTGATAATACCTCCGCACACGGTGATGCTGCTATAATTGAATATAAATGGAATTTTGGCGATGGAAAAAACATATTCGGACCTTCACAAACAAAGAACTATTTATCGCCTGCTGTATATGACATCTTTTTTAAGGTAACCGATTCAAACGGATGTACCGATGAAATAACGAAACAACTTCAAGTATTTTCACAACCTGCCAATTCATTTACCCTCGATCACGATTACTCTTGCACAGCACCGCTTACCGTTACCGCAACGTTAACAGGGAAAGCCGAACCGGGGGTTGTTTATTCATGGGACTTTGGTGATGGGAACATTGTTCAAAGCATTGCTCCCAATCCATATACATACACTACCGAACGACTCAACATTATCCGTCTAACAAGTCAAGCAGGCGAAAATTGCAACTCGGTTATAGAAAAGAATGTTATGGTTGGACATTATGCCACATCGTTCGACATTTTCTACGGTACATCGTCAACCCCAATTGCCAATCAACAGGCTATACCAAAAGGTGTACTGACCTTTAGAAATACCAGCGACGGTCAACGAAAATATAAATGGTTAATTGAAGGTAAAACGATAATAAACCAAGATGCAAGCGATACCTTTTGTGTTAAAGGCAGCTTTACGGCAACGTTAATTGCCGGCACCGACCTACCTTGTCCCGATACGATTACTAAAACATTTAACATTATAGACATTGACGGATCTTCAATTATTTTAAACCAAGATAAAGGTGTTGTTCTTGGCAATGCTTGTACCGGAACATTTAACTTCACCTCGCCATTCGATTTGGCAACAAACGAATGGAATTTTCTATCAATAACAAAATCGGGAAATTTTCAAAGCTATCTCAATTGCGATACCGGAAAATTTACGGTAACACTTAAAGCAAGCTTCTCGCCAACCTGTGTCATGAATTTATCGAGAGATCTTACGGTTAAAGATTGTAATGGAAGCAATATCATAATTAGGAATAACGGTGTTGATAATCAAGGTGACAGCTTATCGTTATGTACAGGAGACAACCTATTTTATATGGGAGCTTTACTTAACAGCACTCCTGCCTGGACACTCAATGGGGTTGCTTACAACTCAAATAATCCTAAAGTTACTATTTGTAATATCGGAACATATACCATTTCGTTAAAAGGAACCTATTCGTCGGGCTGTGCAGTGAACGCTACAAAAACATTTACAATAAACAAATGCATTACCGATAATTTCAAGATGACCGATGTAACATCACAAATAGCTGTTAAACCGAACGACACCATCTGCTTTGGAAATGTTTTACAACTAGAACCGGCAAAGCCATCACAATTCATCAAATGGATTAATACGGTTGAAGATAATGACCCGCTTTATTTTTATAAACCGACTGAAGGCTTAAACACCATAAGTATGGTTTCGACGTTACCTAACGGATGTGTCGATACGGTTAGTAATCCGGTTTTAGCTTTACGGGTTATTGCCAATTTCAACTTTAAGAACAAAACTATGGCCTGCCCTTTTCCCGTTGTTACCGATTTAATAAATACTTCTAAAAATGCCAATTGGTATAAATGGGCTTCTGCTATTTATTCTAAGAAAGACACATTGTACCGCGATACCTTTTCGGTAGCCAGTTCTCCCCTTAAAATAGTTTTCACAAAACCTTATAAAGAGAAAGATTCGTTACGTGAATGGGTTGATACAAACACAATAGCTGTGACCTTACTAGCTGAAAACAAATACGGATGTGTTGATAAAATAACAAAAACACTAACCAAGCTTATGCCATTAGCATCGTTTCTACCTGATAAAACATGGGGTTGTGTAACCGATCAATTCACTTTCGAAGCAAGAGAAATGCCCGGTTACGACTTTATCGATACGCTCTTGAAATTCAATCCCGATTCGGGGAAAAACGTTCCGACTGCGGTATATCGATTTAATGAAATCACCCATTTATATTGGGATTTTGGTGATGGAACAAAAACACAAGTCGATTCTGCTACATTGTCAAACCTGCTTCCTAATATGAAAACATGTTTTACTTCTGCAAGTGCCGATCCGTACGATAAAGCAATGATTGATAAATGTATCAGGGAACAGGAAGGGTTTGGACAAATATATTGTGTGGAAAGATATTTAAACAATACCAATTCAACACTGTGGAAAAATTTTCTCCAATGTTATACAAATGCAAAAACAACCTCGGGTCGAATTGCAAAACATATTTATGCCAGTCCCGGAGTATATAACGTAACTTTAGTTGCCGAAGACGAAAACGGATGCCGCGATACATCATATCAAATAAAGGTTCGCATTGGAAAGTTGTTGAATGTCGATTTTACCATTTCTCCTGCAACACTTTGTCCGAGCGATTCTTTAACACTAACAGGAATGGGTTCCGATCAAGCACTTGCTCAAACCTGGCACTATTACTCCGAAGCAGCACATCTCAATAGTTCCTGTTCTAATAATAAAGATGCATTATGGCAGACAAATCCACTTGATACCGGAACGTTCGATGTGTTATTGCGAGCTAGTTTTAATGGTTGCAATACCGAAATAGTTAAGAAAAATGCTATTGTCATGAATGGATCGGTAGGTCAATTCAGTTATCCAATTGATTGTGCAAACCCATACAATTATCAGTTTAATGGAAAAATCTATGGAGCAACAGACTTTCAATGGGATTTTGGTGATTCAACAATTGTTAAAAACGATCCCAACCCTTTGCATATATATAAGAAAAGTGGAAACTACATCGTTTCATTAACATCAATAAATGCTACAAGCGGTTGTAAACCTTATATATATACAAAAATAATAAATGCTCGGAAAATAAAAGCGGTTGTTGATCACGACAGCCTCTATTGCCCGATTTTAGGCTTAACGTTACATGCTCATAGTTCTATCGATTTTAATAATAAGGACGGAGCTCTCAGAGCTGGCGATTACGAACCGTTTACTTGGTTTTTCAACGACAAAGCATACCGAAGAAGTTGGACCGATACTCTCGTTTACATTCCCAAATCAAATGCAGTTATAAAAGTAACATTGGTAGCCCTCGATACTAATAGATGCACCGACACCGTTCGTTTTGATATTACCCCCCGCTTTCCTAACTCGACTTTTACCGTAAATAAACTATCGATGTGCGGACCTACCGATAGTATAAAATTCACTTATACCGGTTTGGATAGCACAATAACACAATGGCGTTGGAGTTTTGGCGATTCGAAATGGGAAGTTGAAGATACATCAACAATGGTTGTAAAAACAACTCATAGCTATTCTATCAAATCGGATAAAAACTTCCAGGTATTATTTCAAGTTGATAATAAATACGGTTGTTTTAATATCGACACTATAAATCTTGAAGGTTTATTCCATTCGGCGGCATTCACGGTGTCACCACATACCTTATGTCTTAACGATATTGCCCATTTTAATACTATCACAAACCTCTTGGACTCATCGTTATGGAGTTTGGGCGACGGTACTTTAACCTCAACAAAACTCGATTCTATTCAACATTTTTATGCAAAAGACGGTACATTTCCCATTCAACATGTTGCCTATTTCAAGCAATGTTCCGACACAGCAAAAGATACGGTATACAGGGCATATCCCGATGCAAAATTCAAGGTTAACCTTCCGGTGGTCTGCACCGGAAAAGAAGTAGTGTTTTCTGTATTGAACCCTTTACCATTAGAAAAGGGAACATGGACTTTTCCTGAAACAAATCCGTTTGATTATATCGACGGAACTGAATATTACTCGTTTTATGATGCAGGTAAAAAACATGTTTCATTAACATTGAACTATGGTAGTTGTGTCGATACATCGTCTATCGATCTTACCGTTAATGGAGGTATTTTAGCGGTAGAAAATCCTAGGGCTTGTGTTGGCAATGAAATTCGTTTTTATAATAACATGACAAAAGTGGCCGATAGTTTATTCTGGGATTTTGGCGATGGAACCGATACAACAATACTATCAGACAGCTCTGTTACACATCGATATTTAGATAGAAAATCGTATTCGGTTGAATTAATATCATATAAAGCCGGATGTAACGACACCGTGTACAAACATAATCTTATAAAAATACAAGCTGTTGATGCCCATTTTAAAGTAAGCGATACAACGGTGTGTCTTTACGAAGATGTATTATTTACGTTACCAAATCCGCTTGATGCAATAAAAGGAACCTGGCATTTCGATAGCATAAATGCAACGGCATTTGCTCCCGGTGACTCAATGATCAAACCATACACACGATTAGGCAACGTAAAAGCATGGTTGGTGGTTCAAAGTCAAAACGATTGTATTGATACCGCGTTTCAAAATATAAGTGTAAACGGTGCATTAGCTGCAATAGAAATACCACCCGATGCTTGTAAAGGTCAGGATATAACGTTTAAAAAAGATAGTTTATTGAACGTAAGTAGCTTTACCTGGTACTTTGGTGATGGTGATATTTCGCAACTCGACGCTCCAATACACCGTTACTATACAACTGGTTCGCTCTTTGCACAATTAAAGATTCAAGATTCAACTGGCTGCACCCGATTCGTTAGTAAACCCTTAAACATTATTGATATTGTATCGAAAATAGAAGTGTCGAACGATACCGTTTGTACCGGCGATCCGTTTACCTTAATAAATGCATCGAAACAAGCAGCAACAAACGTTTTACATTTCGAAAATGGAGACTCTGCTTCAATTACCGATTCATTACCTTATTCCTTCAATTCCTTAGGTAAGCATAGCATATCAATGCTTGCAACCAGCAAAGAAGGTTGTATAGACAGCGATACAATAACGCTTTATGTATTCTCCAAACCTATTGTTACCATCGATGCTAAAGATTCAATTTGTGTTGGCAATGTCGTGCAATTAAAAGCTACCTATGAAAAAACAAATACAACAAACGAATGGTACATCAATAATTACCCCTACTTGCATAATAGAGATAGCATTACTGATTCTCCTTTGCAAAGTGTTCTTTATTCTTTTCAGGTAACCGATAGTATAGGCTGTAGCAGTAAGGTCGATAAAGCTATTTTCGTACAGCAAAAAGCATCGATTGCCTTTCCATTGACCGATACAATTGTTGCGATGGGCGATACCGTTATTCCGAAAGTTAGCTCAAATATCAATTCCATATTTATCTGGAAATCGGATACAAGGGATATGAGTTGTTTCGATTGTCCTAACCCTAAAATTTACTCGTTCGATACACACGATTATTTGTTGTCTGTTAAGAATTGGTGTTTTACCGATACATTCCGATTACATATAAAAGTTCTTCCAACTTGTGAGTTTGGCGTTCCAAAAGCATTTACACCGAATGGCGACGGAAATAACGATATTATGAGAGTACGTGGATGGGGTATAAAGAATTTAATTGAATTCTCGATTTACAATCGATGGGGAGAACGAGTCTTCACTTCGAACGATCTTTCAACCGGTTGGGATGGTTTCTTTAACGGTCGACCACAACCAACCGAAACCTATGCTTACATTATTGTTGTTGAAACATACTTGGAACCTCGGGTTACAAAAAAAGGTTATTTCGATTTATTACGTTGATATTGTTTTTAGTTTTTAGTTATTTAATAGTTACAAAGTTAATGCATCGAAACGTTTACATTAATTGAATAAGATGAATATAAAAATCATATGATGTACAAAGCAAGCTGGATAACTTGTACTTAAATATTTAAATCAAATGAAGAAGATCATACCAATTATAGCATTTCTACTATTCACCATAGTGATGGTACATGCCCAATCAATCATTTATGTTAAAATAAATGCAAAAGGAGCCAATGATGGTACTTCTTGGAACAATGCCTATACTAATCTACAGGATGGAATAAACAAAGCATCGCAAGTTGGTGCTATGGTTTGGGTTGCATCGGGAACATACACTCCCAACCGCGACAGCTTGAATGTAATACCTTCAAATAAACGTAATGCTTGTTTCTTGCTTAAAAGCGAAGTGAAGGTCTACGGAGGATTTAACGGCACCGAAATAAAAATGATATTACGCGACCCATTAAAATATCAAACGATTCTATCGGGTGAGATTGGCGATACAACAACTTCAACCGATAATAGTTATCATGTTGTATATGCTTCGTTAAATACCCTTAAAACAGCAGTTCTCGATGGCTTTATGATTTTAAATGGATCGGGTTCGTCATCTAACGGTGGAGGTGCATATCTCTTAGGAGGAACAATTACCAATTGTACTTTTATTAATAATAGTGCAACCAATGGTGGAGCTATTTATGCAAGAAACGCATATATTAAAAGCTGTGTTTATTCATTCAATACAGCCACAGCAAATGGAGGAGCACTATATGCCGTATCATCAAATATCGATAGTTGCACATTCAGAAATAACACTGCAGTGAATGGCGGTGCACTTTATGTTACGCAGGGCAATGAAACGAATTGTACAATCTATTCAAATAAAGCATCAAACCAAGGAGGAGGAATCTATTCCAACGGTTCGGGTATTCAAGCAGTTCGAATACTCAATAACAGTGCAAATCAAGGTGGTGGGTTATATAACACCAATAATTCGCTTGTTGTAAATACCTTGGTGACCAATAACTATGCTTTGACAGACGGAGGAGGTATTTATTCGAGCAATGGAGGAATGTTTACAAATGTAACAATTGCAAGAAATAAAAGTGAAAATAAAAGTGGAGGCATGTATAGTACCGGTTCAAACACGGTAAGAAATACTGTTATATGGAATAATGTTCCCTCTAACATTATTAACAGCAGTTCATCAGCATCATTTAGCAATGTAGCCTTATCCGATTCATCGAAAATAACAGGCAGCAATTTAATTGTGCTTGATTCAACTGCCGGAGTATTTGTAAACCCAGCCGATTCCATTGGAAATATTATTACCGGAAACGGTATAAACTATCTTCTTAAAGCAAACTGGCAACCCTGCCTATATTCAGCATTAATTGATAAAGGCGACAATAGTTTTATCTCGCTTACGACCGACTTAAATGGAAAAATAAGAGTTATCAATTCCAAACAATCACCATACGATAACGACACTTTTGCCCAAGTCGATATAGGAGCTTGCGAAGCTGTAGGAAATACTGTTATAAATGGAAAGCATATCATTTACATAAAACAAGATTGGAATGGCATAGGCGATGGTTCTTCGTGGGACAATGCAACAAGCAATCTCGATGCATTATTTACATTTTTAAATGCTTCGAATTCGTTACCGACCGATCTTCAAGTTTGGGTTCAACAAGGAACCTACTATCCAACCAATATAAAATTAGGATTTCACCTTACCGCAAATGCTTCAATCTACGGTGGATTCTATGGTGATGAAACGGTACTTGAACAACGTGACTGGATAAACAATCCAACAACCTTAAGTGGCGACATTGGAGTTAAACTTGATGTAAATGATAATATAGAAACGGTTATTAGTATTATTTCAAGTAGTCTTATCGATGGTTTTGTAATTTACAATGGTAAATACCGTGGAATAAGTATTGTAAACAATTCAACGATTCGTAATTGCGAGATAATGTATTGTGGAACAGCAAAAAAACTATCGACCGACCCTTATATATATGGAGCAGGATTATATGGCGACAATTGTATAATTGACAATTGTAAAATCCATAATAACAAAACCAAATATGGTTGCGGTGGAGGTATCTATTTACAAACAGGAACAATTTCAAATTGTACTATTTATAATAACGAAGCAAATGCAAACGATGGAGGTGGTGTAATGATGTTTAATGCTAGAATGATACAAACCCTTGTACACGATAATGCAATACTTGCAACAATTAATCCTTACGTAACGTCGGGTGGCGTATTTTGCTACAATAGTACCATTGATAATAGCGAGATCTATAAAAACAATTCACAAAACAGTGCAGGTGGTGTAAACTTAATCGGAAATTCAATTATTCGAAATTCAAAAATATGGGGAAATATAGCAACTTCAAATGGAGGTGGATTATACTGCGATCATTCGACATTTGTGTTCAACTCGCTTATCGAAAATAATAAAAGCTACAGCTATGGTGGTGGTTCATATAACGGACAATTCATAAATAGTATCATAGCTAATAATGAAGCATCGGTGGCAGGAGGTGTTTGTGAACCTAATCTACTGGAATATTCAACCGTTGTAAATAATGCAGTAACAAACGATTATTCAGGAATAACACTTACAACAGGTAAAATACGATATTGTGTAATCTGGGGAAATAAAGGAGGTACCGCCCAATTTATACAAATCAACGGATCCGGAAGCTTTGACTATTCAGCTATTGAAGGAGGGTTTTCGGGCAATTCGACGCTTGCATTGTTTGCTGCCAACGACGACATTTACGGTCCTAACTTCTTAGCACCATCGCCTGTTGCAGGTAATACCACAACATCGGGCGATTGGCATTTATTGTCAACATCTCCGTTAATCGATCGGTCTTTAATTGATAAAGAAACACCTTCGAAAGACTATTACAACAATTGCAGGGTAATTGGTCTGGCACCCGATTTGGGTGCGGCAGAATTTGGCACGAGTGAATACGATTCTATAAAAACAAAACGGATATATGTGAAGCAAGGAGCTACAGGAAATGGAACATCATGGGATAATGCTATAGGCGATCTCAATAAAGCCTTGTTTATTGCCGGATACAAAAACATTCATGAAGTATGGGTTGTAGCAGGAAGTTACTATCCAAGCACTACTCGTGAACGATGGATATCGTTCAATCTACGCGATAGTGTATATCTATATGGAGGTTTTGCCGGTACAGAACTCTTTCTTGAAGAACGAAATATTGCTGCAAACGAAACAATATTGAGTGGTGATATAGGTAGACGAATGCGTAATTACGATAACAGCTTCAATATTGCATACTTCAATCCTCTTACTGCATCAGACACAACATCAATCGATGGTTTTACCATTGCAAACGGCTATTATGAAGGCGAAACCGATGGATTTCCTCATGCATTGTATATACGTCATGCTTCTATTTCAAACTGTACCTTTGTTTCTAATTACACCAATGCTTTAGATGCCGAAAATTGTACCATTAAAAACTGTTCGTTTATAGCAAACAATAGCGATACGGTTGTTAATTCGGCTGTTACTGTCAATCATTGTATCGTTGATAATTGTACTTTTAATGCAAATATCGGAAGAAATGGAGGAGCAATGAATGCAAATAATTCACAAATCACCCATTGTAGTGCATCGGGTAATTATGCTTCATTAAATGGAGGGGCATTCTATCTAAATAATTCAAGTCTTGAATCGTGTTCTATATTCAACAACAGTTCAAAACAATTCGGCGGAGGCATTTATGCACAAGGTAAAGCTGTTACTATTTTTAATTCGCTAATTTATAATAATGCATCAGACAGTTTGGGTGCAGGATTATATCTCGATTCAATCGGTTCAATATATGCATCAACCATTACCCGTAATCTTTCAAAAGCAAGTGCCGGTGGCGTATATATGCGTAACGCTCAAGTCTCGGCTTTCTATAATAATATTCTGTGGCGAAATGATTCAAGACCCACTAAATGTTCTTTCGTATTAGAAAATGCTATTCTTCCCAATATTCATAATTGTGGTATTGACGATACATTATTTACAGCTAATTTCACTGCAAAGTTAGCTATAGACACCGCAAATTATGGTAAAGATTCAATAACGTTTTCACCTAAATTTGTTTATCCCACATTCTTCTCAGGCACTGCTCTAACCGATACTCAAAAATCAATGATTCGTTATGTCAATTGGTCGCTCAATGCTTATTCCGGTGCAATAGATAAAGGTGCTGCATTACCTTTGGTAAAACTTGATTATGCAGGCAACTTGAGAACTATCGACGGCGATAAAGACAATATAGCCCTACCCGATTTAGGTGCTTATGAAAGTAAATCGAATAAAATAATACCGTCACAAAATAAGATTGTTTATATAAGTCCGCAATGGAAAGGCAATGGCGATGGATCGTCGTGGCAGAATGCCCGCGATAATATACAGGAAGTTATTGATACCTTATCGTTACATAAAGGTGGAACAATGTGGATCTCAAAAGGTACATATACACCGGTAATCGATTATAGAGAATTCAACGATAGTACTGATGTTCGCACCAAAAGTTTTATATTGAAACGTAAAGTTAGCATCTACGGAGGCTTCGACGAAACCGATTCACTCATGTCTCAACGCGATATTTCGGGAAATAAAACAATCTTAAGCGGTGTTCCTCCTCTTTCTCAAAATAGAGGAAATCTATATCATGTAGTATATTCAGGAGCAGAAAACGATACTGCCGAGATAAACGGATTCTATATAACGGGAGGTGTTGCCGACCATTTTAGTATTGACCAATACAAAGATGGTGGCGGTGCTTATATGCTTAATGGCGATATTGTTAAATGTTACTTGATTGGCAATACTGCATTTCAATATGGTGGAGCAGCAGCTCTACGCAATAAAAGTAGAATGATAAATTGTGTTGTTGCAAACAACTATTCGTATAGACGTGCAGGTGGCGTTTATGGTACCGATAGCTCTACAGTCAGCTTAACTACTATTGTAAATAATGGTACAGGTCTTATTAATGGAGGTGCAGAAATTACGGGAGCATCAACAGTAGTTAACTCTATTCTTTGGAACAATTTTGCAAAAAAAGATCCACAAATTAATACCGGTGCAACGTTCGCCTATTCGGCTGTACAATCTCCTTTAGCACTAACACAACCACATTCCATACTCTTGGCAAGTAAGAACTCTAATTCGAAACCCGATTCATTATATCCCTACTTTGTAGCTCCCTCAACAATCTTAGGGCAACCATCAGCTGACCAAATTAATCAAGCTTTTGCTGCCGATTGGAGTGTAACAAGACAAAGTTCTTGTATTAATAAAGGACAATTACCTAACGCTATCGTAGCATCAAAAGACAATACCGATCTATTCGAGAATCCTCGTGTATATGCCGATACTGTTGATATAGGAGCTTATGAATATGGTTCATTCCCTATTATAACTCACGACATAGCCGACATAAAACTTTGTGAATCGAAATCAGCTTCATTATCAATCTTAGCTACCGGAAAGAATTTAAAATATCAATGGCAGTATTTTGGTGTAAATAAATGGATAAACATTCCCGAAAACGAATATTTCAATGGTATTCAAAGTTCTAGTCTTATTATTGATAATGCAACAACCGATATGACTGACATGAATATTCGTTGTATGATTTGGAATTCTACCGGAACAGTTTATTCGAAAGAAATTGTTTGCACGGTCTTCGAATTACCCGTTGTATTTGACCAATCGACAATAAAACTCTGTGGGAAACAAAAACTAATGGCAATCGACTCGACATCGTATACCTATCTTTGGAATACCAACAGTACAACATCGTCGATTATTCCAACAACAACCGATTGGTATAAGCTGAGTGTTACAAACAGTTATGGCTGTCAAAACATCGATAGTATCTGGGTTACATTATATAAACAACCCGTTGAACCGTTTAAAGATTCACTCATACAAACCTGTGCAGGCAAACCGGTGATACTTCAACCACCCGTATATCAACGCTATGTATGGCAAGATGGTAGCGATGGCGATACTTATATAGCTTACAACACTGGTACGTATACGCTTAAAGCAACGGATGAGAACGGATGTACGATTACTGATAGTGTTACCGTTAGAGTTGTGTCACATCCCATTGAAGAATTGAATATTGTAACATATAATAAACAAGGTACGACTATTTTAGTCGACTGGACAACGAAAGATGCCAATGCAATAATCGGTCACGAACTATATCGTAAGAGCGATAACTCGGGAAACTACGTTCAAATAGGAACAATAGATAAAGGTTCACCCGATGAATTTATCGATACATCGGCTCATTCGGCAAAACAATATTCTTATGCCATTACGTTCCGCGATACTTGTGGAGTCGAGTCGGCTTTCTCACTGCCCCATACTCCTATAGTCGTAAATGCGAATTATCGTGTTTCAAATCGTACGATTGTTGATTTGAATTGGACTCCTTACAAAGGATTAACCTATAATTCATATATATTACAAAGAGGTAAAACAACCGACAATCTTACAACCTTTGCTACTATTCCAAGTACGGAGCTTTATTACACGTTAGCGATAGACGGTTATAACTATTACCGTATTGCTATTCCAATACTTAATCCGTTTACAATAGATGATACTGTTTACGAATATGCATATTCAAACATTAGTGAAATATCAGATTTAGTACTCGAGAACATCAACTCACTATCTGATAGATCTATGCAGGTATTTCCGAATCCTTCGAAAGGTATCGTTACGGTTGAAACAGAATTTGCTTCAATGCCTGACTTTATTACGCTACAAATATCAAATACCTTAGGTCAAATAATGAGCATTGAAAAACTGCATCCGGCAACGAATATATTCCACACGTTTTCTATTTCCGATGTATCGCCTGGCATATACTTTTTGACAGTTACCACTAATAATGAAATTCTTTCAAAACTATTGATTGTTGAATAACCGTTGTGAAGAATAGCATCAGGAATTTCACTTCGATAGAATCAAGCTAAGTTATGAGAATGAATTATTGTCATATTTAAGATTAGGGTATCCATTTAATAAAACAACCAATCTAACTATTTTTTAGTACTTTTGACGGTATCATTATTCGTATGATATTCTAGTTTTAAAGCTTTACATTGATCTTTCATATTTGAAATAACCATTAGAAAACGTTCACAAAAAATGAACAATGATTATATGGCTATTAGCTTCGCTGAGTCCTTCGGGATTCCAACTGACAAATTTAAAAATAAAAGACAGAAACAGATGAAACAAAACCTGACGCAATCTATTTTTGCCATCGTGGCAATTGTTCTTTTCTCAAACGTAATTTCGGCTCAAAACATTACGGTAACTGTTAATGTTAATCAACCGACCCACACCGTTTATCCAACATTATTCGGAAGAAACAATAACACATCAGACGATTCTACCAAACCGGTATCGGCTGCTAATTGGAAATTATATCGCGAAGCAGGTGTTCGTCTCTTCAGAGAAAATGGAGGAAACAATACCACAAAATATAACTGGCGTAGAAAGTTAGATAGCCATCCCGATTGGTATAATAATGTTTTTACCCACGATTGGGATTATTGTGCAAAGAAGATTCTTGACAGCACTTTCGGAACACAAGCGTTATTCGGACTGCAATTAATAGGTTATGCCGCTAAATCAACCGCATTTAACTTTGATTGTTGGGCTTATGACCAATGTAAAGGAGGAAGTGCCACGAGCAACTGGTGTGCTAATGGTGATACAACAAAATATCTTGAACGATGGAACGCCGATTCCACAACAGGCATTCTAACCCACTGGTTTAAAGATTTAAAATACGATTCCACCCGTTTCCTTTATTGGAATATGGACAACGAACCCGAAGCTTGGAGTGGAACACACGATGATGTTGTCGGTGCAACTTTCAGTGCCGAGAACTATCTGACGAAATACTTTGCCGTTACGGAAAAAGCTCGGAAAACATTTCCCAATATAAAAATTGTAGGTCCGGTATCAACCAACGAATGGCAATGGTATGCTTGGAATAATGCTAAAGTTACCGGAACAGACGGTAAAGACTATCCATGGATTGAATATTTCATTAAACGTGTTGCCGAAGAAGAAACAAAAACAGGTTTACGTCTGCTCGATGTGCTCGATTTCCATTTTTATCCCGCATCATCACAAGCAAATACGGTACAATTGCATCGAATATGGTTCGATTCGACCTTTGTTTACTCAGGTGCAAACGGTGTTAAACTTGTTGGACCAAACGCTTGGAACAGCGGTGTAAATTCAGAATATATTTACAGCAGATGCAGAACATGGTTGACTAAATATATGGGAGCTAATCATGGTGTTCATTTCGGTCTTTCGGAATGTGGTAATATATACAATGAACCTAATACCGATGCTTCGTTTTATGCATCAATGCTTGGAACATTTATGAGCGAAGGCGATGTGGAACTGTTCTCTCCCTGGGATTGGTACACCGGTATGTGGGAGGTGATGCATCTATTCAGCCGTTATTCGGGAACGCAAGCTTTTAAAGTTTCGACAAGCGACGAGCAAAACGTGTCGGTCTATCCTACCCTTACTGCTAATAAAGATACTTTATCGTTATTTATTGTTAATCGCAATCTCACTAACACGTATACATTAGCACTTGCGTTACAAAACATCACGATAGCTAATCAATGGGCTAAATGTCTTCAATTGGCAAATCTACCTGCTACCGAAACATTTGTTTCGCATACATCGAATGCCCTTAAGAAATCAATGATTGCCATACATAACGATAGTGCAACTATAAGCCTTCCGAAACTTTCGGTTACAATGATACAGATACCATATCCTAAGAATCAAACCATAGCGTTACAACAAGGATGGAATCTGATTTCAACCAATGTCTATGCATACGATAGTACCGTAACCGCTCTGTTCTCAGGTTTGAATGTTCAAGAAGTTAAAGACATGGATTACTTTTGGTTGAAAGGACAAAACAATGGATTAAACAGTTTGAAATCAATACAAGCCGGCAAAGGTTATTTTGTAAAGATGAATACTATAGGAACCCTACAAATTACGGGAGCTCCAATGGATTCGAAGTTTAATCCCGTATTACAAAAAGGTTGGCAATTAATCGGATGTCAATATCAAAACACTAAAGCATTTTCGAGTGTTTATGATTCGACCCAATGCCAATCCATTAAAAACTTCGACGGCTTCTGGATACCTAATGGAACGGCTAATTCTATCTTGAATTTTGAACCTGGAAAAGGTTATTTGTTGAATAAATAGATATAATTTAAGAGAGTACGATTACATCGTAATTCGTAATTGAATAACCACCCCGTCCTGCCGGACACCCCTCCAAAGGAGGGGAATGCTTTGTGATATGGGTTTGCTAAGACATTTAACTTTCCTAATTAACCTTTGTGTTCCTTTGTGGCTAAAGCTAATTAAATAGACGCTTCAAACAACTCCTTTGCATAAAAAAAACGTCCCACCAAACAGATGGGACGTTTTAAAACAGTACGATATTCTTTGTTTAATTCTCCGGTTTCAGAGCCTTAATAGTAATTTCATCAATTACCTTATCGAAGTCAATTTGAATAGTATCACCTTGGGCAAGATCGCCCGAGAGCATAAACTCAGCCATAGGATCTTCCAGGTATTTTTGAATAGATCGTTTCAATGGTCTTGCTCCAAACTTAACATCATAACCATGATCGACAATGTATTCCTTGGCAGCCTCTGTAAGTGTAATCTTATAGTTCAATTGATGCACCCTTGAGAACAGACCTTTTAATTCGATATCAATAATTTTAAAGATATCGTCTTTGGTTAACGAGCGGAACTGAATCAAATCGTCAATACGATTGAGGAATTCAGGAGCAAAGGTCTTTTTTAATGCTTTTTCGATCACCGATTTGGTATATTCCGAAGCTTTATCTTCCATAGGTCTGTGCGAGAAACCCACAGAAGTGCTAAAGTCGTTTAAGTCGCGGGTACCGATGTTCGAAGTCATTATCAAGATCGTGTTTTTGAAGTCAACTTTACGACCAAGACTATCGGTTAAACGTCCTTCGTCGAGTACTTGCAACAGAATGTTAAACACATCGGGATGGGCTTTCTCAATTTCATCGAGAAGAACCACCGAATAGGGTTTGCGTCGTACTTTTTCGGTTAATTGTCCGCCTTCTTCATATCCAACATATCCTGGAGGTGCACCAACTAAACGCGATACGGCAAATTTCTCCATATATTCGCTCATATCGATGTGAATTAATGCATCTTTCGAATCGAATAGATATTGTGCAAGTACTTTTGCCAATTGTGTTTTACCAACACCGGTAGGACCAAGGAAAATAAACGTTCCGATTGGTTTATTAGGATCTTTCAACCCTGCCCTGTTACGTTGTATGGCTTTAACAATCTTTTTAATGGCATCATCTTGTCCGATAACACAACCTTGTAGTTCTTCGTTCATCTTTAATAAACGGGCACCTTCGGCTTGAGCAATACGTTGAACAGGAACACCGGTCATCATAGCTACCACTTCGGCAACATTATCTTCGGTTACCAATTCTTTATTTTCGGTTAAAGCGGTTTGCCAGCTTTTGTTTGCATCGTCAATCTTACGAAGCAGATCTTTTTCTTTATCTCTAAAACTAGCGGCAAGTTCGAAGTTCTGACTCTTTACCGATTCTACTTTACTCTTCTTAATATCTTCAAGATCGTGTTCGAATGTTATGATATCTTGAGGAACTTTAATATTTGAAATATGTACACGCGAACCGGCTTCGTCCATAGCATCAATAGCTTTATCGGGTAGATGACGGTCGCTTATATAACGTTCGGTTAAACGAACACAAGCTTCAATGGCTTCTTTCGAATATTGAACGTTATGATGGTTTTCGTAATGTTCTTTTATATTGGTAAGAATGGTAATAGCTTCTTCAACCGAAGCAGGTTCAATAATTACCTTTTGAAACCTTCGTTCCAAAGCACCATCTTTTTCAATATGTTGACGGTATTCGTCGAGTGTGGTAGCACCGATACATTGAATTTCGCCACGGGCTAAAGCAGGTTTAAGCATATTGGCAGCATCGAGCGAACCGCTTGCACCACCGGCACCAACAATGGTATGTATTTCGTCGATAAACAAAATCACATTACGTGAACGAGCAAGCTCGTTCAACATTGCTTTCATACGTTCTTCGAACTGTCCGCGATATTTTGTACCTGCAACAATCGAAGCTAAATCAAGGGTAATAACCCGTTTATTAAACAATATGCGGGATACTTTCTTTTGAATAATACGCATGGCAAGACCTTCGGCAATTGCCGATTTTCCAACACCGGGCTCACCTATTAATATAGGATTATTCTTCTTTCTCCGACTAAGAATCTGAGCTATGCGTTCAATTTCGCGTTCACGACCAACAATCTGATCGAGACGTCCTTCTTCAGCAGCTTTGGTTAAATCAATTCCAAAGTTATCGAGAACCGGAGTTTCCGATGCTGCTTTCTGTGTAGAACCGGGATTACCTTTACTGATGTCTTTTTGTTCGGCATCGTCGTCGTCGTCAAACGGAAGTTCAGCTTTAGGCTTGGGTTGCAACTTGATTATATTTTCTTTTATCTTCATATCTGTAATTGATAAATCTTTTAATATTTTAGACGTTAAAGAATCTGTATCTTTAGCTATTGCTATCAATAAATGTTCCGCATTTACTTCCGAGCTATTCTGTAATTTAGCTTCAAGGTTAATAATTTTCAACACTTTCTCAGCATTTTTAACCAAAGGAATACTTTCCGATTGTTTTACACTTAATGGATTGAGTTGTTTCAGAGCTGTTTCCAACCGTAAACGAATAGTATACACATCAACTCCCAATTTCTCAAGAATTTCAATTGCAAAATTATCACCATCACGAACTATACCAAGGAAAAAATGATCGACTGTTATTAAATCATTGCCCAATCGTATAGCTTCCTCCTTACTATACGACAGTATCTCCCTTAATTTATCCGAATAACTTGCATCCATAGTTATATATCAATTTAACATCGAAAGTAAATCTTTTTTTTTACAATACAAAGGTCAAACGTTCTTATTATATAAACAAATGTTTTTTTAGATATTATTACGATTGGAGGTTGGGTTAAATATTGTATTTATTATCCACTGATGGCAGTGATGAATAACATTGATAAACACAGATAAAGATAAAAAGCTACCTATTTCATTTGAAAAGAAGTTCTATTGCTTTTCATATAATGACTGCAAATATCAAAATAATGCAATATACTTTACTCCAATTGCATTGATGCATTTAAAAACAGATAAACACCGATAAAGAGACAATCGGAAATATTGATGATCGATACAACAATAAAAAACAATTATCAAGTAAATGAAATTTTAATCTTGACAAAGCAGCTGTACTATAGTATAAATCAAACTAATACCCGACAGATTAGTTTTAAACAATGTACTGTTAATAAAAAACGCAGATATCGTTTTTGAGATATGGCATTTAACTGTACATTGCGTGAAATTTAGATTGGATTAATAGTTTTTATAAATAATAAAGCAAAAGGTTATAAATGTCAAGTCGTGAGAAAATTATACTTCTGAACATAGAAGAGGAAATGACGCAAGCATACATCGATTATTCAATGTCGGTGATTGTTTCTAGAGCTTTACCCGATGTTCGTGATGGATTAAAACCTGTTCACCGTAGAGTTTTATATGGTATGTCTGAACTTGGAGTTGCTTCCGATAAACCACCAAAGAAATCGGCTAGAATTGTCGGTGAAGTACTTGGAAAGTTTCACCCGCATGGTGATTCTTCTGTATATTTCGCAATGGTACGGATGGCTCAGGAATGGTCTTTACGATATCCACTTGTTGACGGTCAAGGTAACTTTGGTTCTATTGATGGTGACTCGCCTGCTGCAATGCGTTATACCGAAGCACGTTTAAAAAAGATTGCTGAAGAAATAATGGCCGATATCGATAAAGATACGGTCGATTTCCAATTAAACTTTGATGACAGTCTTACCGAACCAACGGTAATGCCTACTAGAATACCACAACTTTTAATTAATGGTGCACAAGGTATCGCAGTAGGTATGGCAACAAATATGCCTCCTCACAACTTAACCGATACATTAGATGCTATTATTGCATATATAAAAGATCCGGAAGTTGATATTAATGTATTAATAGATATTATACAAGCACCCGATTTCCCTACCGGAGGAACAATCTACGGATATCAAGGAATTCGTGATGCATATCTTACCGGTCGCGGACGTTGTGTGATTCGTGGTAAAGCCATAATCGAAACAGACGAAAAAGGACGGGAAAAAATTATCATCAGCGAAATACCTTATATGGTAAACAAAGCTGAAATGATTGCACGTACCGCCGATCTGATCAACGAAAAGAAAATTGAAGGAATAAGCGAAGTAAACGACGAATCGTATAGAGACGGTATGCGTATTGTATATACTCTAAAAAGAGATGCAATAGCAAACGTTGAACTTAACAAGCTATACAAATTCACCGCATTACAAAGCACATTCAGCATTAACAGTATTGCCCTCGTTGACGGACGTCCTGAGATGCTTAACTTGAAAGACCTTATTAAATACTTCGTCGAACACCGTCACGAAGTGGTAATACGTCGTACAAAATTCGAACTGAACGAAGCACAAAAGCGTGCACATATTCTCGAAGGGTTAATCATAGCCAGTGACAATATTGACGAAGTAGTAAGAATCATCCGAGCATCAAAATCGCCCGACGAAGCCCGCGAAGCATTGATGACACGTTTCAATCTATCGGATATACAATCAAGAGCAATTGTCGATATGCGTCTACGTCACTTAACAGGACTGGAACAAGACAAGCTACGTACCGAGTACGAAGAATTGATGAAATTGATCGATTACCTTAACTCTATCTTAGCCGATGTGGAATTACGTATGAAGATTATCACCGACGAATTATTAGAAATAAAACAAAAATTCGGTGACGAACGTCGTACGGCAATCGTTAGAACGGCCGAAGAATTTAATCCCGAAGATTTCTATGCCGACGAAGATATGGTAATCACCATTTCGCACATGGGTTATATGAAACGTACTTCGTTGAGCGAATACAAAATACAAAACCGCGGTGGCGTTGGTTCTAAAGGAGCCGAAAAACGCGATAGCGACTTCATTGAACATTTGTATATTGCAAATATGCATAGTACCATGTTGTTCTTCACCCGTAAAGGACGTTGTTTCTGGTTAAAAACCTACGACATTCCCGAAGGAAACAAAACAACAAAAGGACGTGCCATACAAAACCTTTTAAATATAGAACAAGACGACAAAGTGATGGCTTACATGAACGTACGCACCCTTGCCGACGAGGAATATATTAACAATAACTATATCATTCTTTGTACCCGTAACGGTATTATAAAGAAAACATCGCTCGAACAATATTCGCGTCCTCGTGTTAATGGGGTAAATGCCATTACCGTTAGAGAAGGCGACGAACTATTGGAAGCACGTCTTACAAACGGAAGTCATGAAATCATTATGGCCGTTAAATCGGGTAAAGCAATACGTTTTAACGAGAAGAAAGTACGTGCTATAGGACGTACAGCATCGGGCGTTAAAGGTGTTGACCTTGAAGATGGCGACGAAGTGATAGGAATGATTTGTGTTGAACCGAATACCGAGAAACATATTTTGGTGGTATCGGAAAACGGATTCGGAAAACGTTCGGATATCGACGACTATCGTATCACAAACCGTGGTGCCAAAGGTGTTAGAACGATGAACATTACCGATAAAACAGGAGCACTGGTTGCAATAAAAGATGTAATCGATAGCGACGACTTGATGATCATCACCAAATCGGGATTGATGATCAGAAGCGAAGTTAGTGCCTTACGTGTTATGGGACGTAATACTCAAGGAGTGAAACTTATCAATCTTCGTAAGAACGATAGAATTGGTGCTGTTACTGCTGTAGCGGTGAGCGAAGAAGAACGTTTAGAACGCGAAAACGAAAAGCTTGAAGCCGAAGTTGTTTTAGACGAAAACGGTAATATCATTGAAGGAGTTCTTGAAACAGAAGACGATACAACTGAACCTACTAAAGAAGTAGGCGAAAACCCAACTGAAGTAAAACCAACGGATACAGAAATTGATTAATTTTGTTGCAATAAATTAAAAATCATAGAGTACATGAAAAAAGTTTTTATAACAATCTTAGCTGGTTTCTGTTCGATAGCCACGCTATTTGCTCAAGAAGAGGGATTAACGTGGGGAATGGTAAAAACCTCAACAGAAAAGAGTGATGAAAAGATAAAAGATGCCGACAAAGCAGCTAAATCGGATACTTGGATGGATCGCGGGAGAATCTACACCAATCTTTTCGAATATGATGTGAAAAACCTTTTCTATGGTATGAAAGAAAGCGACATCTTACTTGTTAAAGCAAGTGCCGGCTTGGCGAAACGTACCGAAGGCGAAACAACCATCACCAGTTACGATCATGTCGATATCTACGTTAAAAAAGGTTTACTCGATAAATGGGTGTATACCGATGATGTACGTAAAGCACGTCCTGAACCTATCTATACTGCGTACGAAGCTTATATGAAAGCTAACGAGTTGGAACCTGGAAAGCTGAACAAAAAACTAAAAGAAAAGTTATCGATCATAAAAGACGGTAACCACCTTTACTCAGTAGGTTTGTTTTATTACGGTTCGGGCGACTTTGCCAATTGTTTGAAATATTTTGAAGCAGTTGAAACAATCAATGAGCTTCCGTTTATCAATGTTGTAGACACATCAGTTCTTATCAATTGCGGTGTAATGGCTATGAAAGCTAAAAACATGGATAAAGCTAAAAAATATTTCGGAATAGCTGCTGATAAAAAAATTGGCGGAGCCGGTTTGTTTATGGATATCTGTAAAATATACAAAGAAAGCGGTGATACGGCAGGAGCTATCGAAACATTGAAAAAAGGTATAGATAAATATCCTAAGGAATCGTCACCAATGATTGCCGAGATGGTTAACATCTATCTTGCAACAGGAAAGAATAAAGAAGCAATGGATTATCTAACCAAAGCTATCGAATTAGATCCTAAAAATGCAACATACGAATTTGCACTTGGAGCATTATACGATCAAACCAAACAACAAGACAAAGCAATAGCATCGTATCAAAAAGCTATCGATCTTGATCCTAAATATGTTGATGCATACCTTAATGCAGGAGCAAGCTATTACAATGCCGGTATAGAACATTTTAAAACGGCTAACGAAACAAAAGACGACAAAGTGTACGAAGCCGAAAAGAAAATAGCTCTTGACTTCTATGCGAAAGCAGTTCCATTTCTTGAAAAAGTAAAAGAAGTATCGACCAACAAAAAAGAAAAAATCGATGCCCTATTCTCTTTGAAACAGATCTATTATAAATTAGGTCAAAAAGATAAGAGCGATAAAGCAAAAGCCGAATACGAAGCGATTACGAAATAATTGTAAATTGTAAATTGTAAATTATAAATGGTGAATGGTGAATGGTGAAAGGTGGTTTCATCGTTCACCATTTTTGCATTTATAATGGTTGTGGAGTGGAGAAAATTCGTGAATTTTCTCTACCTGGAGCAACGATGAAAACACCGTTCTTAATTTATAATTCACCATTCATAATTCACCACCCCGTCCTGCCGGACACCCCTCCAAAGGAGGGGAATGCATTGTGGTTGGGTTTTTGCGTTGATTAATGGGTTAACTTTCATCTTTAAACTTTGTGTTTCTTCGTGTCTTTCTGTCTTTGTGGCTAAAACCATTTTGCATTCACAATCCACCATTCACCATTTATCATTCATAATTTACCATTCATAATTCACCATTCACCATTATTACTGTAACTATATTGAAACCTTTACGGTATAAGCCTGATAAATATAGGGGCATGGTTTATTAAAGAAACCATTCTCATTCCGCATCGATTACTACTCTTTTGAATCATTAAAAGATACCTTTATGAAGTATAATTGTTGGGATTTTAAACATTGTGGACGACAACCCAATGGAAACAAGGTAGCAGAATTGGGCGTTTGTCCCGCAGCGGTTACAAAGTCACTTGATTCTGCTAATGGCGGAACAAATGGAGGCAGATGTTGCTGGGTAATAGCCGGTACATTGTGTGGAGGAGCTATACAATGTATGTTTGCACGTACAATCAGTAACTGTATGGAATGTGGGTTCTATAAGTTTGTCTTTGCCGAAGAAAAAGCCGAGGGAACATTTATCGACTCCATTCAATTATATAAACGATTGTGATGTCTGCCATAGATACGAACAAAAACGCTCTTCGAAACATGTTTAACAATTTACCGATCAATAAACACATTCAATAGCAATCAGTGTTTTTTATCTGTGTTTCTTTATCAGTGTCATCTGTGGATACTGTCTTATAATGTACGAGAATACTTTTTAAAAAAAATCACATCCTAGATGAGTACTAGTTTATATAACGATAAAAAATGAAACATCTTTAATTATCGCACGGTATACGCAAACCATTATATACATCATTAAACATAGTTATAAACCTTTAAACGTAACGTTATGAAACAGAATTGTTGGGAATTTAAAAATTGCGGTCGACAACCAAATGGTATAAAGACTGCTGAATTAGGTGTTTGTCCTGCTGCTACTACCGTAAAGTTAGATAAAGCAAACAGTGGCAAAAATGGAGGTCGATGTTGCTGGATTATTGCAGGAACTTTATGTGGTGGACAAGTTCAAGGAATCTTTGCTCAGAAACTTAAAAACTGTATGGTGTGCGAGTTTTATACTTCTGTGCTTAGAGATGAAAAAGCAGAAGGAACATTTAACGATACCATCGATTTATTCAACCGTCTTGAACGAGGGGTTTAATTCTTAGTTTTTAGTTTTAAATTTTTAGTTTTTAGTTGAACAGCCTTAAACGCAAAGGAGCACAAAGGATGGTCACTAAGTCGCTCAAAGGGGTTTGATTTTTAGTTTTTAGTTTTAAATTTTTAGTTTTTAGTTGAACAGCCTTAACCACGAAGGAGCACAAAGGTTGATCACTAAGTCGCTCAAAGGGGTTTAATTTTTAGTTTTTAGTTTAATTTTGTGGTGGTGCGATTGAGGGGGGGCACTCATACGATTTCATCGCCACAAATTATTGTTTCAAATCTGGTTTCCTGAAAACTAAACAGGTTACTATCGAAATAAGGCTTCTGTATTTCAATGTACTGTTTCAGTTTTCCTTTCAATCACTATAAATCCATAATCATTGTCAATTATATAAGGTAGCAATACGATTATATATCAATAATGCCTTTAAGAGGAGACTCTATATGCAATGAAATTACCATTAGCCGATACAAACAAACAACAATATTTAGTAAATCAACCGTGCTGACGCTTACTGTTGAAATGTAAACGTTTAAAATAGTCTTGCAACTGTTTATGCAAACAATATCATGTATTAAAACAACGATAATACTTCCTTATATAGAATTGCAAAAGTCTGTGCAAACAATTTCATTCATTTAAATAACGATAATACTTCCTTATA
>Ga0265338_10001221_pt1 | contig 42467 bp, 32 predicted proteins | sample 42126metaG_FD_193579 | JGI IMG/M metagenome (GOLD analysis project Ga0265338, IMG submission 193579) | Rhizosphere microbial communities from Carex aquatilis grown in University of Washington, Seatle, WA, United States - 4-21-26 metaG | ecosystem: Host-associated > Plants > Roots > Rhizosphere... | reverse complement strand
CCAACAGGATCGCCGCTCGCCACGGGTCGAAGACCAACAGGATCCTTATCTCACTGCGCCCGGACGACGGCGGCCGGAGCTCCTTCATGTTCGCGATCCGCGACGCCGTGATCGAGTCCACCAGCGGTCGGCCTTCCGCGGGGCCGTTGCGTTCCAGGATGAGGATCGCCTGGTTCACCAGCTGATGGCTCGCCGGATCAGACTCGTACAGGTTGTCAAGGAACGACTCGACCTCAGCGGACAACAGGATCTCCCACCTCCTCTCTGCGTGCGCCATGCCGCCGCACCTCCTTAAGAATATTCTTAACCTTCTGGATAGGGCAACCGCGAGTCGGGCCGCTGAAGGTGACGCCAGCGTACGGACAGGCACTGACGTTCGAGCGGCTCGCAGTGGCCTCACGGCGGGCAGTGAAGTCACGGGCTACTCGACCGACGACGGCCAGCCGCCTGATTCAGCGCATGGCTCTGCAGGGGGCAAATCCACGACGCAAAACTGAAGCCAGCCCTGCGCGCCGCAGCCCACATGCCTAGTTGCCCCAGCCGCATTTTGTGATCTGACTGGTGCTGGCGCTGGTAGCGGGGGCGGCATGCGGGGTTCTGGTGCCGGTATCTGGCGAGCGATGGCGCGCCTGGAGGGCGGGAGACGTGGCCGGCGCGCCCTGGACGGGCGCGGTCCCCCGTGAAGGCGGCGGCCGGCCGGAAAGACCGGGACGGGTGGTTGCGGCAGGACGTCGGCGCCGGGCAGGAGCTGAGCTTGCCGCTGGGGTGCGGGCCCGCCGCGGCGGGCCGCCGTGGTGACGGCCAGAGCAGGGATGTCAGCGGCAGGCTACCGGGAGCGCGGCACGGGAAGTGTAGGCCGGGCTGCGCGATCTCTGGCCTGCGGTACCACGGCGGGCAGCCCCGGCGGCCTGCAGCCGCACACCGCGACTCGCCGCGTGCGCCCGCCCGGTGACTGCCGCAACCACCAGTTCCGGTTTTCTCCCGGCCATGCCGGGCTTTCACGGGGGACCGCGCCCGTCCAGGGCGCGGCGGCCACGCCTCCTGCCCTCCAGAAGCGACGTCACTTACCCGCGAGCCGCGGCCCATCCACCCGCGCCGCGCGAGGAACGGCCGCGGCGAGACGGACGATGTGCATCCAGACGCGATCATGGCTTTGGACGAGCGGTCCTGCACGACACCGGACACAAGAAAACCCGGCCCACAAGGAGCCGGGTGGTATATACGCAAACTATAACGCTGTTCCTGTGCGAAGTCTTCCAGTGGACCGGATTATGGCTACCAGCCAGCTGGACACCTGTACTGGCCGACTGGGTCTGGCAATTGATGCGCCTTCAAGTCGCCAGATGTCAGCCCCACCCACCAGTGCCGTCCCGCGCCGCTGCTCGGAGTCCCGCGCAAGTCGCCGGCGAGGTAGTTGCGCGAGGGGTTGACGACACCGATGGGCACATGCTGGCGAGCCTGCTCCACGGGGAACCGAAGGTCGCTGTCATTTGAGATGACTAGCGCGCCGCGACGTGAGACTGCGGTGGCGCACGGTGCCCCTGGGCGGGGTGCTGCACCGAGCCGCCCCGGCCGTCGGCCGGACCCAGCCGTCCCGATGAAGCTAGACGCCTTCGGCGACCGTGAACAAGGTGAGCTTGGGCGCTGCGGCGAGGATCGAGCCGAGCCGGGAGGCGCCCTCAGGGGTAGCCCGCCACGCGCGGTAGGCGCGGTCATGGTCGACCGACTCCCAGGTCTCGTAGAGGATCACGTGCGCGGGGTCGTCGCTGTCGACGAGCACCGCGACGTGGTAGCAGCCGGGGAACGCGCGGGTGGCGGCGAGCGTCTCGTGGATGACCTCGGACGCGGTTTCCACCGCCTCGGGCTTGAGCTGCAGGTCAAGAATCGCGGTTATCGCCATGGTTGCTCCTTAGGGACACGGTGGTCAGCAGGTACTACCTTCCCGCGGCGCCGCGTCGGGGTTAATGTGCCGTGTCTCAGCAATTGTCCGCCGCGGTCGTCGCCTGACGACAGCCGTAGCCCCTTAGGTCCGGCGCAGGCGACGCGAAAGCGGACCACTCCTGCTACGCCCGGCTAGGCTCGGTGCTCGTCCGCTGACTGGCCTGCTGGTGGGTCGTGGTCACCACTCACGCTTGACCTCGCCTGCGGAGCCCGGTCCCGTGGTGCCCGTCCCGCCGCCCGCCTTGGGGCTGACCGCGCTGAGCGCGTCGTCCAGCAGCGGCGGGAACGTATCCGGGTGCTTGGCGAGCAGGTAGGTCACCACCGCGACGAGGTCGTGGTTGCTGAGCGCACTGACCCGGGTAATCCGCAGCTCGGCCGCGGACTCACGGGCGCTGGTTTCTGAATCAGCCATGCTCCCCCGCTACCCTCCGCCACGCTCTTCATCCCGGATCGCTTCTCGCAGGTCAGACGGCGGGCACGGTTACCGCGGTCAGGATGAGCCCGCCCTCGGCCAGCCAGCGGCCGGCGAACCCGGCCAGCGGGAAACCGCGGTCATCCGCGGCGGCCGCGAGCAGCCGCACCTCGAAGGTGCCGCCGGCCGCGTCGATGGTGATGTCCGCGTCGTGGAAGCCGAGCCAGCGCCCGGTCAGCGGGAACCACGCCTTGTACACCGACTCCTTGGCGCTGAACAGCAGCCGGTCCCAGCAGGTGCCGGGCGCCGCGGCCGTCAGGCCGCGCAGCCGCTCGCGCTCGCCGGGCAGCGCGACCAGATCGAGCACGCCGGCCGGCAGGTCCTCGTCCGGCTCGGCGTCCACCCCGGTGGTCAGCACGTCGCTGGCGCGCGCGACCGCGGCGGCCCGGTACCCGGCACAGTGCGTGATGCTGCCGACGACGCCAGCCGGCCACCGGGGCGCGCCCATCTCACCGCGCAGTACGGGCGCCGGCGCGACGCCGAGTTCCGCCAGGGCCATGCGCGCGCAGTGCCTGCCCGTCGTGAACTCGCGGCGCCGCTTGGCCGCCGCCCCGGCCACCAGCGCCTCCTCCGCGGGGAACAGCGCGGCGCCAGGCGGGTCGGCGAACGCCTCCGCGCACGCCACCGCCGCCGGCACGATCTTCTCGATCACGCCGGGGCCCGCGGCGCCAGTCCGCTCATCGCCGGCTGGGCAGTCACCGGGCCGGGATAGCCGAGCCGCCTGCGCTTCGCCTCCGGCAGCTTCCACGGCGTGTGGATCAGCGGCGCTTGCAGTGACTCCAGCTCCGGGACGTAGCGGCGCACGTAGCCGCCGTCGCGGTCGAACCGCTCCGCCTGGCGGAGCGGGTTGAGCACCCGGCCGGGCCGCGGGTTGTTGCCCGTCCCTGCGACCCACTGCCAGTTGCCCGCGTTGTTCGCCACGTCGCCGTCGGCGAGCAGCCCGGCGAAGTGCCGGTACCCGTGCCGCCAGTCGATGCCCAGGGTCTTGGTGAGGAACGAGGCGGTGATCATCCGCGCCCGGTTATGCATGAACCCCTCGGCGGCGAGCTGCCGCAGGCCGGCGTCGACGATGGGGATGCCGGTGCGTCCCTCCCGCCAGGCGTCGAGCGCGTCCGCGTCCTGCGTCCACGCGCGCGGGCCGGCGGCGCCCGGCCGGTAGTCGGCGCCTCCCATGGCCGGGAACGCGGCGGTGACCTGGTGGAAGAAGTCACGCCAGGCCAGCTGCCGGCCGAACTCCGCTCCGCCGGGCAGCGCAAGCGCGGACCGCGCGAGCTCGAGCGGTGACACGCAGCCGAAGCGCAGGTAGGCGCTCAGCCGCGACGTGCCGTCGGCGGCCAGGTCGTCCCGCCGGCTGTCGTAGGCCTCGGCCGGCCCGTCGAGCCAGGCGCGGACCCGGTCCAGGCCGGCCTGCTCGCCGCCGGGCGCGAGGGCCGGCGAGCAGCCCTGGCCGGCGGCCGGTAGCTCACCGGGCTCGATGCCGGCCGGGACGCGGACGGACGGCGGCACCTCGTGCGGCTGCCGCCAGGCGGCCGCCTGCCAGGCCCGCCAGTACGGCGTGAAGACCCGGTAGTGATCGCCGCCCGCCGGGCGGAGCTCCCCCGCGGGCACGACCGCGTGGCCCGGGGTCACCTCGAGCGCCATCCGGTGCCTGGCGCACTCCCGCGCGAGCCGCTCCGTGCGCCGGGCCGCGTACCTGGACACGTCGCCGGCGACGAAAACGGCCTCCGCCTTCACGCGCGTCGCCAGCCTGACCGCCTCCGCGACCGGGTCGCCCCGCCGGATCACCAGGTCGCCGCCGAGCCCGCGCAGCTCTTCCCGCAGGACCGCGACCGACTCGGCGAGGAACCGCGCCCGGTTCGGCGGCACGGCGAGCGCCGGGTCGACCACGAACAGCGGCAGCACCGTGCGAGCCCGCGCGCACGCCCGCGCGAGCGCCGGGTTGTCCCGCACCCGCAGGTCACGGGTGAATAGCACGAGAGCGGTGTCCATCGCTCTATGGTGCCGCGCGGCGGTCGGGTAGATACACGCCTCCGTTCGGAATGATCAAGGACATCAGCCGCGGCGATGGCGGGGCTGCCCTCCCGCGGCGGTTACTCGAAGCGCGCGATGAGTTCCGGTGGCAGCGTCCTGGCCAGGACCGCGCAGTACGTCCGCAGCGCCTGGCCGTGCTTATCTTGCCCCGCGGGCGTGAGGACAAGGTTGATCCCCCGGCGGTCGTCAACGCAGTTGCTCCGCTGGACGAGACCGTGCCTTTCCAGCCGGTCGGCGAGCCGGGACAGCGCGCTCTGGCTGAGGTGCACCGCGTCGGCCAGGCTCTGGGAACGGCAGCCGTCGGGCTTGGCGGCCAGGTAGTCGAGCACCTCGAAGTCGCTCACGCCAAGTCCGTGCGACTCACCGAGTTCGCGTTCAAGCGCGTTCCAGGACGCGACCTTAGCGGAGATGAGCGCGTGCCACGCGTCCTTCACCGCCGCGTCGCGCTCCCCGAGCCCGGACTCCCCCGCGCCGCCCGAGGGCGGCTCAAGGCCGGGCACTGCACCCACTGCCATGCGCGCACCCTACCTCGTTCCCTTGATATTTGCAAGTACATTAATTGCACTTGCAATCATTGCACGTACATACATAGAGTTCGTCTCATGGCTTCGTCCTCAGGCCAGCGGGCACCGCTGGCCACCTCAACAGAAACCACCTGGACCCCCCAGCTGTGGGGAATCCTCATCGTTCTCAGCGGCGCGCTGCTGCTCGACGGCCTCGACGTGTCGATGGTCGGAGTCGCGCTGCCATCGATCCGGAGCGCGCTCAACATGAGCACCTCGTCGCTGCAGTGGATCGTCAGCGGGTACACGCTCGGCTACGGGGGCCTGCTGCTACTCGGCGGGCGGGCCGCCGACCTGCTTGGCCGCCGTCGCGTGTTCGTCGCCGCGGTCGCGGTGTTCGCCGTCGTGTCCCTGCTCGGCGGGCTCGTGTCAAGCCCGGGCCTGCTGATCGCGGCCCGCATCGTCAAGGGCATGGCGGCCGCCTTCAGCGCCCCGGCGAGCATGTCGCTGCTGACCACCACATTCCCTGAGGGCCCGCTGCGCAACCGGGCGTTCAGCATCTACTCGGTGTTCGGCGCCAGCGGGTTCTCACTCGGCCTCGTGCTGTCCGGCCTGCTCACCCAGGTCAGCTGGCGCCTGACCCTGCTGGTGTCCGCGCCGGCGGCGGCGCTCGTGCTGCTTGGCGCCCTGACGCTGATCCCGCGCGGCGAGCCGGGCGACCGCGCGAGCCGGGCCTGGCACCGGTTCGACCTGCCCGGGGCGGCCGTCATCACCGCGGCCATGCTGCTGCTGGTCTACACGGTGACGGACGCCCAGCAGGCCGGCTGGGGATCGGCGCGGACGATCGGCTCGTTCGCCGCGGTCCTCGCGCTCGGCGCGGCGTTCGCGGTGATCGAGACGCGGAGCACCCATCCGCTCGTCCCGTTCGGCATCTTCCGGTCGGCCCCGCTGCGCCGGGCCCAACTCGGGGCGATCACGCTGTTCGGCAGCTATGTGTCGTACCAGTTCCTGCTGACTCAGTACCTGCAGTCGCTGGCGCACTGGTCGGCGATCTCGACCGCGCTGGCGTTCCTCCCGGCCGGCGTCATCGTGCTCGTGCTGTCGGTGCGCGTCGCCGGGCTGCTCAACCGGTTCGGCGCGGGGGCACTGGTCGTCGCCGCCTTCACCGCGCTCGTGGCCGGCTACGCCGTGTTCCTGAGGGCTGGCGTGACGCCGGATTACCCGGCGGTGATGCTGCCGTCCGTGATCCTGCTCGGCGCGGCGTTCGGCTTCGGCTTCTCCGCGCTCACCGTCGCCGCCACCTCCGGCGTGCGGAACGAGCAGCAGGGACTGGCCGCGAGCCTGTTCCAGACCTCGTTCCAGGTCGGCGGCGCGGTGGTGCTCGCGGTGGTCACCGCGGTCATCGACGCGGCCGGCGCGAACACGCTCACGTCGCCCGCCGCGGTCCTGTCGGCGTACCGGCCGGCGCTCTACCTCATCACCGGGGTCGCGGCGCTCGGCCTGGTCGCCGCGCTTCCTGGCCTGCGGCGCCGCACCACCCGGGTCCCCGACGAGGTGACCGAGTTTCCGTCGGCGGACGTGCCAGCGGCGGCCCCGGCGCCGGAGGCGGCCCGGGCCGCTGGCCGCCGTTAGGCGCATTGCATCTTCTACCCGAGGCAACCACGCAGAATCCATCGGGCTGCACCGTATCCAGACATTCGCAGTCGCGATGTTTACCCGTCCGTTCTGGACGCCGGGCGGCTGGCTCGGTGATTATGAGCTAGTTGGTGCGGATGCTCGACTCGCCGAAGCGAGGTGCGCGTGGCAGCGGTGCAGGGACTTATCCAGGCACGTGAACTGACGAAGCGGTACGGCGACAAAGTGGCGGTCGACCACCTGTCCTTCGACGTCGAGCCGGGGATGGTCACCGGCTTTCTCGGCCCGAACGGGGCGGGCAAGTCAACCACGATGCGGCTCATCACCGGCCTCGACCGGCCGGACACCGGCACGGCGACGATCGGCGGACGCGCCTATGCCCAGCTGGTCAGGCCGCTCACCGTGGTCGGCGCGCTGCTCGAGGCGCGCAGCCTGCACCCGGGGCGCAGTGCCCGCGACCACCTGCTGTTCCTCGCCCAGACCCAGAACATCCCGGCCCGCCGGGTCGAGGAGGTGCTCGACCTGGTCGGGCTGCTTGAGGTCGCCCGCAAGCGGGCCGGCGGCTTCTCGCTCGGCATGACGCAGCGGCTCGGCCTCGCGGCGGCGATGCTCGGCGATCCCCCGGTGCTGCTGCTCGACGAGCCGGGCAACGGGCTTGACCCGGAAGGCATCCGCTGGGTCCGCAACTTCATGCGCGAGCTCGCCGCCAATGGCCGGACCGTCTTCGTGTCCAGCCACCTGATGAGCGAGATGGCGGTCACCGCCGACCGCCTCGTGGTGATCGGCCGGGGCCGGCTGATCGCCGACACCTCGACCCAGGAGTTCATCCAGCGCAGCTCGGAGCGCTCGGTGCTGGTCCGCACGCCCGGCCATGAGCGGCTCCGCGAGCTCATTGCGGCCGAGGGCGGCACCGTGCGGGACGGCAGCGGCGCCGACGACGGCGCCATGGTCGTGACCGGGCTGCCCGCCCCCCGGATCGGCGAGCTCGCCGCGTCCGACGCGCTCGTGCTGCACGAGCTCACCCCCCAGCTGCCCTCGCTCGAGGAGGCGTTCATGGAGCTGACCGCGGACAGCGTCGAGTACGGCAAGGCGGGCACGCCATGACGGCCGGCCTGCTCACCGCCGAGTGGACGAAGATCCGCTCCGTTCGCTCCACCCTCTGGTCTCTCTTCGCGTTCGTGGCCCTGGCGATCGGCTTCAGCACGCTGATCGCGAGCGTCGTGTCCCGGCAGTGGAACGCCCCGGGCAACCACGCGAACCACGTCACGCTCCTCACGGACCCGACCGCGCTGATCTTCGGCGCCGGGTTCGGCCTCGGCCAGCTCGCCCTCTGCGTGCTCGGCGTGATCGTGATCAGCAGCGAGTACTCGACCGGGGCGATCCGCGCGTCGCTGCTCGCGGTGCCGAAACGGCTGCCGATGCTGGCCGCCAAGGCCGCGGTGTTCGCCGCCATCGACCTCGTGGCCAGCGCGGTCACCGTGTTCGCGGTGTTCTTCATCAGCACCGCGATCCTGCGCAGCCACGTATCGATCACGCTCGGCCAGCCGGGCGTCACCCGCGCGTGCATCGGCGGGGTGCTCTACCTGACCGTCCTCGGCCTGTTCTCGCTCGCCATCGGCGGCCTCATCAGGCACATGGTTGGCGCGATCGCCACCGTGATCGCCCTGGTCCTTGTCGTGCCGCCGCTGATCTCGCTGATCCCTGGCACGATCGCCAACCACGTCCACGGGTACCTGCCGACCGTCGCCGGCCAGGTAGTCGCGCAGACCAGCCAGCAGCCAGCTGACGTGCTGTCGCCCTGGCAAGGGTTCGGCGTCTTCTGCCTGTGGACCGTGGTCCTGCTCGCCGCCTGCGCCTACCTGCTGGTCCGCCGGGACGCCTAGCCCTGACGGCAGCCTGCGTCCACGACGAGCTGCCCGGCCGGGGTCCGGCGGACGCGCCGGACGCGCGGCACGAGCGCGACGGCCGCGCAGGGGGCCGACCCGAGGGCCGCCGCGGCGACCAGCACCGGGGTGAAGCCGGCCCACGACGCCAGCGGCCCCACGACCAGCCAGCCGGCCGGCATGATGACCAGGGAGGCGAACCAGTCGTAGGCGCCGACCCGCGCGCGGACCTGGTCCGGGATCAGTTCCTGCATGGCGGTGAACCACACGCTGTTCCCCACGATCATCGTGAAGCCGAACACTGCCTGCGCCGCCGCGTTCAGCAGCACTGAGCCGGAGAACGCCAGGGCGAGCAAGGGCAGGGCAATGCCGGCCATGAGCAGGTCCGCCGCCACGAGCGGCCGCCGCGGCCTGACCCGCAGGCCGGCGATGCCGCCGGCGACCGCTCCGGCCCCCCAGGCGGCGGACAGGGCACCCCAGGCGGGAGCACCGCCGAGCGAGCGCGCCGCGATGACCGGGCCGAGCACGAAGATGGCCGGGACGACGAAGTTGCCGCAGGCATGGGCGAGCAGGTTGATCCAGTACCAGGGCCGGACGGCGAGCTCATGCCAGCCTTCGGCTAGATCGGCGTGGAACGGCCGGGGCGCCGGGACCGGCCGGGGCGGGACCCGCAGTCGCGCCAGGCAGGCGAGGCTGACGAAGAAGGAGGCGGCATCGGCGGCGAACAGCCAGCCCGGCCCGAGGGCCGCGATCAGCACGCCGCCCGCGGCGGGCCCGGCCACGCTGAAGAAGCTTCCCGGCAGGCCGAGCAGGCTGTTGGCCTGCTGTAGCTGCTCAGCCGGCACGGTCTCGGGCACCAGGGCGGTCGAGGCGGGATCGAAGAACGACGACGCCGCCCCGTACAGTGCTCCCCCGGCGGCGAGTTCCCAGGTGTGCGCGTGCCCGCCCAGCAGCAGGGCCGCGAGGGCCGCCTGAACCACGCCGCGCACGCCGTCGGCGGTCAGCATCACGTACTGCCGCCGCAGCCGGTCGGCCCACACCCCGCCGACCAGCAGGAAAGCGACCCGGGCGACGGTCTTGACCGCGAGCACGACGCCGATGGCGGACGCGGTCCCGCCGACGTGCAAGATCGCGAAGATCAACGCGATCTGCACCACCGCGTCGCCGAGCGCGGAGGTGGCGGAGCCCGCCCACATCAGCCGGAAGGGGCGGCTGGCCAGCGGCCGCAGGACGCCGGCGACCCGCGAGCGCCGGGCGGATGCGCTGGTCGCCTGGGACGGGGGGCAGAAACCTGCCGGGGATGGCCGGGAGCGGCCTGCATCGGTCACGGCAGGCTAGCTTGCCCGGCGGCCGCGCGGGCACCTAGAGTTTCGGCGGGAGGCGAAACATGGGCGTGTGGCTGGTCAGCGCCGACGTGCTGGCCGCGAGCCGGTTCACGACCTCACCGCTGATCGAGACGGTCAACGCGCTTGGCGTGCTGGCGGCCCGGAACCCCCAGCCGTGGGAGCGGGACTGGCTGGCCCGCCACCGTCAGGCGTTCCGTGACCGGCTCCAGGGCGACCCGTTCAGCACGGCGCTGGCCCGGGGCATGCAGTCCGGCGAGTGGCTCCCAGTTGACCTCAGCGCGCCTCCGCGCCCCGGCGACGTCACGTTCGACCAGGAACTTGACCGGGTGCGGAGCGTCCCGCCGCGGGTCGCCAAGTTCGACCTGGCCCAGTCGGCCGGGGGACGGCTACCGGACGCGCTCGACGTTAGCGACCCGGCCGGCGCCTTCGCCGACCTGCTGCAGTGGATATGGGATCACGCCGTCGGGGCGGACTGGCCGCGCAGGAAACGCAAGTACGAGGCCGATATCGTCAGCCGCATCACCGTGCTCGGCCAGCGCGGCTGGGCCGCCGCCATCGGCGGGCTCGCGCCAGAGGTCCGCTGGCTCGGCGACGGGCAGCTGCAGATCACCGTCAAGGACCACCCGCCGATCGACCTGAGCCGCGCCGAGCTCATGTTCATCCCCAGCAGCCTGCGGGACTGGCGGGTCGCCTGGGAATACCCGGCGAGGTTCGCGGTCGTCTACCCCGCGGCCGGAATGCTCGCCGGCTCCGCCGCCCCCCTGGCGCCGGCCCCGCTACGGCGGCTACTCGGGCCGACCAGGGCGCAGATCCTGCTCCTGATCGGCACGCCCATCACCACCACGCAGCTGGCGGCCGTCACCGGGCTCGCGCTCGGGACCATCGGGGACCACCTGCGCGTACTGTCGGACGCGGGGCTGGCCGAACGGCACCGGTCCGGCGTGCACGTCCTATACCACAGGACGCCGGGTGGCAGCCAGCTGCTCGGCCTGCCCGCTAACACGGGTCGTTCGCGTTTAGAAGATTCCCCGTGCTGTACCAGATGGGCGTGGCCCCGTTCAGGTCGAGCGTGGCACTGGCGTCCTGGCGCCCCTGGAACAGCACCCGGTAGCGCTTCTCCCGGAGGGCGCCGGCGCACGCGACGGGCACGCTCGGAACATCGCTGAGGCAGATCGCGGCGCCCGCCGCCAGCTGGTCCGGCGAGAGCCAGGCCGGGGGCGACTTCAGGGTCACGATGTGCTGGAAATCGGGATCGCGGGCGATGTAATGCTCGAGGTGCGCCTCGCCGCCCCGCCCGAACAACAGGTACGTCAGGTGCGACGGGCGAGGAATGTTGAAGTCGAAATGACGGAAGTGGACGACCTCGCGCACCTCAAGCGGCACGTTCGCGGCGAACGGGGATCCGACCGGCGCGGCGTCGGCGTTCGAGTAATCCTCGTAGACGTCGACCTGGAAAGAGCGGAGCGTCCCCGCCTTGATCTGCGGAAGCGTGTACAGCTTGGCGCTGTTCACGAGGTTCCATGGCGTGCGGCGGGGTCCTGCCTGGCGGGCGCGGTAGCCCCGCATGACGACGTCCGGCAGTTCCACTCGGAGAATCACCTGGTACATGTGCTTCTCTTCGGTGAACATCGGCATGTGGGACACGTAGAGCGTCTTGCTGCCGAACATGAAGAAGTTATGGACACCCGGCGTGTCGACGATAGGACTGGAACTGGCCGCCGATGGCGCGCGCCGCGCGGCGCCGAGCAGTGGTGTCGTCGCGACCAGGCCGCCCGAGATGAGTAGGTGGCGCCTGGAGACGCCTGGCTGCTCAGTCATCTTTGTTTCCCCCTGGTTGCTCGATGATCTTCGCTTGTCGGGTTAATGGCCGTGCTCCTGGCGCGGTCACGGGGGGCCGCTGGCGCCGGGTTACCGGCTCCGGTGAACTGGAAAGCGGGTCCGGCGCAGGCGCTCCGCGGCCCGCCCGGCGCGGGCCGTCCCCGCCGGGGCGTCCTGCGACAGGTAGGCAAAGGCCGGCACCTGGCCTGGCGGGGGCGGGTTGACGACCCGGTGGCGGTAGAGAAAGGCCGGGTTGGCGGCATCCGCGCTGCACCCGCCGGCGCAGCCGGCCGGCTTGTTGGCGAACTTCCCAGGCGTGGAGGCAAGGCCGACGAGCTTCACGGTCATGTGCTCGCTCAGCTGGCCGCCGACGGAAATCGGAACGCCGCCGATGGTCACGTCGCTCACCCGGAAGCCTGCTCGTTCCGGCACCTCGAACACGGCCCGCTCGATGAGGCCGGGCCGGCCGCGTTCGATACGGAACCACGCCGGATCCACGGGCTGGCCACCGGGCCCGGCCCAGCCCATCATGTTCAGGTCGTTCATGTACAGGCCGACCGGATTGCGGAGGGTGATGGCGAAGCCCTGCGCCGCCAGCTCATTCACGCTCGCGCCGATGGTCGGGTCGCTGCACCGGTTGGGGCCGCCGTACTGGGCACAGCAGATCAGGGCGTCCGGATCAGACACGATCCGGCCGTTCGCGCCTGAGGCCCGCAGCACGGTCGCGTCCGCGCCGAGCAAGATCTCGGCGGACAGGGAGTTTGACGGCTGGGTCAGGTGCATGATCCCGTCGGTGGTGTTCCAGCGGTTGTAGGGGTTATAGGACCCCTTCGGGTACACCACAAGCGGGTTGCTTGAGCCGGGGTCGTCGACCAGGTCGACAGCGCAGATCAGGTCCTCGTACCGCACCTGCGGGCTGACGTACTCCCGGTACAGCTCAAGCAGCAGCTTGCGATCGCCAATGGTGGGGTAGGCCGGCTCGCCATTGAGGTTGAGCAGGGTGTCGCCGTGCAGTGCCTGCCAGTACTCAGGCGGCTCGGAAGTGAACGTGACCCGGCGGATGCCGCCGTCCGGGTCCCTGGTAACCCGCCACTCGCAGTACTCGTCCTGGGGCCGGTAATAGAGGTTCGCCCACTGGCCACCGTAGAAGTACCCACCGGGACCGCTCATCGACTGCGTCAGCGGGAGCGGGTGGTCGGCTATCGCGAGCGCGTGCGAGCGGCCCCAGCGGTTGCGCAGCGTCCCGGGAAAGCCGTTCCACACGATCTCCTGCTCGACCGCCGGGCCGCTCGGATGGGTCGTGAGCTGGTTGTAGTACTGGCAAGGCTGGCCGTCGAGATCGTACTTCTCCGCCGCGACGGACTCATCGAACCACCCGGAAACCGCGCGGCTCCACGCGGCCCGCTGCCCGGGAATCCGGTCGAAGTCCGTCATGAACCCGGGCGGGTCATATGCCGTGATCATCGCTTACCGGAATCCCGTGACGCAGGAATACGGAAATGCGCAAGCAATCGCGCCGTAAAGTTTGATATTTGACACTTAGATGGCAATTGCATTTACGACTCCCCCCTGTGCGTGAACGATGAACAATGTACACCGCCAGGCGGCGAACGAAATGCTAAACCTGAAAAGTGTGCTTTTCTTAGAAAGGCGAATGTAAGTCCGTGAAGAGGCCTACGGGTCATTGATTCCGGTGTGCCCGGTTGGGCGGCATAACGTACCGCGGGAGCGGCACGGAGCCGCTACTCGCACGCACAGCTCTTCACACGATGAGTGACGAGAAAAACGCATACCGTAGTAGCATCCCGCCATCGGTGGCCGTGGTGCCCGTGGACGGTGCGGGCAGCCACGCAGTTGGCCTTGTCTTGAGCAACCGGGGGGAAACAGGATGACTGAGCGGCCGGGCGTCTCCAGGCGCCGACTACTCATCTCAGGCGGCCTCGCCGCGACGGTGCCGTTGCGGCCCAGGGAAAGCGTCGATAATCCAGACTCCCCTCCTGGCCGGCCAGCGCGCGAGACGGCGTACACGGTTCCGGCCGGGACGGCGGCGGCGGGCCAGGGCCAGGCGCCCGAGGAGCCGTACCTCGACGGTGACGAGATCCAGGGGAACGTGGTGCCGGGCTTCATGAAGCCCTACATGGGGGTCCTCGCCCTGGGCATCGGCGACGTGGCCGGGGCCAAAAAGTGGCTGGCCGGCGTCGCGCCCCGGGTCACGACCCTGGCCGAGGCGATGCAGTCGCGCGCGAAGGTTCGCGCCCATCGCGGTCTCGGGCCCGAGCGCCTGCACCAGCTTGGCGCGCGGCCGCCCGGCATGAACGACGTCTGGCTGAATATCGCCCTGAGCAGCGGCGGGCTCTCGAGGCTGCTGAGCGGAGGCGACCATGCCGGGGACCTCGGCTTGTTCGCGGACCAGGGATTCCAGCGCGGGCTCGCGGCCCGGTCGTCGCTACTCGGGGATCCCGCTGACCCCTCCGCGGAGGGCAACCCCGCCAACTGGGTTTTCGGCGGCCCTGGCCGCGAGGCGGACGTGCTGCTGATCCTGGCCGCGGACTGCGAGAAGGCGGGCACGCGCCTGCTCGCCGAGGTGCGCGCGGAAGCGGCAGCGAGCGGACTCACCGTCCTCTACGAGGAGTCGGGGTACAAGCTGGGCGCGACCGGCATCGAGCACTTCGGCTTCCAGGACGGGATCTCCCAGCCGGGAGTGCGGGGCCGCCTGGCGGGTTTCCCCGGCGGTTACATCACCCCGCGGGCGATCGACCCCTCCAGCCGGCCCGATGCCTGGCTGTACGGCCTTCCCGGGCAGTACCTGGTGTGGCCGGGCGAGTTCGTGTTCGGCTACCCGCGCTCGGGCGCGGACCCGCTGATTCCCGGCCAGGTCAACCTGCCCGGGCCGGCCTGGAGCAGGAACGGCTCGTATCTCGTGTTCCGGCGGCTGCGCCAGGACGTGGCCGGCTTCCGTGCGTTCCTCGCGGAGTCCGCCCAGGCACTCTCCGTGCGGCCCGGATTCGAGGGGGTGACCCCCGAGTGGGTGGGGGCGCGGCTCGTGGGCCGCTGGCCGAGCGGCGCGCCGGTCGCCCGCGTCCCCTACGCGGACGACGCCGTGCTCGGGGTCGACCGGCTCGCCAACAACGTCTTCGGGTTCGCGGCCGACGCGGTGGAAGACCCGCTGGCGGCCGGGTTGAAGGCCGGGTACTGGCCCGCTGCGAAGGCAGACCCGGTCGGGCTCACGTGCCCGATGGCGGCGCACATACGCAAGGTCAACGCCAGGGAAGCCGCCAACGACCTCGGCGGGCGCCGGGCGTCGTTCAACCGCCGCATCCTGCGCCGGTCGCTGCCCTTCGGGTCACCCCTGGGGGAAGTATCCGGGCATGACCCGGACGACGGCAACCGCGGCCTGCTGTTCGCCTGCTATCAGGCGTCGATCGAGGACCAGTTTGAATTCCTCGCCAACGGGTGGATGGGAAGCGCGATGCGCCCGCGAAGCCCGGGTGGCTTCGACATGATGATCGGCCAGAACGGGATGCCGGGCGATGACCGGATGCGTAGCTGCACGGTATTCGGCCGGGGAGCGGTTCCGGCGACACTGACGACGATGAGCGATTTCGTCGTTCCCACCGGCGGCGGCTACTTCTTCAGCCCTTCGGTCAGCGCGCTAAAAGAGGTGCTTGCCGTGTGAAATACCGCGTGGCCTGCTGAGCCAGCGAAAGGCCGGCCCGGCGCGTATCGTGATGCGCAAGAACCCGGGCGGAGGAAGCGATGTTCGACACCACCATCGCCGGCAGCCTGCCGAAGCCGACCTGGCTCGCTGAGCCGAACCGCCTGTGGGCGCCCTGGCGGCTCGCCGGCGCCGAGCTCGACGACGCCAAGCGCGACGCCACCCTGCTCGCCCTCAAGCTGCAGGAGGACTGCGGCATCGACGTCGTGACCGACGGCGAGCAGTCCCGGCAGCACTTCGTGCACGGCTTCGCCGAATTCGTCGACGGCATCGACTTCGCGCACAAGGTCGAGATGGGCATCCGCGCCGACCGGTACAAGGCGGAGGTGCCGCAGGTCACTGGCGAGCTTCGGCTCAAGGGCCGCGTGCATGCGGCCGAGGCACGGCTCGCGCGCGCCCACACGACGCGCCAACTGAAGATCACCCTGCCCGGCCCGATGACCATCGCCGACACCGTAGCGGACGCCCATTACGGCGACCGGGCGACGATGGCGATGGCGTTCGCCGGCCTGCTGAACGCCGAGGCGCGCGCGCTCGCCGCCGACGGCGTCGACGTGATCCAGTTTGATGAGCCGGCCTTCAACGTCTACATGGCGGCGGTTAAGGACTGGGGCATCGAGGCGCTGCACCGCGCGATCGAGGGGGTCGGCTGCACCACCGCGGTTCACATCTGCTACGGCTACGGCATCACGGCCAATATCGACTGGAAAGCCACGCTCGGCGGGGAATGGCGCCAGTACGCGGAGATATTTCCCGCGCTTGCGCAAAGCCGCATCGGCCAGGTCTCGGTCGAGTGCCGCAATTCGCGCGTGCCGATGAGCCTGCTGCGGCTCCTCGACGGAAAGGACGTTCAAGTCGGCGTGATCGATGTCGCGACCGATGAGGTGGAAACGCCCGAGCAGGTGGCGGCCGTGATCGGCGAAGCGATGAAATACGTGCCACGCGAGAGGATCATCGCTAGCACCAATTGCGGAATGGCGCCGATGCGCCGGGACATTGCCTACGGCAAGCTCGCCGCGCTCGCCCAAGGCGCGGCGCTCGCGCGTGAGCGGTTCAGCTGAGTAAGGAAAGCTGGCGGCGGGACCCGTCGCCGGGAGGCGGGAAGATCCGGGTCTCGTACTCGGCCCCGTCAGCGTCCGCGTCGGCCATGCGGTCATAGGCGGCCAGGACCAGCTGCCTGTCGCGCCGGCTGTCGTCACCCCGGCTCATCTCTCGTTCGGTGCCGCCGGCACCCCCCTCATTGGGCGCCCCGCCTAGGAGCGTGCCGATGATGTACTCCACGTCGTCGCGGCGGCCGATCCCGTACATGCGGAAGAAGAACGCGTCCAGTTCCGCTCGCAGGCTGGCCCGGCGCTCGGGGTCCCAGTCGAACGGGTCCCCAGTGTCGTCCAGGTCGCGGGCGAACGGGCGCATGTCGGGCGCGGTGTACACGAGCTCGAGCACCCGGGGGACGATGAACGGCAGGTGCGGCTCAAGCACGTCGGGGACCGGCACGGGAAGCTGCTTCCAGTGAGTGGCCCGCATGACAGGGCCGTCGAGCTTCTGCCGGGCGACGTACTCGAACACCAGCGAGCTCTGCGCGGCGATCAGGGCCGCGGCGAACGGCGGGACGACACGCGGCAGCATCACGGGCAGGGAGCCGGCCGTGGCCGCGCGCGGCAAGACCACCGCGACGGCTGTTCGATCAAGCACGGGCCGCTCATGCACGGGCGCGCGCCAGACGCACAGCCATTGCCACTTCCAGCCGAGTTCCGCGAAGCGGTCCGCGACGCCCGGCCGCTCCACGTCCACGCCTTTACGCTGGACAGCGACCGGGCCGTGCTCGGCGATCCAGTACCTCGGTTTCGCGACTTCGTGGTCGAACAGGTCGATCATCGGGGGCTCAAAGACCGGGAGCATGCGCCGGCCGTCGCGGGTAAAGGTGCTCCCCGCCGACTCCCAGCCCTCCTCTCGCAGTTCCCGCTCAACGCGCAGCAGCCCGGTGTCGGCGGCGGCGCGCGGGAACGCCGTTGCCAGCCTCATCTTCCACGGGTTCCCGCCCACCTGTGTCTCGTCCCACAGGGCCGGCACGCGACGGTAGATCGCCGCCGTGAGCGCCGCGTCCCGGGCGCCGCGGAAGGCCGGGAGCCCGCCGGTATTCGGGTTGATGAGGGCGACCTCGCCCGCCGTCAGCGTGAACGTCCGGCCGTCGTCGCCTAGTCCGGCCGGGTCGTCCAGCCAGAACGCGAATCTCGCGGCCCCGCCGTGGGCCGCGGGCGCCGCGCCGCCGACGATGGTGAGCAGGCAGCGCTCCGCGTCGGGACCTGTGAAGTCATACAGGGACGCCAGCGCGCCGCGCCGCATCAGGCCGCCGAGCAAGTGCCGGGCGCCAGGGGCGGCCGCGGTCCCTGGGGCGACGGCGCAGCCCGCGCGGCCCTCTGGCGTGAGGATCGCCGCGGCGCGCTCCGTGAAAAGCAGGTCCGCGCGCAGCGCCGACACGCCGGGCTCAGCCAGGCCGGCCGCACATTCAGGGTACGCGCCTGAACGGGTGGCGAACATGAAGACCGTGCTGCCCTCGCGGCGGTCGATCTTCTTGCGTGGCGGGGCGGACAGCACGCAGCTGAACCCGCCGTGCCAGCGTGTCTCGCCCTCGCGAACCCGGAAGACGCCGGGGAACTCCAGGTGCCAGTGGAAGAACTTGTACTCGCCGCGCAGCCGTTCAATCTCCCGATGAGTTTCGGGGAGGATTCCCTCGGCCTCCCGTTCTCGCAGGTCCCGTAGGACCCGGTTGACGATCGCGGGTGGTGCGCCCGGCGTCTTGGCCCAGGCGAAGGCCGCGCACCAGGCGTCGGCGACCAGGCGTCTCGCGCGGAAGGCAGCCGAGTCGCGCCACTTCTGGTACTCGGCCGCCGCAGCGCGGGCATCGGCCGGCGCCCCGGCAGGGAACTGCCCGATCCTCGCCAGGGACCTCGCCAGTGCCTCGTTGGAGTGGGCGTAGTCGCCCTGCTCGCTGAACAGGGTGGCCTGCCCCGGGTCCGGCTTGGCGTTGGCGCGGCGCAGGGAGCGGGCATATCCGCGGTCATCACCGTCGGCCGGCCGGAACGCCTCGTCAGGGACGCCGCTCTCGATCAGCTCCGGGCTCGCACCGATCAGGGCATTGCCTTGCCTGACCCGACCGTCCAGGAAGGGCAGCGCCATTCCCGGGACGTCGGCCGCCAGCCGCAGGCGGTCCTTTGCCTGCTCCACCGCCTCGCCGCTTACGTCCACGCCGTAGACGCAATTGCCCACCACCTCGCGCATCGCGCGCCGCAGCGCGTCCGGTGACGGGTTCGCCTCGCGGGCCTCCGCCACCCGTCGCGCGATCCTGCGGGCGGCCGCGACGAGGAGGCTCCCCGCGCCACAGGCCGGGTCGCAGACGGTCACCGCCAGCAGGGCCTGCGCGACCTCTTCGCCGGTGTTCTTCTTCCGCTTCGCGGCCTGTGCGCCGCGTTGGGCCGCGGCGTCAAGCACCGGCTCGAGGGCGCTGTCGAGAAGGCAGTCAACGAGCGGTTGAGGCAGGCGGTCGGTCACGGCCCCGCCCGCCGAGGCCGGCTCCCCGGCCGGTCCCTCACCGGAAGGCATCGGACCGTCCCGCATGATCCGTTCCCCGTCGTCGTCGTGCCGGACGCGGACCGGGCCGGGCCACGTCTCCCAACCAGACATATCATGCCATCACGCGGACGGCCTGACCCACTGCCGGGCCGTCAGCACCAAGCCGCCTAGGGATAGTTCCTCGCGTCCCGCGTCGTTGAGCGTCAGGTCAACTACCGCCCGCTCGCCCAGGACGTCACGCGGTGACGGGACCCGTAACTGATTTGCCCGGCCTCACGGGTGTCGGCCATCATGGCGCGCATGGGGCACCTTGAGGTCGCGCACGTCGACTACTACCTGCCGGACGGGCGGCTGCTGCTCAGCGACACCAGCTTCCGGGTCGGGCAGGGCGACGTCGTGGCGCTCGTGGGCCCGAACGGTGCGGGCAAGAGCACGCTGCTCAAGCTCGCCTCCGGTGAGCTGAAACCGGATTCGGGAACGGTGGCGACCAGCGGCGGTCTTGGCGTGATGCCACAGTTCGTCGGGTCCGTGCGGGATGAGCGGACCATCCGGGACCTGCTGGTGGCCGTGGCGCAGCCGACGGTCCGGGCCGCGGCGCTGGCCGTGGACGCGGCCGAGCTTACCATCATGGAGCGCGACGACGAGGCCGCGCAGTTGGCCTACGCGCAGGCGCTGTCCGACTGGGGCGACGCGGGCGGGTACGCGGCCGAGACCATCTGGGACATGTGCACGATGGCCGCGCTCGGCGTGCCGTACGAGAAGGCCCAGTGGCGCCAGGTTCGCACCCTGTCCGGCGGCGAGCAGAAGCGCCTCGTCCTCGAGGCACTGCTGCGCGGCCCCGATGAGGTGCTGCTGCTCGACGAGCCGGACAACTACCTGGACGTCCCCGGCAAGCTGTGGCTCGAGGGCCAGCTGCGCGACACGGCCAAGACCGTCCTGTTCGTCTCCCACGACCGGGAACTGCTCGCCCAGGCGGCGTCGGTGATCGTCAGCGTCGAGCCGGCTCCTGGCGGGTCGGACGTGTGGGTCCACGGCGACGGCTGGGCCTCGTTCCGCGAGGCGCGCGAGCACCGCTTCGAACGGTTCGAGGAGCTGCGCCGCCGTTGGGATGAAAAGCACGCTCAGCTCAAGAAACTCGTCGCCGACATGCGCCAGTACGCCGCCCGCAGCGATGCCATGGCCTCCCGCTATGCCGCCGCGCAGACCCGGCTGCGCATGTTCGAGGAGGCGGGGCCGCCGCCCGAGCCCCCCCGCAAGCAAGACATCAAGATGCGGCTGCGCGGCGGCCGCACCGGCAAGCGCGCGATCACCTGCGCGGGCCTGGAACTTACCGGGCTGATGAAGCCGTTCAGCCTCGAGGTCTTCTACGGCGAGCGGGTGGCGGTGCTCGGTTCTAACGGCTCGGGCAAGTCGCATTTCCTGCGCCTGCTCGCGGGACAGGATGTCCCGCACGCGGGCGGCTGGAAGCTCGGCGCGCGGGTCCTCCCCGGGTTCTTCGCTCAGACCCACGCCCACCCGGAGCTCGAGGGGCGGACGCTGGTCGCCATCCTGTGGGACCTCCATGCCCGCGACCGCGGCGCCGCAATGAGCGTACTTCGCCGCTACGAGCTGGAGCACCAGGGCGACCAGCGGTTCGGCCACCTCTCCGGTGGCCAGCAGGCCCGCTTCCAGATCCTGCTGCTTGAGCTCCAGGGCTCGACGGCGCTGCTCCTCGACGAGCCCACCGACAACCTGGACCTGGAATCCGCCGAGGCCCTTCAGGAGGGACTGGAGTCCTACGAGGGCACCGTCCTCGCCGTCACCCACGACCGCTGGTTCGCCCGCACCTTCGACCGCTTCCTCATCTTCGGCTCCGACGGCATCGTCCGCGAGACACTTGAGCCGGTCTGGGATGAGTCCCGGGTCAAACGCGCCCGCTAGGAGTCGCTAAACGTACTCCCATACCGTGATGTTGGCGGTGAGGCTGGACCCGTCATCGCGGGTGACCTGGATGGAAGCGAGGTCTCCCCCGCTCCCGACCACGCACAGGCCGCTGCGGGAGGCCGGCCCGATCTCGCTGAGCGGCTCGGACTGGCCGGTTGCCTGCCGTACGGCGCTTACGCAGTGCTGGTAGGTGAGGGCTTCGCCGTGCGGCAGCACGGCGATGTGCCCGGCCGATGCGAGGTACCCGTCGGCGACCTCGACGTCGGTACTGGTCCCGGGAACGATCTGGATGCGCGCCCCGTCGCCGGCGAGGTTAATGCCCCAGCCGTCGCCGAGGCCAAAGCCCGCTGTATGCCAGACCACGGTCCCGTTGGCCGGCAGATCTGACTCCTGTTGCTTCGGGGAATCGGACAGCCCCCAGGCGGTCCACCACACCATGGCGGCTACCACAGCAACGGCCGCGACGGTTTGCACGGCATTCCTGGGGAGGAAATCGAGAGGCTGGCCAGCCGACGCGGGCGACGCCGGCGGGGGTGCCCCGCCGGCCCGCGAGGTGCTTCGCGGCGGCGGCTGCGGTGCGGCGGCCGGCGGCCAGGCCGGGGCGCCCGGCACCCGGGACTCGTCATAGGAGGCGCGCCGCCGGGGGTCAAGGAGCGTTTCCGCCGCGTTCCCCACCTCGACGAACCCGCGCGCCGCAGCAGGGTCGCTGCCGCTGACATCGGGATGGTAGCGCTTGGCCAGTACCCAGAAGGCGCGCCTGATCTCTGCCTCAGACGCTGTGCCTGGTACGCCGAGAACGTCATACAAGTCACGTGACACGGGCTCACCTTCCCGCGGCCACGCGGAAACAATCTCACTGTAGCCGGGCACGCCCGCTAGCGGGGGCCCGCGTCTCGTCGCTCTTCCCACTGGCCGGCCCAGGGAGGGGCTTGCATCTCCTCCCACCGCGGGCCTCCGCCACGCGTCGCGCGATCCGGTCGGCCGCCGCCACCAGGAGACTCCCCGAGCCGCAGGCCGGGTCGCAGACGGTCACCGCCAGCAGGGCCCGCGCGACTTCGGTCGCTGCGCCGGAGTTCTTCTGGTTTCGCGAGGCCTGCCCGCCCCGCTGGACCGCGGCGTCGAGAACCGGCTCAAGGGCGCTGTCGAGAAGGCAGTCCACGAGCGCCGGCGGCAGGCAGTCGGTCGTGGCCTCAGTCACCAGACACATCATGCCATCAGGGACACCGCGCAGCCGTAACTGATTTCTACCTGGGACGGCGCGCATCCGGCCATGGAGGGTGGTCGGTCGGCTCAGTCCATGGAGGGCGGGAAGGCGGCTCAGGCCAGGGGCGGGCGGGCTGCGCCTGGGCGGCGGGGGCGGCCCGCTCGGGCGGGATGACCATCTGGCTGGCGGTCGGGCGCCGGTGTCCGGCGGTCCCGCGCCCGCGGTGCCCCGGGCGCAGGCGCACGGCGAACGCGGCGGCGGACAGCAGGAACAGCACGCCGGTTACGGCGAGCCAGTGCCCGAGGTACGGGTTAAGCGACAGGTCCGTGGTGCGCGGGAAGTGGGAGGGGATGCGGAAGATCAGCGGGAACCAGATCAGCAGCAACATGCCGGACAAGGCCGTGGGAACACGCAGGTAGTTGATCCACGGCACGGCCGGCAGGTTCGGCGGACGGTGCCGGAACACCGTCGTGACCGACCGGTCGGCGAGCACGTAGAGCGGGAAAAGGACCAGGTCGTGGCCGACCACCGCGGCGATGAACCAGATGAGGACCTCGACGGGCTTGACCTGCAGCAGCGCGCCCCCGGCGTACCCGGTGAGCGTGACGCAGCCGAACATGGCGAGCAGGTGCAGCGGGTTGGCGCCGTACCAGCGCTTGAACCAGCGCATGTCAACTCCGGAAGGTCAGGCTGGACACCCACTTGGTGTTGTGCACGCCAGGGTTGTTGGGCACGATCACCCGGGCCGGGTAGCCGTGGTCGAGCGAGAGGTCCGCGCCGTTGACCCGCAGGGCAAGCAGCGAGTCCGGGTCCATGATCTGCGTACCGGACAGGACCGCCCGGTTGAATCCCCCGCTTGCCTGCAGCGACCGCACGAGGACGCTCGACGGGCTGGCGACGCCGGACAGCGCGGCGAGGTCGCGCAGCCGGACGCCAGTCCAGGTCTGGTTGTCGGTGGACCAGCCTTCGACGCACGCGATGGGGAGGCTGGCGGTGTGCTGTTCCATCCGGAGCAGGTCAGCCCGGCTCAGCAGCGCGGGGGCCTGACCCCCCTGGTCATCGGTTCCGACGCTGAGCCGCCACTTCTCCCCTGTTTCAACCACGCTGATCCGCGCGTTACGGGCGGTGTTGTTGACCTGGAAATCGCCGACGGTGCCGGCGTCGGCGCCGGTGACGGGCTGGTCGTGCGGCGCGAGCAGCGCGGTCTGGCGGAACACCCCGCCCAGGGACTGGCCCACCGACAGCAGCGCGACGAGGGCTGAACCCGCGCCGGCGAAGGCCAGCACGCCGCGCCGGGAAATCGTCGGAGCGGCGGGGGCCACCGGGGCCAGGTACCCCGCATCCGGCGGCTCCGGGCGCGTATGGGCCAGGTTCGTCCGCATCTCCGCGATGAAGCCCCGGCTGCGCAGCGCCCTGATCATGACCGGGAACTTGACCGTCACGTGGACGACCAAGCCCGCGATGAACACCCACGCACCGTAGAAGTGCAGCGTGTAGAAGGAGGCGGGGAACGGGTACCACGTCTGGATGTTCAAGATCCCCGTCGCGAACTCGAACCCCGCGCCCCCGACGACCAGGAACAGCGACAACCGTTCCAGCGCATGCGCGAACGAGCGCAGCGGCGGCCACTCGAACAGCTTCGGCAGCACCGACCACATCTTGAACAGCACGATCGGCACTAGCGCCAGACCCAAGGTGACGTGGACGCCCTGGGTGAGCCGGTAGAGCCAGTACGGGTGGGTGGGCCAGGAGAACAGGTAGAAGCCGAGCGGGCCCTTGTCCGGTGTCGTGTCGTTGAGCGGGCTGAGGTCCGGGTTGTAGGCGGCGTAGGACAGCAGGCCGGTCGCGAACATCACGGGGATGGAGAGCAGCAGCAGCAGTCCGAGTACCGAAGTCAGCCAGGGGCCGCGGATCGGGCTGCGCCAGAACGAGCGGCGCGACGGACCGGGAGGACCCGATGGGTCTTTCATGAGCGGTGGCTCTCTCGTGGACAACCTCACGAGCCGGCCGCCGTGCCGCTGTTCAGGATGCTCAGGACGCGCTGGCAGGAACCGCCGCGCGGGATCCAGACGACGGCGGGGCTTGGCTGGTTCCTCCCGACCGGGATGAGCAGCGTGGCCGGGCCCGCGGGCAGCGGCTGCAGGCACTCCTGGTAGTACTCGAGTAGCTGTGGCGGGCCCGCGAGCGCCTTGCCGCCGCCGGAGCTGATGATCGCGCTGAACTGCTGGTCCCTGACCGCCGCGCCCGCGCTGCGCCTGTAGCTCACGATCCCGGCCCGGTCGGTGGCCCGCAGGACGTCGTACACCGCGCCCGGGGCCGCGGACGGTCCCATTCCCGCCTGCAGGCTCAGGCTGGGGTCGGTGGCGACCGCGACGTCACCGCCGAGCGCCCGCATGCCCGCGATCAGCCTCATCCCAACGGCGCGGGCGGAGCTCGCGGGCAGCGCACGGGACGGGTGGGAGGTGGCCAGCAGGAAGACGGACTGGGCGAGGATGAGGACGCCTGCCACGGTGGTCACCAGCCGACCGGTGCCCGACCGGCCCGGGTCGTGGCCGAGCGCCAGGCCCGCGAGCAGCGCGACCGCGAGGTAGGCGGGCAGCACGTCGTTGATGGCGCCGCCGCTGTGCACGAGGGTGGCGTAGCCACCGACGGCCAGCGCGGCGCAGCCGGCCAGCAGCTCGCGGGGCACCCGGCGCGCGCCGATGAGGGCGGCGCCCGCGGCCAGGCCCATCGCGGTCGCCAGGGCCGTCCAGAACCAGCCGAAGTTGCTGACGGTCAGCGATTGCCCGCTCATCTGCTTGAAGACGTAGTAGGTGTACCAGCCGCCGCTGGTCAGCCTCAGCATGAGCGTGCTGAGGCAGACGACGGTGAGCGCGGTGAGCGCGGCGACGCGGGCGAGCCCGCGGCGCGGGCCGAAAAGCAGCACGGCGGGCACGGCGACCAGTTCGGCGAGCCCCGTCTGCTTGGTGAGGGCCGCGGCGGCGAGCAGTGTCCCGGCGGCGATGGCGCCGGGCGTGCGGCGCATCCACCGGACGGCGTACAGCGCGCCGATGCTGAGCGCGAGGAAGAGCGAGTCGACCCGGCCGATGTCGAGCCAGTCGCCCGCGGTGAAGTAGGTCGCGGCGAAGACGCCCGCGGCGCCGACGCCGGCCGCGATGCTTCCCGTTTCCCGCTGGACCAGGCGGGCAAGCAGCGCGAAGCACGCGAGCGAGGAGGTCAGGGACACCAGCCGCAACGCCAGGTACGAGGCGCCGAGGACGCGGGCGACGGCGGCCGACACGTAGAAGTAGAGCGGCGGGTACCCGTCGGGAACGTAGCCGACGGACGGCGCCGGGTACAGCGCCTGCCCGGCCAGGATGCGGTGCACCTCGACGAGCGAGTTGCCCTCCAGCTGCTCCAGGGAGAACGGGTAATCCAGGCGGCGCAGCGCGACGAGCAGGTAGGCGCCGATCGCGACGACGCCGACGAGCGCCGCGGCCAGCCGCGCGGCCCGTGGCGCCCATGGCCTGGGCTGGCGGCGAGGTGCCTGCGCAGCGGCGTTCCGCGGAAGTGACGCGACGCCCGGACTGCTGAGGGTCATGCCACGTATTACATGGCATCCGGCATGTCGCGAAGCGGGGAATCGTCTTACGAAATAAGGGTCAATCTGGACTCGGCCGGGCGGCGGAAATGCGACCGGAATGCTGAATCTTACAGATTGATGAATTCGCGGGGCGTCGCGGGCGCCCCGGCCGGGAATGTGAATAATCTCGGGCCCATGCGTGTCCTGGTTACCGGCGGGGCCGGCTTTATTGGATCCCATGTCGTCGAAGCGCTCACCGGCGCGGGTCATGAGGTGCGCGTGCTTGACGCGCTCCTGCCGTGCGTCCACCCCGGCGGGCTCCCGGCGTGGTCCGGCGATCCCGGCTTCGAGTTCGTGCACGGCGACGTCCGCGACGAGAAGGCCGTCGGCGACGCGCTGCGCGGCGTCAGCGCGGTCTGCCACCTGGCGGCGATGGTCGGGCTCGGCGTCGACTTCAACGACGCGCCGTTGTATGCGGGCTGCAACGACCTGGGGACCGCGGTGCTGCTTGCCGCGATGGCCCGGGCGGGCCTTGACCGGCTCGTGCTGGCCTCGTCGATGGTCGTCTACGGCGAGGGCCGCTACTCGTGCACGGGATCGTCGTGCGCTGGGTCGTCGAGCACTGGGTCGGCTAGCTCGGGACACGGGCCGGCCGCGACGCCGCCGCCGCGGCAGGCGGCCGACCTTGACGCGGGCCGGTTCGAGCCGCGCTGCCCGCGCTGCGGCGAGCCGCTGGCCCCTGAGCTCGTGCCCGAGGACGCCCCGCTCGGGCCGCGCAACGTCTACGCCGACACCAAGCTGGCCCAGGAGCACCTTTCCGCCTCGTGGGCCAGGTCGACCGGCGGGCAGGCGGTGGCCCTGCGCTATCACAACGTGTACGGCCCCGGGATGCCACGCGATACCCCGTATGCCGGGGTGGCGTCGTTCTTCCGCTCCTCCTTGGAAGCGGGCCGCGCGCCGCGGGTCTTCGAGGACGGCGGACAGCGGCGGGACTTCGTCCACGTCCGCGACGTGGCCGGCGCCACCGCCGCCGCGCTTGAGGCGGTCGCCGGCCCCGGTGTCCACGGCGGGCCGGGCACGCTGCGCGCGTACAACGTCGGCAGCGGTACCCCGCGCACCGTGGGCCAGCTGGCTTCCGTCCTCGCTGACGCCTGCGGTGGCCCCGACCCCGTTGTCACCGGCGAGTACCGGCTCGGCGACGTCCGGCACATCACCGCGTCAAGCGAGCGAATCTGGCGGGAGCTGGGGTGGCGGGCCTCCGTGCCGTTCGCCGCCGGGGTCGCGGAGTTCGCGTCGGCACCCGCCGGCCGGGCCGCCTTCGCGGGCCGGTAGCCAGCCCCGGTGCCAACGTGCCAGGCCGGTTATTTCAGATTCCTTACAACTAGCGGCGGGCCAGGCTTGACTTGAGCAAGAGACTGCCCAGACAGTGAAAGGAGAGGTGAGAGAGCGTCGAGATATGCCGGTTGCCTTGACGGCTGGGTCGAGTTGCGGCGGCGGGTGAGGCGGAGATCCCGTGCGGGAGATCACCAGGCGGCAAGCGCTGGCCGCGGCGTTTGGCGTCGGTGTGCTAGCGGCCGACGGTGTCTACCTCGCGAGCGGGCATTCCTCCGCCTGGTCGGCTGACACCAGCGCGGGCCCGGTTTACCGGCTCGGCGCCAGCGGCTACACGCCGGACGGCACGGCGGGCCGGACCGCCGCGTACCCGTTGTCCGCGGTGCGGCTGCTTGACTCACCGTTCCGTGACAACCAGCTGCGGAACCTGAGCTACCTGCGGTTCCTCGACCCGGACCGGATGCTCCACACGTTCCGGCTGAACTACGGGCAGCCGTCGGCCGCCAGGCCGATCGGCGGCTGGGAAAGCCCGGACTCGCTGATCCGCGGCCACACCGTCGGCCACCTGATGTCCAGCCTCGCGATCAGCTACGCGAACACCGGGGACCCGGGCAGCAAGGCGACCGGGGCCTACCTCGTCGGCGAACTCGCGAAACTGCAGCGGGCCGCGCCGTCCGCCGGGTACTCGCCCGGCTACCTGTCGGCGTTCCCTGAGCAGTTCTTCGACTGGCTGGAGGCCGGCCAGACGGACCGGGTCTGGTCCCCCTACTACATGATCCACAAGTACCTGGCGGGCATGATCGACCAGTACGAGCTCGCGGGGGCCGACCAGGCAATCGACGTCGCGATGCGGCTAGCCGACTGGGTGGACCGGCGAACTGCCCCGCTGTCGTACGCGCACATGCAGCAGATCCTGGCCACGGAGTACGGCGGCCTGCCCGAGTCGCTGGTGAACCTGTACGCCATCACCGGGGTGCAGCGGTACCTGACCGTGGCACAGCGCTTCTACCACGCGCGGTTCCTTGATCCGCTCGCGGCGGGCCAGGACGACCTGGCGGGTGAGCAGTGCAACGTGAACACGCCGAAGATCCTCGCCGCGCTGCGGATGTGGGAGGTGACCGGCGACCAGAAGTACCGCGATATCGCGGAAAACTTCTGGCAGTTCGCCACGGGGCAGCACAGCTACGTGATCGGCGGCCAGGGTAACCACGAGCACTGGGACCCGCCCGGCGTGATCGCCGCCGCCCTGTCCAACTACACGTGCGAGGGCTGCGTCACCTACAACGCGCTCAAGCTCACCCGGCTGCTGCATTTCCACGATCAGGCCCGGACGGACGTGCTCGACTATTACGAGCGCGCCCTGTTCAACCAGATGCTCGGCGTCCAGGACCCGGATTCCCCGCACGGCTTCACCGTCTACTACACGGGGCTGTCGGCGGGCGCCGTCAAGCAGCAGCCGCTGAACTACTTCCCCGCGGGCAACCCGGATGCCTACGCGACCGACTACGACACGTTCACCTGCGACACCGCGACCGAGCTTGAGACCCAGGCCAAGTTCGCGGACACGATCTACTCGCGGGACTCCCGTGGCGTGTACGTCAACCTGTTCATCCCGTCCGAGGTTCGCTGCGCCGATCACGGCGTGACCATCCGCCAGGAGACCGGCTTCCCGGACGATCCCGTGGTGCGGCTCACCGTGGCCAGCGGTTTCGCCACGATGACGCTGCGGGTGCGGGTGCCGTCCTGGACCGCGGGGCCGCCCGGGGTCGTACTCAACGGCGCGCGGCTCGCCGGGACCGTCACGGGCGGCTGGATCGCCATCCTGCGGCACTGGCAGCCGGGCGACCGGCTGGAGGTCACGCTGCCCATGCGGCTGGCGCTCCACCGCGCGCCGGACGCGCCGTCCGTGCAAGCGGTGAGCTACGGCCCGGTCGTTCTCGCGGGCCGCGGCGCCGGCGCCGCCTACGCGGCTCCTGGCGCCGCGACCGACGTCATCGACAATGCCGCCATCCTGGGCAGCATCAGGCACCCCGCGGCGCCGCGAACCGCGCCGCACCCGCCCGAGTTGCCGGTGCTCGACACCGCGTCCGTGCACCGGACCGCCGCCGCGCCGATGGCGTTCACCGCGACGGCCGACGGCCATCCGGTGACTCTGATCCCGGTCGCCCGGGCCGCGCACGAGCCATTCACCGTCTACTGGCAGGCCAGCCCGGGCTAGGGAACGCGGTCCTGGCGGTCCGCTGGCTTTTCGATGCCCCATAAGAATTCCATAAGAAATACCGCGCCCGCTGGCCCCGCGGCCGCTCACATGGGCCCAGAGTGTTATTTCTCTATTTCGTAAGGCTTGTTAGCCATATTGTGACCGGCATCGGTAATAACGTCACTGCCGTGACAGTTGACGTGATCCTGCCGTGCCTCAATGAGGCGTCGGCTGTGCCCTGGATGCTTGAGAGGATGCCCGCCGGCTTCCGCCCCATCGTGGTCGACAACGGCTCCACCGACGGATCGGACGAGATCGCGAGGTCGCTCGGCGCGACCGTCGTGGCCGAGCCGGCCCGGGGTTTCGGTGCGGCCGCGCACGCTGGGCTGCTGGCGGCGACCAGCGACGTGGTGTGCTTCTGCGACTGTGACGGCAGCCTCGACCCGCAGCAGCTTCCCCGCATCACCGGGCCGCTGCTGGCCGGCCAGGCCGACTTGGTCCTAGGCCGCCGCGCCCCGGTGCGGCGCGACGCCTGGCCGCTGCCGGCGCGGATGGCCAACTGGGAACTGGCCAGGCGGGTCCGCCACCGGACCGGCCTGAGCATCCGTGACCTGGGACCGATGCGCGCGGCGGGCCGCGAGGCGCTGCTCAGCCTGAACCTCGCCGACCGGCGGTTCGGGTACCCGCTCGAAATGGTGATGAACGCGGCGGCCGCCGGCTGGCGCGTATCCGAGGTTGAGGTCGCCTACCTGCCCCGGGTCGGAAAGTCCAAGGTCACCGGCACCGTGCGCGGCTGCGTGCGCACCGTACACGACATGAGCGGGGTGCTCGCCCGGTGACCGCCCTAGCAAAATCGAACACCGCAGCATCGGACACCACCCTGCTCGTCATCGCGAAGCAGCCGGTGCCTGGCCGGGTCAAGACCCGCCTGGTACCGCCCTGCACGTACGAGCAAGCCGCATCGCTCGCCGAGGCCGCGCTCGCCGACACCCTGCGGGCCGTCCGCATGACGCCGGCCAGGCGCCGGGTCCTGATCCTCGACGGCCAGCCGGGACCCTGGCTGCCTCCCGGGTTCGACATCGTGCCCCAGTGCGCCGGGCCGCTCGACGAGCGGCTCGCCGCCGCCTTCACCGCGGTGAGCGGCCCGGCACTGCTGATCGGGATGGACACGCCGCAGGTCACCCCCGCGTTGCTGACGGTGGACTGGGGCCAATCTGACCTGGGCACTGTGGACGCCGTGTTCGGCCCGGCCGCCGACGGCGGATTCTGGGCCCTCGGACTGCGCACGCCGGACCCCGCCCTGCTGCGCGGCGTTCCGATGTCGACCGCGGCCACCGGCGCGGTCCAGCGCGCCAGGCTGCTCGCGGCCGGGCTCCGCGTCCTGGACCTGCCGCAACTGCGCGACGTGGATACCGCGGCGGACGCCGTCGCCGTGGCCCGCCAGGTGCCGCGGAGCCGTTTCGCCGCCCGGACACGGGAACTGGCGACGGTGCTGAGCCTTGCTGATGACGATCTCCTGGGGGAAACAGCATGATCGCGGGGGCCATCGCCCTGTACGAGGAAGCGCTGTACGAGCAGGCACCGGTGCTGGTCATGCGGACCTCGGACGGCCGCGGGCTGCCGCTCCAGATCCTCCGGTGGTGCGGGCGGCCCGATGCCGCCGACGAGGAACTGCTCCAGCGCTCTCACGGCCCCGTTCTCGACGTGGGCTGCGGCCCGGGCCGGCTGACCATCGCGCTGACCGAGCGAGGGGTGCAGGCGCTGGGCGTGGACATCTCGCGCGCTGCCATTGACCTGGTACGGCAGGCCGGGGCACCCGCACTGCACCGCTCGGTTTTCGACCCGCTGCCCGGGCTGGGCCGGTGGGCCACCGTGCTGCTCGCGGACGGCAACATCGGCATCGGCGGTCTGCCCGCCCGGCTCCTGCGCCGCTGCGCGCAGCTGCTAGCGCCGGGCGGCCGGATCCTCATTGAGGCGGAGCCAGGCGACGTCGACGAACGGGTAACCGCCTGGCTCGAGCACCCCGACGGCCGCCGCGGCCCGGTCTTCCCGTGGGCTCACCTGGGCACGTCCGCGGTGCTTGACGCCGCCGCGGCGGCCGGCCTGCGCGTCGTGGACCAATGGCACGACGCGGGCCGCTCGTTCGTCGCCGTGGCCAGCCAGGCAGCCACCGGGCGATGAACTCAGGTGGGGTCGTCGCACGCGCCCGTTCGGGAGAATCGAAGACATCACACCGAACGTAGGCGTGGTCCCCCGTCACCGCACCGCGCGCGAGCGGTCAGCGATCGGTACTCTCGACTGGATGAACGTCCACTGTGGGGGCATCGTCCCGCTATGACACGGCTCAGCATCTTCACCGACCCGGCGGCATACGCCGATGAGGATGCCTGGCACGGGCAGGCGGCGCGACTGCGCAGGGAGGACGGCATCACCCGCATCCACGATGCCGGGTTCGCGCCCTTCTGGGCGGTGCTCAGGCACAGGGACGTGTCCGCTGTGGAGCGCGACAGCGCGACCTTCCGCAACGCTCCTTATCCCATCCTGGTCGACGGCCCGGACCGTGAAGGCGGCCCGCCCGTGCGGAACCTGGTCGGCATGGACGGGGCCAAGCACCGCGAGTACCGCAGCATCGTGGCCAAGTGGTTCTTGCCGGGCGCGGTGAAGCCGCAGGCGGCCGCGATCGAGCAGTCGGTCGACCGCAAGCTCGCCGAGCTCGCCGGCCGCAACGGCGAGACGATCGAGTTCGCCAGCGAGGTCGCCGCGGACATCCCGCTGCGGGTGATCCTCGGGGCCATGGGCATCGGGCCCGAGGACGACGCCAAGATCCACCGGCTGTCGCATGAGCTGTTCGGCGCACAGGACAGCGACGTGGCCCGGTCGGACAACGCCGAGACGATCGTCGCCGTCGTGCGGGAATTCGGCGAGTACTTCATGGGGCTGGCCATGCGGCGCCGGGCCGAGCCCACCGGCGACCTGGGCTCCATCGTGGCCAACGCGACCGTCGGCGGCCGCCTCCTCGGGCCCGGCGAGCTCGTCCCCTACTACGTGCTCCTCGCGACCGCGGGCCACGACACGGTGAGCACCGTGCTGGCCGGCGGCGTCGAAGCGCTCGCGACCCACCCCGAGCAACTGGCCCGGCTCAAGGACGACCCCTCGCTTATCCCGAACGCCATCGAGGAGATGGCCCGCTGGGTCACGCCCACCAAGCACTTCATGCGGACCGCCGCCCGGGACGCGGAGCTTGGCGGCAAGAGGATCGCCGCGGGCGACTGGCTGCTCCTGTCCTTCCCGTCGGCGAACCGGGACGAGGAGGTGTTCGCCTCCCCGTTCGAGTTCGACGTGACGCGATCCGATGCCTCAAGCCACCTCGCCTACGGGGGCGGCGGCCCGCACTTCTGCCTCGGCGCCTACCTGGCCCGGCTTGAGCTGCGCGCGTTCTTCGAGCGCTTCATCCCGCGAGTGCGCTCACTCGAGATCGACGGTGACGTGGTGCGCGCGAAGACCACCTTCGTGGCCACGTTCAAGAACCTCCCGGTGCGCATGGAGCTCACCGCCTGAGCCTGTGATCGGCGCCCGGAGCGGGCGGATCGCGCCGCCGGTCACGTCGTGACCGGCGGCTTTTTCCGGTCAGGCCTGGATCGCGTAGAGGCTGTCGTCGTTACAGCCGACGAAGACCAGGCCGCCCTCGACCGCCGGGGTGGAGAGGAACTCCGCCGTGCCGGCCGCCGCGCCTGACGGGGTGAAGGCCCAGACGGGCGTGCCGGTCGTGGCATCGAGCGCCTGGATGGCCAGGGCGGTGCTGTAGTAGACCCGGCCGCCCGTCACCGTTACCCCATATGGCCCGATGGGGGTGGTCGCCCGCTCCCATACTTTCTTACCGTGAGCGGCGTCGATGGCCTGCAGGCTGCCCTGGTTGTCCCTGACGTAGAGCAGGCCGCCGGCGACGACGAGGGGAGAATCCATCCCGTTGCCCGGGTGGTAGGTCCACCTGACCTGCCCGCTCGCGGCGGCGACGGAGTAAATCGTCCCGGACACGGTGCCCAGGTAAACGCCGCCGCTGCCGACCGCCAGGCCCGTCCCTGGCTCGTCGTCAGAAGACAGCAGCTGCTTGTGCCAGACCAGTGCACCGGTCGCGGTCTTGAAGGCGTAGAGGATGCCGGACTCATCGAGCGCGTAGACGATGCCCTGGTCGGCGGTGAGCGCGGTGAGGTAGGGCTCCTGCGTGCTGAAGCTCACGCCCTTCGCGCCGGTCGCCGCCTCGTAGGCCTGCGCGGGCGCGGCGGCCTGGGCGAGGATCACGGTGCCGCCGTCGACCGCCCAGGTCTTCTTGTAGACGGCGGGCACGCTGGTGTCCAGTTCCCAGACCCGCCTGCCGTTCGCGGCGCGCAGGGCGTAGAAGTGCCCTTCGTTGGTGGAAAAGCAGACGACGCCGCCGACGGCGTCAGGAGCGGCGGAGACCGATCCCGCCTGGAACGACCAGGCTTGACGCCTGGTCGCGATCGTGACCGCGTAGAAGTTGTTGTCCGTGCTGGCGACGTAGACCGCGCCGTTGCCGGCGCCCGGGTTCCCCTCGATGGCGTTGCCCGTCGGGATTTTCCATGCCTGGGTCCGGTGCGCTCCGGCGCCGTAGTACTCCTGCATCGACTGTCCGGCCGACAGGGACTCGCCGGTCGGCAGTGACACGCCGGTGGGCAGCACTCCGCCGGCCGGCACCGTCCCGGCCGATGACGGCGTGCCTGTCGTCGTCGACTGCGAGCTGAGCGCCCAGCCCACCGCACCGCCGAGCACCGCGATGCTGCCAACGCCGGCCCCGATGAGCAGGCCCCGGCGGCTCGCGCCGCGAGCCGCCGGGGCCTGCGGCCAGGGAACGGGCGGCCCGCCTGCGGTGGTGCCGCCGTTGCTGGGGGCCGGCGCGGTGACCGGGCCGACGGGGGCGGCACTGAGCCCGGGCCAGGCCCCTTCCACGTCCCGGCCCGGCGTAAGCTGCAGCGCTTCGATCTGGGCCGCCAGCGCGGCTTGCTGCGCCTGGATCACCCCGGCGAGCCCGGACGGCCAGAATGCGGCCGGCGATAGCCCGAGGCGCTCGGCGGCCGCCGTGCTGTACGCCGCGACCCGGCCGAGGTCCGGACGGGCCTGCGGGTCCTTGGCCAGGCAGGCTTCGATGAGTCCCCGCACCTGTGCGGGGACGGCCGCAAGGTCCGGCTCCCCGTGCACGATCCGGAACATCACCGAGGCCGACGGTGAGCCGGGGCTGACGCTGAACGGGTCGGTGCCGGATGCGGCATACGCCAGCACGGAACCCAGCGAGAACGTGTCGCTGGCCGGTCCGGCCACCTCCCCCAGGACCTGCTCGGGCGACATGTAGCTCAGGGTCCCGATGATTTGCCCGGTCGCGGTGAGCCGGGTGTCGGTGACCGCGCGGGAAATGCCGAAGTCGATGACCCGGGGCCCGTCCAGCGCCAGCAGCACGTTGGCGGGCTTGAGGTCACGGTGCACAAGCCCGATCCCGTGGATGGCCCGCAGCGCCTCGGCCAGCCCGGCGGCCAGCCGCCACACCGCGGCCACGGGCAGCGGGCCGTGCCGGCGGACGAGGTCGTCCAGGGACGGTCCAGGGACAAACGCGGTGGCCAGCCACGGCGGGTTGTCGTCGACCCCGGCCGCCACCACGGGCGCGGTGTACCAGCCGCTGACCTTCTGGGCGGCCGCCACCTCGTGGCGGAAGCGCCGCACGAACTCAGCGTCCCGGCCGAGTTCCGCGTGGATGACCTTGACCGCCACGATCCGGCCGGCCAGCGACGACCCAAGGAACACCTGCCCCATGCCGCCCGACCCGAGCCGGGCCAGCAGGCGGAACTCCCCCACGGTCCGGAGATCCGTCGCGGTCAACGAGTCCATCCCTGATCAGCTCCCGTAGCCGTCCGCCAGCACAGTCAGAGACTATTGCGACAAACACCCGCGTACATGGCTGATGTCAACGATTGCACTGCGCCGATTTGGTAGCTTCTGGGGCGTGTGTTGCCTGACCGCCTGCATGGCGTCATCGTGATCATCCCCCGTCCGGTCAAGGCGCACGCGCATCCCGGCGGCGGCCGGGTCATGCTAACCGCGGACGGCTTCCGCATAGCCGCCGACGAGGCTTCGCGCCCCGCGGCGGGCCTGCTTCGCGCCGCGCTTGAGGCGTCTACCGGCTGGAACATCGCCGTCGTCCCGGTCAGCGGCGACGTCGGGCCGAACGCCGTCACGCTCACCGTCGGGCTTCCTGATGGCGGCGGCCTGCCCGACGACGGCTACCGGCTGCGCGCCGCCCCGGGCGAAGGCGTTGTCGTCAACGCCGGGGGCCCGGCGGGCGTCTTCCACGGTACGCAGACGCTGCGGCTGCTGCTGCCGCCGGAGACCTTGCGGAACGCCCCGGCCCATGGCGTGCCTGCCGCGCTTGAACTGCCCGCCGTGGAGATCGAGGACGCGCCTCGTTATGCCTGGCGGGGCGTGCACCTGGACGTGGCCCGGCACTTCTTCCCGAAGGCATGGATACTCCGGCTGATCGACCTGGCCGCCCTGCACAAGTTCAACATCCTGCACCTTCACCTTACCGACGACCAGGGCTGGCGTTTCCCGGTCCAGCGGTATCCCCTGCTCACCGAGGTCGGATCGTGGCGCAAGCAAAGCCCGGTCGGGCTGGCCAGGGATAAGCGGTTCGACGGTACCCCGCACGGCGGCTGCTACACGGTCGCCGACCTGGCGGAGATCGTCGCCTACGCCGCGCTGCGGCACATGACGGTGGTGCCGGAGATTGACATGCCCGGCCATATGCAGGCCGCGATTGCCGCCTACCCCGAGCTCGGCAACCGCGACGCTTACAACGGCCGCAAGAAGCCGATCAAGGTGCGCACCCGCTGGGGCATTTCCCGGCACGTACTGAACGTCGATGACGCCACCATCGAGTTCTGCGCGAACGTGCTCGACGAGGTGATGAACGTCTTCCCCAGCCCCTACATCCATCTCGGCGGCGACGAGTGCCCGGCCACCGAGTGGCACGACAGCGACCGTGCCCGGCAGCGCATGCGCTCGCTCGGCCTGCGGGCCGAGGCCCAGTTGCAGGGCTGGTTCATGGCGCAGGTGGCGAGGCGGCTCGCCGCCCGCGGCCGCCGCATGGTCGGCTGGGACGAGGTCATCGACGCCGGCGGCCCGCCGGACGCCGTCATCATGGCGTGGCGCAAGGACGGCTACATGGGCCGGTGGGCCGCGGAACTCGGCCACCACGTCGTGATGGCACCGGAGTACTACGTCTACCTGGACTGGGCGCACTCGGACGACAAGAGCGAGCCGCTCGCGATCCGCGGCGCGACCAGCGTGGCGGATGTCTACACGTTCGACCCGGTACCGCGCGGCCTGTCGGAAGGCGCTCGCAAGAACATCATCGGCGCGCAAGCGCAGCTGTGGACCGAGTACATCCCCGACACCGACAAGGCCGAGTACATGTACTTCCCGCGGCTGTGCGCGTTCGCCGAGGTCGTCTGGTCACCGCCTGGCGGAGAACTCGCGGAGTTCGAGGAGCGGCTGACCAGGCATCTGCCGAGGCTGGACGCCTGTCACGTCAACTACCGTCACGCTGTTCCCGTTCCTTAGCATGCGGGTCTTGCCCAACCGGGCAGTGGAACGGTGCCATGAACGTCCCGAACTTCAGCGGTATGTAAGCCTCCTTTGCCTGCTTAATCATTTACTCGCGCATTCGTGTGAGTTAGGGTTCCCGGCAGACCGGCCGTTCAACGTCAAAGGGGACGTTTCGTGAATAAGCCAGCGGGAAGCCCAGAGGAGTTCGACGCGGTTGTGGTGGGCGCGGGCTTCTCGGGCTTGTACATGCTCTACCGGCTGCGCCAGCTCGGCCTATCGGTGAAGGCGTTCGACTCGGCCGCCGACGTGGGCGGCACGTGGTACTGGAACCGTTACCCAGGAGCCCGCTGCGACATCCCGACCACGGACTACACCTACAGCTTCGACCCGGAGCTTGAGAAGGAATGGACGTGGTCGGAGAAGTACGCCACGCAGCCGGAGATCCTGGACTACCTCCGGTTCGTGGCCGACCGCTACGGCCTGCGCGCGGACATCGAGTTCTCCACCTCCGTCACCTCCGCTCACTGGGACGAGCAGGAACAGCGCTGGAGCATCGTGACCGACCGCGGGGCGCAGCTGCGGTGCCGGTACTACATCATGGCCAGCGGCTGTCTCTCCATGCCCAAGTCGCTCGACATCAAGGGCGCCGGCCGGTTCGCGGGCAAGGTGTACCTCACCAGCCAGTGGCCCCACGAGGGCGTCGACTTCACCGGCCAGCGGGTCGCGGTCATCGGCACCGGGTCATCTGGCATCCAGTCGATACCGCTGATCGCCCGCCAGGCCAGCCAGCTCACGGTCTTCCAGCGGACCCCGAACTTCTCCGCCCCCGCGCACAACGGCCCCGCCCCGGCCGACCGGCTGGCGCGGCTGGCGCAGGACCGCGAGGAGTACCGGCACGCCGCCCGGTGGTCCCTAGGGGGAATGCCGGTCGAGCCGACCGACGTCCTCGGTGTGACCGCCAGCGAGACGGTCGCCCGGGAACGGTTCGAGGACGCATGGAGACAGGGCCAGCTGTTCGCCGTCCTCGGCATCTTCGCCGACCAGGGGGTGAACCCGGCGTCCAACCAGATCGTGGCCGACATGTTCCGGGAGAAGATCCGCTCGGTCGTGCACGACCCGCAGACAGCCGACGCGTTGTGCCCGAAGGACCACTACTTCGGCACCAAGCGGCCGTGCCTCGACACCGGCTACTTCGAGACCTACAACCTCCCGCACGTCCGGCTCGTCGACCTGCACACGCAGCCGATCACGAGCATCACCGAGGACGGCATCGACACGACGGACGAATCATTCGGCCTTGACGCGATCGTGTACGCCACCGGCTTCGACGCCATGACCGGCGCCCTGGCGGCCGTGAACGCCACCGGCCGGGAGGGCCTGTCCCTGACGAAGAAGTGGGCCGCCGGCCCGTCCACGTACCTGGGGCTCATGACGGCCGGGTTCCCGAACTTCTTCATGATCACCGGCCCGGGCAGCCCGTCGGTCCTGTCGAACATGGCCGTGTCGATCGAGCAGCACGTGGACTGGATCGCCGACTGCCTCAAGGACATGGCCGCCGAGGGCTTCGAGACGATCGAGCCGACCCCGCTCGCCGAAGCCGGATGGGACCAGCACGTCCAGGACTGCGCCGCCATCACCTTGCACCCGACCGCCAACTCCTGGTACATGGGTGCCAACGTCCCCGGCAAGCCGCGCGTGTTCCTGCCCTACATCGGCGGCGTGGCCGTGTACCGGCAGGCGTGCGACGACGTGGTCGCGCAGGACTACCTCGGGTTCCGGCGGACTGGTCGTGGCGGGGAACGCTGCCGGGACGGGGTGATCCGCCGGATGCAGCCCGATGTCTCCCTGGTCCTGCAGGTGATGGCCACGATGGGCCTGCCGCCCATGGAAGCCCTGTCGGCCGACGATGCGCGGGCCATGATGGCGCTCGCCGCGGCCGCCCGCCCGCCGAGCCCGGAGGTGGGCGAGGTCACGGACGGGGTGATGCCCGGCCCGGCCGGAGACCTGCCTTACCGGCTCTACCGCCCGGCGACGGCGGGCCCGCACCCGGTGGTGGTGTACTTCCACGGCGGCGGCTGGGTGCTCGGCGACCTGGACTCCGACGACCCGCTGTGCCGGGACCTCTGCGTCCGGTCGGACACGGTGATCGTGTCGGTGAACTACCGCCACGCGCCCGAGGCCCGCTTCCCCGCCGCCGCGGAGGACGCCTTCGCGGCGCTACGGTGGACGGCCGCCCACGCTGGCGAGCTAGGCGGGATCCCCGGCCAGATCGCGGTCGCGGGCTGGAGCGCCGGCGGGAACATCGCGGCGGTCGCCTGCCAGCTTGCCCGCGACGCCGGCGGCCCGCACGTCTCGGGACAACTCCTCCTCACCCCGGTCACGGACTCGGACATGACCCGGCCGTCCTACGACGAGAACGGCGACGGGTACGTCCTCACCACCCCGCTGATGGACTGGTTCTGGGACTATTACGCCGACCCGGCCGACCGCGGCGACCCGCTTGCCGCCCCGCTCCGCGGCAACCTGGAGGGGCTGCCCCCGGCTTGCATCGTCACTGCCGACTTCGACCCGCTCCGCGACGACGGCCTCGCCTACGCGGACGCCTTGGAGGCCGCAGGGACTCAGGTCCGCCGCGTCCGGGCCCGCGGACACACTCACACGTCCGTGACGATGGTCGGCGTGGTCATCTCCGGGGCTCCGGTACGTGCCGAGATCGCCGAGGCACTGCGCGATTTCTTCCCGAGCCGGACCAGCCTCGGTAACCCGTTGCAGTGAAGCGAGGCGGGCAGGCGGACCGCCGACCGATGCCGTCCTGTCCGGCTACGGACAGTCAAGGCAGCGGGCCGGTGGGATAAAGGTGCTCGCTGGCGGCGGCCCGGAGAACCCTACAACTGGTCGTCCTTGCGCTCAGCCGGATCAGGCGTCCTGATTCTTGAGGAGGTTCTGGGCGATCGAGCTCTTGTGGCCGCTCTCGGGGATAACGGCCCACGCCACCAGGTAGGCCAGCACGCCTGCGCCTCCGGTCATGACGGAGAGGACGGCCCAGATGACCCGGACCAGGGTAACGTCGATGCCGAAGTAGCCGCCGACTCCCGCGCAGACCCCGGCCAGCATCCGGCCGTCCCTGCTCCGTACCAGGACCTTGGTCGCATTCTCGTCGTTCATATCAGCCATCCTTACAATGACCCCGGATAGCCGGCCGCCGTTCGGCGGCTGGTTCCCGTTGCCTAATTTCAGCATACATTGCCAGCAAAATCAGGGATTTTATCTCGGGCGATCAGCCGGGTGACGCACAATTCTGCTTATTCCCAGGAGCTGCGGTCACTCACCGAAGAAGACCTATTATGAAATGTGCGAGCACAGGCGTGAGGGATAACCTGCTGACCGGGCGGGAACAGCCGGCGGGCCATCGGGTGGACCTGGCCTCGTCGCCGGAGTCGTCGAGGCTGGGCGGGACGATGATGCAGTAGTCGGGATCCATGCCCGGCGGCGGCGACGGCTGCCTGGGACCGGCGGCGCACCGCTGCCCACGAGACAGCCAGCTGCAGTCGTGCACGACGCCGAAGGACATGTCCCCGAAAAGCTGGAGACCATGAATGGCGGCATTCTCGAAGAGGGAGAAATCTCAAACGGCCTGCCTGACGCTTTCAGCTCGTCCACGCAACTCCTCCCGAAAGATCTCCGGTTGAGCGAATGAACAACTGCCGCGGAATGACCTGGCCCCTTCGCTCCGCCCCCATTACAGGGACCTCGTCACTACTACGGGCCAGTGCACCAGCACGTCCCGCGACGGTACTCAATCCCTGACACATCACGTGCGCCTTTTCCCACATCGCTCACCACAACGGTCTCCTGAGCTCGCCGAGGCGCTGCGGCAGGCGAGAGAAGAGGCCGGGCTGTCGGTGAGCATGATGGCACGGCGCGCGCAGACCTCACGGGCAGCCATTCACGCCTATGAGACCGGTGCCCGGGAACCGAATGTCACCACCGCTCTCCGACTCCTCCAGGCATGCGGGTACACAATGGGAGTCATCCCGGACCGGGGGTAGCCTGCCGCGATCAGGGCGCGACCGGCGCCCGTGACCGTAGTCAGCCATCAGACCTCATCACTCGTGGCGGGAGCCGGGGTTCCGTGCACAAGCTCGGCGTGCCGGGCGAACGCCCCGGCGGCCAGCTCGGTCATGACCGGGCGGACTTCGGGCGGCATGTGCTCGATGGTTTCCCTCGGCCGCAGTCCGGGCCTTGACCCCTAGCCGATCATTGACCGGACCAGGGTCCCGCTCTCGACCTCGGTGCTGTATTGCCTGCTGAGCGCGCCGAACTGGAGCATCACGTTAGCGACCCGTTGGATGCTCTGCACTTGCACTGGGCCTGTAGGGAATCCTGGCAGTGCCATGACGGCGGTCACCGTGGACGACAAGCCGTCATACTTTGCTATCGCCGTCTGCACGGCCAACGGCCTGGTATCGGCGATCACCTGGCCTTCCTGGATGGCGCGGACGAACGCCGCAGCCGTCTTGGGGTACTTCTCGGCCCACGTCTGGGTGGCCACGTACCCGTCCATAGGGAAGTTCTCCGTGGCCCCCTGGTCCGTGTCGGCCAGTTCCTGATCGCCGTACTCTTCTCCCGCGATGGTGGCGTAGGGCTCGGCGAGGAGCGCCGCTCCCCAGCTGCCACGCTGGAGCTGACTGGGCATGTCGGTGTAACCCTTCGCGTCCGTGATGAAATCGACCTTTGCCGGGGATATGCCGTTTTCCTCAAGAAGCGCGCTGACCAGCAGGGTGCCGATGTTATTGGTCCCGTTGACCCCGATCTTCTGCCCGGCGAGGCTCGCCATGGCGGTGATGTGCGAGGTCGCCGGGGCAACTAGCACGCGTGTGCCGGGCCTGAGGGTCGACGCCTCAGCCAGGATGCGGAACCGGGCGCCTGCCGACTGCGCCGCGATGTAGGACACATAGCTTTGCGCGCTAACGTCGACTCGGCCCTTGAGCTGGGCCGCGACCGCCGCCTGGTTGCTCGCTATCTTCTCCAGCGTCACGTGGAGACCTTGCTGGGCGAAAAGCCCTTCGTCCTGGGCGATGTACAGGCCGGCAAGGTCGGCCGCGGGCAGGGCGGCGACTACGATATTCGGCAACTCGGGCTGATTGAACGCGGACACGCTTGTCGAGCCGACTTGCGAGGCGCATCCTGCTGCCAGAACCACGGTCGCGGCGATCGACGTCAGCGCGCCAAATTTCCCTGTACGCATTTCTGGTCCCCCCCGGAACCGCAGCCGCGCACCAACCATGCGCGGCACCTCGGTCGGCAACCGTTGCCGGCCGCCCCGGCTGCGAAGCGGCGTTTCGTACTATAGCGATTAAATCCCCGAACCGGAATAAACCGGAGACTTCAGTAAATGTCGTAAATGTGATCCCGGGATAGCCGATCGTGACTTAGTCGACGAAAGTTGGATTTTTAGGAAATTTGCGCAACACAAGCGATCACTTTTTGTTGAGGATAATCAATCATTATTTAGATATGAGCGATCTTGTACTATTTCGATTTATCTAGGCCCAGGTCATCGGCCTGCTGACCAGCAGAGATGCGACCTGCGCAAAACGTCGGCACGCGGGCCTTCCGATCACTCGCTGCGTACGGGGCTGTCCGGCGACTCCGCGGCCCGATCATCGTCCCGGCCCCGATCGTCACCGGGGTCGCCTACTTCCTCCAGATCGAGCCAGG
>Ga0265338_10001220_pt1 | contig 42488 bp, 48 predicted proteins | sample 42126metaG_FD_193579 | JGI IMG/M metagenome (GOLD analysis project Ga0265338, IMG submission 193579) | Rhizosphere microbial communities from Carex aquatilis grown in University of Washington, Seatle, WA, United States - 4-21-26 metaG | ecosystem: Host-associated > Plants > Roots > Rhizosphere... | reverse complement strand
ACGCCTACTAAACACTTACAGACTAAAATCTACAATTACCTTGAGTTCTACAACTTTAAACGCGTACACTTGGGTTTGCAGTACAGGACACCTGCTGAAATGTTGCAAAGGTCTTGAGTTTTATACGCGGAACGTTCTGAGGTTACAGATACTTAATCTAGTTTTGCGGGATCGATATTAGCAATGTTAGGCTTATAGGTTCCAAGTTTCATCAGGCTTTTCCAGTACACTTGTTTCTAGCGCGATGAACCACTCCATTGTTGCTTTATCAACCTCTGGCGATAAAAACTGGGGATAGTTGTTCTCTTTTAAAAATGCACTTGCGTCATTTATGGCTGGTTCTCTTAAAGTAAACGCAAGGTGCCGACCATCGGGTAGCGTATGAGAGATGTGATCATACTGACCTTCACCCGTAAAAAAGGTACATAAAATTGTATTCTCCCATGTTAAGACAAACCGCTCTTCGCCAATGGACAAATGCACTTCAGGACCATCATACTCAGGCGTGGCGGCTAATTCTTCTGGCAAGTGCTCTGGCATACAAGGGATTCTATACGCTTGGTTCAAACTGAGCAACCACAAGCGGTGAGGAATTATTTTGTCGTGGTGGACTTGTGCAAAATAGATGAGGCAAGTGTTTGGTAAGGGATACCTTCTTCAACAGCCTTAGCTTTTAATCTGTATAGATCCCTCTCTGACAGCCGTATATTTATATTCCTAGTCTTATTAAGCGTATTCTTGGCTATTTGTTGGAGTTCTTTTTTGCGTTTCTCAAAATCTGGAGCGCTTTTTAGTTTGCCACTTTCCAGCGCTTCTTCAATAGCTTCAAGCTCTTCTCTTTCTTCTGCCTCTAGTTCGTAGTACTTCATGACTTTCTCCTTTTACCTAAATACTTTTTGGTCATTTTTCTACTTTGATAAATAGTTTTTAAGAATATCTTCGTATCATCTTCTACATACGGGACCACGCAAGCATATTCATCAAACTCAATTATAAAAACTTTTTGGTTGGGATATCGTGATTTTAAGGGATGGTCTATATCCGCCAAAATTTTACCTTCTTCAATAGCGGTCTGTATATCTTCAAAACTTACACCTCGTTGCGCTTTAAGGTCCGTGTTCTTGATTTCGCTCCAATCAAAATACTTCACCGTCTTAATCTATGACATTAGATACTATTTGTCAATATTTGGCGGACCTTAGCTGAACAAGCGTGGAATAATTTTCAGACTTCAAGCGTGGGTGATGGATCGACAAGTTGGTACCTTATTCTACTTGGCATGCCGTCTTCACGCTGTTCTTCACGCTCGGCACTTATAACGCCCTGCTGTACTAGCCTAACAATGGCCGGATAAATTTTTGGGGCGTTATGATGCGGGGTGCCTGTTCGTGATTTGGGTATGTTAATACCTAAGTGTCCCAAGAAGCGTCGGACAGTAGCTCGTCTTTCTAGGTATGCACTGTCGTGGAGATTTACTTGGCGTTCTATTTGATTAAAATATACAGGCGCATGCCCAGCATCACGCAACTCCTCAAGTGCTATGGGAATCGTCGCGAGTACCTCTGCTCTTTCTATAACAATACCATACCATAAAAGAGAGCTATATGATGACGCGTGGAGACCTGTAGTTTGCTTAAGCGGCGACTTGTTCCATGGTGGTGTTTAATTCACTGACTGGCACAAAGGTTCTTTCGGTAGGCACTGCTCTATCTTTAGGGTAGTCGTATTTAAAAACCCGGCCATCAGCCAGTAACGAATACTCTTGGTTTATTTCATCACTATAAAGAGTTATATAACCAAGAACGCTTACCGAGTGAGTTTTGGTTACATCGGTTTCTACAATTGTTCGCTGCTTACCACCTTCATTAAAGATGCCAGCATGGACAAAAACCCCAGATGGTAAAACCCGACAACCATCACGTCCTCGCTTGCTAGGATCATAACGGCCCCGGCTGGATACATCGCTAGCAAAACGAAACCATCTTATATATTCAGGTTCAAAGATTTCTGACATCACAGTTTAGTTAACCTCATGATAAAACATTAAAGAACTCCTGGGCGGCCTCGGTAACTGCAACTTTGGCATTGTTGAGTTTTTCTCCAAGTTCAAGGACGTAAGTTTCTGCATTTACGCCATCATTGGCAACTGATAGTTTAAATTCTGGTGGCTCTTCTTCCAGTCGTGGGATTACAAGTGTACTTCCGACTGTTAAGCTATGTGGTTTTGGTCCATCTAATAACAAACTTGATAGCGTTATAAGGCTTTCGTCAAATCCACGGTAGCATTTAGCAGTGACAATAACTGAAGCAGCCCAAGAAGGATTATAGCGGAAAATATATTCACGACTGCTCCCCCAATCCTTCTCGCCTTTAAGTACACTAGCATATGCCAAACGTCCTAAAGTATGTAACCATCCCTCCTCATCACTGGGAGGTTGAAATTCACCACTTAAAGCATCATAAAATAGAGGATGAAATCGTAATCTATCCGCATCTCTACCTACTGACATAGAGAAATAATGCTATATATGTACCAATTAGTCAACAAAGGTCGGATATTGGTTTGAAGCATATGCAGTCCCAACGATCACTCAAAATGCTTATGGTTAGCGGAGTATATAGTCGGATTTCCGAACTATCTAGCAGGCAGAAGAATTACTCAATCGTTTCAAAGTATGTTCTGCCCGTCTTGATGGACTCAAAATAATTAGGGATTGCCCCAAAGAGTGGCGTAGGGGTACCGTCTAAGTTATACCAATCAAACTCCGAAAACTCTCCTTCGTCTTCTGGGCTTGGCTCACCCGATAACCAGTCAGCCGTAAAACCTACATCAATGAAATGCTTACCATACTTAACTATGTTAGTGAGACATAGGAATTTTGGTGTGCTAATTTTAATCTTCCATTCTTCCTCAATCTCACGTCGCACCGCATCAGATAAATTTTCGCCATATTCAGCATGACCGCCACCACAGCCGTACTCCCCGTTGCCGTGAGTCTTTGACACCCTTTTGCCAAGTAAAACCTGTCCGTTTTTGAATATAAGACAGGCGACCCCCACATGAATGATTTTGTCATCGCTCATCGTGATTAGTATAGTCTGAGCTGTAATCTAAATAAACCGCTTATGCTTTGCGGACCTTAGTGCAAGATATATGGAACTACTTTGCAACGACTTCAAACTCTGAGCTTGTACCGCTACCGTTTCGTTTAGGGCTTGAACGACATTAGAGATTGCTTGAGAACATCTGTAAATGATGAGGAGTACTGAGTGTAGGAATTACCGTTCACCGTGTATTCAGTCCCGTTATTATCTTCAATGAGGACTTGGTCTGTAATTGTTTGTGGTTTGAGCGTTTTAGTGGTCCAAGAATCGGTAATGTAGTAGGCAAGTATTCCATTTACAGTAGTCGCGTTAGATGAAATTAACTTATAGTCTGAGTTGCTTGCCTGTTGGGTAGACTGCCAACTTTGTACGTCTGATTGTAGTGAACCACTGCTTGGTGAAGCAGTATTAACCTTCAAGTTGTCCATAAAGTCGTTTTGGTAATACCACGAAGCAAATGTAGTCTTTTGTCCATTTATCGTATCGACAGGTAGCTCACCACCCTTCCAGCCAGCAGGTAAAGTAATTTGATAGCCAGTTACGGGTTCAGTAAACGGAGATGAACTTAGCTCCTGTTGGGGTACATTAACTTTTGGTTGTGAAGAACCCGGCTTGGAACTGTGAAGTGTTAAGTAATGATATGCGATACCTCCCACAATAATTGCAATAACAACTATGCCAATAGCTTTAACTATTGTCTTGTTTTTGATTTTACCAAACAGCGAGAAGGCTATTCCCCAAGACAATTTTGTAAGGAAGTAACTTGCAATGAAAAAGCCAATATAAACAATAATAGCTACTGCTCCAAGACCTGCACCGCCAATATGTGCAAGAGAAGAAGACACACCGTGATTGATAACTGAGCGAACTATCAGTGAAATCACCAACTCAAATAAAGTTGCAATAATAATTGACTGGGTAGCGATACCAAATAGGGTTAGCCAAAAAGGTTCTTCTATATTGTTAGATTTTAGGGTGTTGTAAGGTATGTAAGCTACCACAAAAAACTCAACCAAATAATAAAGTAAACTGACTATGGCTATGACTGAAACGGTGGCAGTCTTTAAGACAGAAGAATCAATACCAAAAAGTATCAACCCCAAGACTATTCCAGCTAATAGCTGAAACCAAAAGATTGAGCCACCAATTGAGTAACCATTACTAAAGTTAAGTGTTTCGTCTGTGTCTTTTTTATTATCAGGACTAGGTGTTTGGTAACTAGTTGAACTAAGACCGTGAGTGGCTTCGGGATAAATTGAACTCGGGTTAGCTCTTTGTTGTTGTGGCTGTATAGTAACGTCTTTGGGCTGCACACCACTGTTTGTAGTCTGATCTTGTGAGTTGGCAGGTGGAGTAGGAACTGGTTCAGCAGGCGGTTGTGTAGCCACGTTATCGGCTTTAAGGTTAGGGTCCAGTGGCTGAATAATCCTCATCCCATTGCCCAAGCCAGCAGCAGGACTAGGTGTTTGGTTTACTGGCTCCTTTTGGTTGTTACTAGCTGATTGGTTCTGCTGTGGTGTTTCGTTATCCATGGTTCTGATTTTAAGAATTAGCTTAATGATAGAAGGTAGACAGACAAAAAACAACTACACATAAGGATACAGTTCTAGTATCCGGTCTAGGTTTGGATAAAATAACAGAGGTCAGTTCCTTGGCGGAGTATATAGTCGGATTTCCGAACAATCACCGATGATAATTTTTCAGCCGTTCTTTTGGATCGGTAATGGTGACAGCATCAAGCCCGAATGTGGTAGACAAGAATTCTTCACTGATACTTGCAAAATCTTCAGCAATATCGATACCCCAGTTTTTTACAAGCTCTTGCCAAAACTTTGAGCGTTTATTATGACTGGCAGCCACAATGTCTTCGGCATCGTGTATCCAGCCACGGCTATCTTCAGGAGGGCCCATTCGTTTTCCGCCCAAAACCACCGGCACGGCGGCTACTTCATGCAAGATTTTTTCTAACACAATCTCGTGCTCCCAACTGTCGCCAAAATCATATTCGTAACGAATAGTCGGAAATTCTTCGTTGATGTGCTGACGTAAATGGGTATTCAGCTCATTATAGTACTCATCACGTTCTTCAATTGGTGGTAGTAATTCTTCGGCTAGCTGAAACGGGTAGTATTGCCACTCTTGATTGGTCTCGTCATCTTGAATATATATTCGCTTCTTTCCCTTATTACGATACGCTCGAAAGGAGTGAAGATGGTAATCTTCCCACCCAAAAGCATCTTGTATAAGTGAATGCAGATCAAAAAAGGTAGCATCGGACGATATAAGTAACCGTCGCCAAATTGGAGGACGAAAATCTTGCAAGGTAACTTTTAATTGATACAGAGGTTTTGCTGACATATGTTTATCCATATAGTTGCGAGTGGGTTCCAATGAAGCCAAAAATCACATAGGTATCGTCAATTTTTTCGTATAAAGCACGAACATCACCAGTTATGTTAATACTATGCAGACCGGCATATTTTTCTTTCAGAATATGATTATTAAGCTGCGGGTGAAACGGCTCTGTTAGCCATAGCCTAAAACGCTCTTGGAACTGCTTCTGTATCTTGGGGGAAAGTTTATAGTATTGCTTTAAGAACTTTTTGGAATATTTAACCTTTACCATCGTCTAAACCAAGACTTTCGGCGGAGTTATTATCAAGAAAATTGATAGCTTCATCGGGCGTGAATGGGCCGTAAGTATCACCGGCAGCAATTTCTGCCCGCATTTCTTCAATAATTTTTTCCATTTTGGGCGTAATCGGCTCAGCAATTGTAAAGCGCACCTCTCCCGTTTGGCCGAGGTCACGCAAAAAAGCGTTTACCAGCGTTCCTAAAGGAATGCCAAGCTGTTTAGCGCGTAACTGAGCTAGCTCCTTAACTTGCTTCTTAGTTTTAAGGCTTAAAATAGTGGTGTCATTCACGCTGTTCATAATACCTAAGTATACCTTTTGGTATAGTTAAATGTCAAATAGGGTTTTTCTATAAGATATTTCGAACAGAGATACTGTACGGTCATAAGTGTAAATTACGGAGCTCGAAATGGGCTGGCGGGCTCTGGAGTCGGACTTCAGAACTGTCTCGATATAATTAGTGAGTCAGGGTCACTGCTGTTTCAACCTTATTTCAATATGAGATAAATTGGTTGATAGCTAGTAATACCTACTCTATCTACACCTGGGATGCAGTTTGTTGAGTTTCGGTTGACGATTGAAGTATCGCCAGCCCAGCAAGTGCAGCGGCACGACTAGCATGTAATGCGGCACCTTCTACGGAATCGGCTACATCGGAACAAACTAGCTCTTTTATCACCTCCCGACTAAGCACACTGGGAGGTAAATTAGCGTATCTATCTTCTGCATCTCTATATGGGTCTTCAGTTTCCTGGCCGCCTGCGACCCCCACTTGTTTGCCCCTCACTCTAATAGCAAATGAGTCGCCTAGGGTGGCTCTCCTAAGACTTCTTTGATCTAAACGTTCGCTTCTTGAAGGTGCCATTAGCTACTCCCTAATTTTAGATTTACTTAACAAATTATGACATTTTATAGTAGTAAAATCTAGAAAGTTATTCGGACTTTATCGGTACAAATGTGGTACTATTTCAGACTTCAGGAGTCGGACTTGTATCGATAAGTTGATACATTATTTTGCTTGGTAAGCCATCTTCACGCGGTGCCTCACGCTCAGCACTTATAAGACCCTCTTGTGCTAGCCTAACAATGGCAGAGTATATCTTTGGGGCATTATTATGCGGCTTACCTCTTGGGGATTCAGGCATGTTAATGCCGAGATGTCCTAAAAAGCGTCGAGCCGTAGCTCGTCTTTCTGGGTATGCACTGTCGTGTTTTCTGAGGACAGGTTTTCTGAGGACAGTCCTCTAGCAGATAATAAAAATGTGAAGTGACTGTTTTATATCTGGTGATTCAGAATTGTGGACATGGGTGAACAAAGTAAATCGAATGGCGGACCTTGACCGAACAGGTTTGGAATTATTTTACTGTTGTTCAGGAGCTTCGGGAGGTTGAGGTGGTTGGGTGGCTTGGTTATCCATCTCGGCTACTTCTCGCTGATAGGCATGGCTAACTACCTCATTAGATTGCGGTACAACTGTCGGTTCACCGGCCTTAATTCTCTGGTACTTTCCAATTGCAGCAACAAGTCGCTCATCCGCCCTTTGATCTATCTCTTGAGAGCGAGCCAGCATATTATCTGAGCTTCTCGCCATTCTTGTCTGTAAGGCTGATGGTTTTTGTCTCCAAGACTCAAGTGCAGCAAGCTTACCTATTAACCATGGCGTCGTGGGCTTTTTGGCTATTTCAGCTAATCTATTAGCCTTTTCGGCCCTTCTTGCCAGGCGGTCTTGAGAAGGTGTTGGTTTTTGTTCAGACATACTACTATTCTAGCATAAGCAGTGCGTAAAGTCAATTTGGGTAGACCCGAATCACGAATTAACTCCCATCTGGTAACCCAGTAGGGTGCGTAGGTAATGGACGAAGTAACCTTTGACACTTCTGGGGAACGAAGTGACCAAGAAGTGTTGTTCCTTGAGCTTGCCGAACGTGGCTTCAATCTTCGGTCTCAGATGTAGTAGTAGCATCTGCCAATCTGTTGCCAGCTTCTTTCTCTGCGTATGGTGTGGTGGTGCAATGACAATAGTTTTGTGCTTCTTCCAGAGTCTCTTCTGCATGACACTGCCACCGTAGTGACTGTCCCCAACAAGTATCCTTGTCTGGTCATCCACTAGTCGCTCCATGACTTGGTTGTCATGCTCATTGGCTGGAGTAAACACCAGTGCCGCAAGTCTATTGTTATGGTCAATGGCAGCATGAAGCTTGAAGCCATAGTGCCAACCTTGCCAGTTCTTACCGAACTGAGCTACACCCTTGGCTACCTTATGCCGGTCAGCCCGGATTGGTTTGCAGACAGGCAGCATGGTCGAGTCAGCAAAGCGTAGTGGTGCGTCGGTAACAAGTAATGACTGCAGAAACCACACCAGCTTTGGTAACAGCCGGTGGCAGTGTGCTACAAAGTTCTGGTATTTCGGTAGTCTTGGGAAGTAGTCAGCGTATTCCCGCTCAATTCAAGAGTAAACAGCGGACAGATTTTTGTGGGGCTCGTTAAGACCATCCCATACGAGGATCGTCAGGAGTTCGCTGTCGCGAAGCGTAGATACAGCCCCTGGCTTTAGTTCTGTGGGCAGATAGTCGTCTACCCAAACGTATAGATCAACGATATGATGTCTCTGTAAAGCACGCATACTTTTCTCCTGTTTGTTTTGAAAGATTTACAAGAGAAAGTGTAGCGTGCTTTATCTATTGGGAGTTAATTCGTGATTCGGGTGGGTAGCTTATTCAATTTGCTTTTTACCCCTGTAACTGATACTATCTCTCCAGTCAAATTGCGGGCTCGTAGTGAAGTTGGCCTATCACGCCTCCCTGTCACGGAGGAGATCGCCGGTTCGAATCCGGTCGGGCCCGCCACGACGCCGGCCCCCACTTGTGGGCCGTTTGTATTTTATAGACACTTTACCATCTTCCCCCTTCGTCCGCCCGAGGCGGACTTCGGAGGACGGGTAGCTCTTGTCGTCTGTACCTTTAGGCCGATATAGCTCAGCTGGTAGAGCAGCACTTTCGTAAAGTGAAGGTCGGCGGTTCGAATCCGCCTATCGGCTCCATACTTGGTCAAGACCTCGTATAGCAAATTAGAATAGCCAAAGCGGGCCTGCCCGCCGAAGCTTCAGTTTAGGCGGGTATCGTATAGTGGCTAATATGCAACCTTCCCAAGGTTGAGAGGAGAGTTCGATTCTCTCTACCCGCACCATTACGCACCAGTAGACAATCTGTTGTTCTTATGCTGTAATATTAAGATGCTTGAGTTCGATCACCCCCTTGCTCCAATCGAGGAACTTCCTGAAGTGCCCCCCCTAGAAGTGGTGGAGCCTCTTGCTGACACTCCTCTAAATACTGCTGTTAACGATGGGACTATCCCTACTGTAGTAAAGCCTGAAACCGCTGCTTCAATAGAGCAAAGAATAGAAAATGATTATAAAAATGCCGCGCATAATCACTTAATTGGTCAGGGCTTATTGCTAACGGGTATAGCCTACACTTCATATATAGTAAATAATCCTGATCTAGCGGCCGTCCATAAAGCCCAAATAAGTGTTGAATTTGGAGGTCTCATGGGGCTAGTATCGGGAATAGCGGCACTATTGGCAAGGTCAGGTCGGCGCAAAGCTGAGAGGCTTGAGAGAGAATATTATATGGACCCTGCCCTAAAAGCTCAACAAGCTGAGGTTGCGGCCAAAGAATCGCGGACCGGTAGAATGCGGAACATTTTTAGGCGTAAAAGAGATAGTACCAGTCCTATATTCGCTCAACTAGTCGACGACAGTCTGTAGACACCCGTGTTGCTGGTTTGCGGTCTTTGCTAGTATAAATATATGATTGAATCAGCCGGCCCAGAAGGACCCAGAGAAGTACCAATCAGCTCGTTTAGTCATGCCGAGCTGGCACTGGATAGCTACCTAGTTGCCTCTATGACTTCTGATACCCTGCGCCTTGGGCGTTATGCTTATGAATTAGAGGATAGGCTGGCAAAAATTAGTGAGGATTTTAGTTATCGAACATTTTGGTTACGAGAGCCGATCGCGCCCGAAGAAATTCAAGCGCGGACCGAACTATATGAGGCCCAGCAAGCGGTTAAGTTTAGACTGGCTCAGCTAAGCTGGGGCGACGTATTCTAGTTACTAAATACTCTAAGATCGGTATTCTTATTCAAATCTGTTGGCGAGGCGCTTGTAGTCGTTCCAACGGTTGAAACGGTTGGATTTTGGGCGGTTTTGGTAGCGATAATAGCGGTATTGCCCCTGTTGGCGCAGTTTATAGCGCATATGGCGCACAAACCTTTGCTTGCGTAAATTCTTTTGCGGAATAATCTTGCGTAATCTATTTGTTAAATACTTTTTCATGGGTGCCTCCTTGTTTAATGGTTGCCCATAAATAGTAGAAGATTGCCCTGTGAAAAAGCTTAAGCTTGTACGTATGCATTGACTTTTTATTAGTTTGTTCTATAATATAGATTATATGAGTGTTGAGACTGCCGTTATACCTGTAGCTGGAGCCGGGACGCGCGTCTTCCCTATGACCACCGCCATAGAGAAATGCTTAATGCCGGTTTATTTTGGTGACACAGCCCGGCCAGTGATTGACTTCATGGTGGAGGATTGTGCCTTGGGTGGTATTGAGCGTATTATTTTTGTGACCTCCGAACGTGGCCAAGGTCAATTGCAGGATTATTTTGGTCAACTGAATACCAATCTAGAAGCTCAACTTAGACGGCTTGATAAAACCGACAAGATTGCCGAAGAACTGGCACGCCGCCGTAGCCGCAGTTTGACCTATGAATATGTGGTGCAGCCACCCGATCAATACGGCACCGCTTATCCGCCGTTTTTGGCTCAAGACCATTTGCGGGGCGAGAGCCGTTTTGCGCTGATGGGCGGCGATGACTTTGTCTATCATGCAGACGGCACCTCAGAGATGGCCGAAGCTATAAAGTTATGGAAAAGTAGTGATAGCGACCATGTGATTATGGGTAACCCTGTGGCCCGAGAAGAGGGCTCAAAATATGGTATTTTGCACATCGGCCTAGATGGTCAATTGCAAGAATTCGATGAGAAACCACCCCTGGAACGAATCCCTGCTAATCCAGTAGCTAACATTAGCCGTTATCTGTTATCTGATGCCATTTGGCCGCATATTGAGGCTGAGATACAACGGGAACGTAGCGGAAAAGATGAACACTTTGTCACCTACGCTATCAATGACGCTCTGGCCGATGGCCAATCTTTCCAAGTGCATCCTGTTACTGGTAAGTACTTAGATGGCGGTAGTTTTGCGGGCCTACAAGAAGCCGGCGCCTGGATTGCCGCTCACCCGCCAATCAAGCACGGACCTGACCAAGAAGATGCACTCAAGCAGGATGGCGGGTTGCGAGCAGTTATACAAGAGGCTAGAGACAGCGGAGATAATAGGTCGCGCGTAGATATAATCAGCGAATGGCAAAGATCACAACAAAATCCCAATACCAACACCCAATAATAGGTGAATTCTAAAACCTGAAGATTGAATCATTTGCTATTATTATCCAAGTGGACTACCAGTTTGATGAAGATATATACACAAATAGCGTAGAGTATTTTTTCTCTCTACATGGCCCGCGTTTTGAGTACATGAACAATGCAATGGCTGCTTCGCTCAGTAAAAAGTTTGGCAAAGAATTTCGCCAAATAAGGATAATAAATGCTTGGCCAAGTGCCGCGTATGACAAATCAAACTATATTATTCTGAATAAAAGAGGTTACAAGCTTGCCAAGGATTTAAAAAAACCAGTAGTATTTCTGCCCGATTATGAGGATGTGAATGCAGAGTTTACGCAGAATTTATTCATTCTGCAAATAGCTAAAAAATTACTACAAAAACAACGTACAGTCTTTGTCTACCCTTTCACCACTGCATTTCTAGAACTTCCTAGCCCCGAGTTCACAGTATTAGGACCCAATAATGAGCTGGCTAAGAACCTTGATAATAAGATTAACCAGCTTAAGCTATTCAATAAACTTGGCTTGCCCTGCAATAATGCGCGAATTTTTGAGACTAAGGACGACCTGCTAGAACACGAGTATGAGGTCGTACCTAGCTACATTAGCGCAACTTATACCTCTGGCGGCAATGAAAGCGGTCTGATATATTCACCCGAAATGCTCCACGAGTTTCTTGCAAAACTACGACTTATCAATAAAAAGAATTCATTCATTGTGTCCGACATATTTGAAAACATAGTCTTAGCTCCAAATGTTAATGCATTGGTAACTAGTGATGCCAAAGTCTTTACGTTAGTGCTATCTGATCAAATACTCCAAGGCAATCGTTATTTAGGTAACATCTACCCTTCTGCAGTAAGTGAAACCCATAAGCATGAAATCTATGCCATTACTGAAAAAATTGGTAAATATTTGGCAGATCAAGGTTACCGTGGCTTGTTTGGTTGTGATTTTTTAATTAATAAAGCTGGTGAACTTGTGGTCGTTGACCTCAATCCAAGACATCAAGGAGGATACGCCTGTAACGGACTTGCACTCAAGACAAAAGACATTTCGTTAACTGACATTGAGCTATCGGTACTACTTGGTGAGGAGGTGCAATTGTCTCAAGCAGAATTTGATAACTATGTAGGTTTTGCATGGTCTCACACCAAAGTTGTACCTCCAGAAAAAGGTCAAACTATACATGGTGAATATACCCATAATGCTATTAACCTACCGTTTTCTTCAATTGGTAAATCATTTGCAGCGGAGTTTTACAAGAAAGGCTCTGTTTTTATAGAGGGCTACATCGGTTATCAAGTACAAACCGCAAAAGAACGCCATGAGCTAGAAACTAAAGCGCTACGAACAAGAGAAGATTTTGACACCCACGTACTTGGGTTATAGGCAAAAAGACTCAATAACGGCCATGCGAACCGACAGGCCAAGCTCATTTTGCTTAAAGTAATATGCACCTGGTAAGCCATCAACACCTTGGTCGATTTCATCAATACGAGGTAAAGCATTTAGAATTATACAATCGGACGAGAGGGCTTCAGCCACTGCTTGAGTTATCTTGTATTTATCACGGATAACCTGTGAGAATGTGCCGCTTGGATTCTTGGGTGGAAAGCCAGTTACATAGACGACCTGTTCGTTGCCCCACCTAGGTTTAGTTGACCTGTTATAGGTGTTGTCATGGATCTCAAATAACTTCTTGTAATCTTCTTGGACTTGAAGCTCTACGGGCGAGACTTCATTAATAGTTATATTTGAAAAGTTAGATAGTAGCATCAATAAAGAATGTACGGCTCGAGCATATTTTAGCTCTCCAATCATAGTGATGTTTAGGCCATCAAGCCTCCCAAATTTAGTCCACATTGCGTAGGCATCAATCAGTGCTTGAGTAGGATGCTCTTGGTAGCCATTGCCACAGTTAATAATAGGATGCTCAGTGAACGGGGCAACTTCATTAAATATGTTTTCATCAAAGTGCCTAATACCATAGAAAGTTACGAATGGGTTTAAAGTACGAATGGTATCACGCATACTCTCTGCTTTACTCATAGTGTCGGTGAGCTTAGTCTCCTGCATTATTACGGTCTTTACTCCTAGTTTCCAGGTAGCTACCTCAAATCCAATACGGGTACGTGTGGAGGGCTCAAAAAATAACAGACCACCTATTTTGGACAAGTCTACTTGTGTTACCGATGTTTGTTGTTTGCGAAAACTATCGGCCCGTTTAAAGATGGCTAATATATCAGCCTTGCTAAGGTCATTAATGCTCAGTAAGTTACGTGGCATGAAGTGGTGTTTTGATATCTTTACCTAGTGGGATATAGAAGTCACTGCCATCACTAAAAGCAACAGTATTGTGATGGCATGGTACGCAGCGAGGACCGGGTTTAACACCAGAGCTTGAATTGTCACAAATCTCCCGAGTTCTTTCGTATACTACCCGCATCTCTTCTTCGGTGGAGGGCGGGTCATTTTCCATTGGTGTCCGAGGATCTGGCCGAAAGGGGCTGAGAACAGGTATCACACCTCTGTCTACCAGCGCCTGTACCCCTTGAAGTGTACTCTCTATGGGTTCAATTGCTTGCCCAAAGAGGATGAGCGATTGTACGCGACCAACCCCCAGTTCGTTAACGGCTCGTTCAACATAATCAAGGTATCCTTGCGGGCCAAATCTTCGGTTTTTGGTAGGAATGAGGTGTTTAGCTCTTGCGGGGTCAAACACCTCTATATTGACCGAGAGTGTATTGACGCCAGCGGCGCCAAGACGTCTTAGATAACTCGGGTCTTCTCGGGGTGTCATCATAATATCAACTGGCAATGGGGACTCAGCGATAATAAATTCATAGGTATCGTCTTCCCATGGCTCATCTTTTATCTTTGGGGTTCCGCCACTAATCAGCACATGCCTAGCAGGTGCTTGCTCATCATCCTTAGCTAACTCAATTACCCGTAATAGTTCGTCCTGAGGTTTCTTACGGTACCTTAGCTCATAGGGTATATTGCAGAACTTGCAGACCATTCCACAGCCTTCAACTGGAGATACTCTTACTCTGTCCGTGTGGGTAACCCCAAGGTTTGTATACAGATACTCTTTGCCATTATCTACATAGGTTTGGCTATGGTATGCAGGCACAGGAATAACTGTGGCTTCAAACTCTTCATCAGCGTGTGTTACTACAAAACCACCACTATAGCGTAATCTCGCATCAGCGTCTTTGGTAAATTCCTGAGTATAGGGTGCATTTATCCAGACCCCCCCCGAGCCATCTTCTAATCTTAGGCAAATACCACTTGTCGAAGCATATTCATTCAAGCTAATAGGTCCCTGGTATTCTTCGCGCCAAGCTTCTTCAGCTGCTGGATCGATTTGAATACCATTTGCAAGGACATTAAATTTTAGGTCTTGTTCAGGACTAAGCATAAATTGTTTTCATTATATTATGACTATTTAAATGTGCCGGACCACATTATTTTCAACCACCTTTGGTCCGGGCTCCCTATCAGAGTAACCAAGCGCAAGTACGCCCACTAAATCTCCAACCATGCCCAACTGACTTTTAATGGTGTCCTCAGCAATAAGGACGTCACCCATGAACACGCCGCTTATGTCGTGTGCTTGAGCAGCTAACCACATATTCTCTATAGAAGCTCCTAGACCAATGTACTCAAGCCCGACTCCAATAAGAGCACCTACTCGTACTGAATCAGGTGAAGCTGATACACTTTGCCTGCCATTACTAAATTTACCCTGGTTCTCAATAAAAATTCCCAAAGGTACCTCACGCAAGACTTGTGCTGATTCAGAAACAGTTGATACGTAGGACCTTCGATTACCAGACGATGGGTCGACAGGTCTAAACTCCCTTTTTTCTTGTTCAGCTACGGAGTCAATATGCTCGGCAATTCCATGTAATGTAAGTTTATTTGTGACGACATGCATTCTCCATGGTTGTGCATTTTTGGATGATGGAGCACTAAGGCCGCATTCAATTATGCTATCGATAACTGCCGGATCGATTTCAATATCCCTAAAACCAGTTTTAATTGAACGCCTTTCAAGAATAACTCTTAAGGCTGGGGGTGTATCTGTAACTCTCTCACTAGTCATACATTTATATAATATCAAACTTTCTCTGGCAAGGCCTCTAAACTTTTCAGGAAAGACTTATTAGGCTGTTTGGTGTATTAGACTTTTTAGCCGTAGGAGACTCTAGCTAGTCCTAACCCTTTAATTGCGGTCTTGTTACTTGCCAGCTGGCGGGACGAAGTTGGCTGGATCTATGGGTACTGGAATTTCTTCTACGGCACGGTCATAGACTTTATAGCCCTGAACAATTAGAGCATCGAATAGGCCGGTATCTATTGGAGACAGCTCACCCTTACCCATTGGTACGCTGGTGTCATAACGAGCTGGTAGTGGATTCAGGGAATCTGAAGTGTTTTGAGTGGTCGTTATTGACCAATCAGGGCTCTGGTAGTCTTTTGTTAGCGAAAGATAAAACAATGTTTGTTCGCCGCCATTAGACAGTTCCGGATTGGTTACACCGGCCAAGATTGAAACTGAGTCGACCTTAGCCGGGTCGGGTTTGCCGTTGGCATCAAGCTCCATGGCTGCTGTTAAGGTATATTCGCCGACACTATCCTTATTGGTAGAAGTTGCCGGGTAGCCAATAATGACCGCTTCGGTTTTGGTGACACCATTATTGCCTATCACCAAGTTATGGACGCCTCTCCCCTCTTGAAATTGGGTTAGAATCCGTCCCGCTAAGCTACCCGCAACAGTCTGAGCTTTGGCATTAAGTAAGGCCTGTTGGTCTTGTTCGGGCAAAGTAGGAGTGGTCTGCGGCGGGGTAATTGTATCAGGTGTAGAGGTTGTAGTAGTTGGAGCCTTATTGGCGGGACGAGAATCGATCGAAACCGAACCCGAACAGCCGGCTAAAGCTAGAGCAGCTACCACAGCTGCAGTAGCTCTAGTTGCGCCTATATTACGATTACCTGCCCTTACGGACGGGTCTATAGGCAAGGCATCCATAACTCTTCTCATAAGAATATTATTTTAACACCTTAGCTATTAAATATCAATAAACGTATACGCTTTGCGAGATTAGATCACACTAGATGCTAGACGCTGATATAGTCGTGGGCTTTGTGCTTGGCTTTGTACGGATTGACGTAGGTATTAATGTTATGAAACGTAAAGACAATGTGGGCGGCATTAATTTGACTACCCTGGGCGCTGACATTTTTTACGATTTCTAGTGTAAAACCGGTGTTGATAATGCCGGAAGTCTGGCCTGGCTGCAAGGCAAACAAAGCAGCAGTAACCTGGGGCGGAACGTCGCGATTGGTTTGATCAATTGGTGTCCCATAGTTACCACCGTTAGCCTTAGTGGCGGCATCATCAGAATACTGAGCAGCAACTTTGGCAAAATCTGCGCCCTGCTGAAGTTGGGCAAGAGCCTCATTGGCACGGTTCTGCGTAGATGTATCCAGTGCAGCAGCTACCTTTTGCGCCAGCATCTCTTGCTTTAAACTGCGCTTAAAATCGTTCAGAGTCCAGCCAAAGTTTTGACGCAGAACATCCTCGAACACCTTCTCGTTGGCACCGAGCCGGTTTTGATTACGCACCAGTGTAATCTCGTTATTAAGTTCCTGGGCGCTAACCGAAATTTTATGCTCCTTGGCAAGCTGTTTAACATACGCATCGCTGATAACCTGGTCAAGAGCCTGTTTTTTGTAAGCCGCAAGCTGCTGTTTGCCGGCGGTACTACTAAAATTAACCTGCTGCTGGGTCTGATAATAATGTACATAGTGGCGCAGTTCAAACAGATAATTCTCGTAGCTGACAAAGTCCGAACCGGCCTTAGCCACAGGGAATGGTACTACCTGGGTCACTCCGTATAAAAAGCCGGAAGTGGATTTAAACCGGTACAGCGCAAGAGTGCAATAACTAAAAAAGACAATAAAGGCTGTGATGAACAGGGCGATGGATATTATGACGATCTTGTGTTTGGAGTGCTGCAGCGGGTAGATGTACTTGCGGGCACTAGACAGTACTTCCTCGCGGTTGGCCGCTACTGTTTCGTTAGTAATACGCGGCAGGCCACTCTCGTCTGTGGCCATCGGTATGAGCTCTTTGCCTGCCAACTTCTTTTTGGGAAATATATTAGCTAGCTTCCTCAGTCTCTTCTTCATGTACCTCTTCCTTATTCAGGGGCAAATTGGTAGATACAACCCCTTCCTCGCGCAAAATGGTAAGAATCTTTTTCTGGATTTTGGCTGGGTGGTGGACGTCATGTATGACCAGATCACCCACATAAGTTTGCATCATGATTGTACCATAGCCCAGCATGGTTTCCTGCAGTCCGGCTATCTGATAATTGACCATTTGTATCTGGCTGAGTGTTAGATCAACGACCGTACGGTGGAACAGGCCTTTTTGGGTAATTTGGATGAGACGTTGGTCGGTAACAATAAAGACACTGTAGTACCAGGCAATCCAAAACGGAAATAGTATGATGACCCCTAGTAAAATACTAAATACCAGGCTCAGCCAAAAAAAAGTAAGACTGGGCGGATTGTGAGGCCGGGCGTAGGTCAAAATAAGCGTATAGACGGGCCCGATCAGCCAGGCGCCCATACCTATTACCAGGCCCTTGCGCATAACGATGGGGTGCTTGCGAAAAACAAACAGCACTTCCTCGTCATCGAACTGATCGTCAAAGTATTTCTCGGGAGCTTTTTTGGCCATGTGAATATTGTATCAGTTAAGAAGTAAATCGTAAGCGGCTTAGGATCAATCGCTACTCCAATTTATACTTTCTTAGGCTTAATAGTTGTTGCAGTACCTTGGCTCTTATATGCACTAGTTTGCTTATTTCGACTAACTCTGAGGTAGGCTACAATGAAAATAATCGCCACAATCCCCGCCACAACCATAATGCCTATTCCTATAAACTCTTGAAAAAGTCCAATAAAACCATCGAAGGCATGTGGGTTATCCTCCGGAAGATTTTGGCCCTGGGTAGTAGCTAATATACGGGCGCCGGAATAAAATAGCCAAGCTCCGAATATCGTAAGTGCACTGGATACAATAGCTATCGTAGCCGTAATCACTCTAGAAGACTTCATGTGATTTTTGCCCATATCAATATTGTAATGGTTTTAGGTGTTAGGTGCCAGGTGTTAGAATATGAACAATATGCCCCTGTAGTTCAATGGATAAAATAGCTCCGTCCTAAGGAGAAGCTAGAGGTTCGACTCCTCTCGGGGGCACCACAAATCTACTATTTATTTTTAGACGGCTTGGGTTGAGTAAAGTGTTCGTGGACAGTCTGATAGTCGAATAATTCGTCAGCCTTAAACCAGTGGGCAATTTCTTGCTGGGCCTCCTCGACAGTGCCTGAAGCATGAATAACATTAGGCACGCCTAATTTATAGTCACCGGCATGTTTAAAGCTAATATGGGAATAATCGCCCCTTATGGTTCCAGGTAGAGCTTTGTGCGGCTCGGTTTCACCGACCATTTTTCTAACTACTGCCACTGCTTCTATGCCTTCTAGGACGGCAGCTATAACTGGCCCTTCGGTCATGGCCTCAAGAGTAACATCAAATGCTTCTTTGCCCCGCCTAGACACCATCTTACTAATATTCTCGTAGTGATGGTAGTAGTGGTCGTAATCGGGTTGAAGCATCTTAACACCGCATATCTTAAGCCCTGTCTTTTCAAACCGGCTGACAACCTCGCCTACGATACCGCGCTGGAGCGCATCCGGCTTGAGGATAATAAGTGTTCGTTCCATGGTTTCCTCCATTATAACAGATACGAAGGATAAATGTTCAATGTTCAATGAATGTAATAATGATTGAATCATTTACTGCATTGATAACATTGATTATTCACTTCCGCATTGTACATTGACGATTGAGCATTACAATAAGAATATGCGTTTTGAAAAAGCTAAGACTGACTTTTTGGAATATTTGGAGATTGAACAAAACCGCTCCCAAAAGACCATCGCCAATTATGACCACTACCTAACGAGGTTGCTTGATTTTGCCGGCGATATCAAAGTCACTGACATCGATGCCGAGCTGATCCGCAAGTGGCGGCTATGGCTAAACCGCTTGGGCACCAACGTATCTGACGAGCTGCAAAAATCAACCCAAAATTACCACCTTATTGCCCTGCGCAGTTTTCTTAAATACTGCACTAAACGCAATATTCCGGCTCTGTCGGCGGATAAAATTGAGCTGGCCCGGACAGTCCGCAAACAAGTAACCTGGCTGACCCCAGAGGAGTTGGAGCGGCTGTTTGCCCAAACAGATACGGCCAAGCTAGGCGGTTTGCGAGACAGGGCCATTTTGGAACTACTGTTTAGCAGCGGCCTTAGGGTATCGGAACTAGTCGGGCTGGACCGCGACCATATCAACCTCAAGCGGCGCGAGTTTATGGTCCGTGGTAAGGGCCAAAAAGACCGGCCGATCTTTATTAGTGAGGCTGCGGCTACCTGGCTGCAAACTTATCTAGAGCAGCGGCAGGACACCACTCGCCCCCTGTTTGTCCGCTATAGCGGCAGCAAAAAGGTTGATTTATCTGGTAACTATCACCGCTTGACCGCCAGGAGCGTACAGCGAATGGTTGCCCGCTATGCCCTGCTGGCTGGCATTACTAAGCACGTCAGTCCGCATACCTTGCGTCACAGCTTTGCCACCGACCTATTAATGAACGGGGCCGATCTGAGGTCAGTCCAAGCCCTGCTGGGCCACAGTAACATTGCAACTACCCAGATATACACGCACGTGACCGACACGCATCTTAAGGCCATCCACAAGAAGTTCCACCATACTACTACTTAACTTGCGTATCAGGGACTAATGCAACCTGACGGGTCCGCGCCAAAACCTACTCCGACTTGGAAATTCTTGCAGATACCATCAACGGCTTGTACGGCGTAGATCATGGGGCTGCCTTTGGTGTTTAGGGATACATAGACCTGGATGCGGCGCAAAACATCCTGCGCCTTACCGGTAGAATCAATAACTGCCTGGCCGCCGGTCATTTCTAGCGGGTTGGTATTACCAGGGCTGCCATAAGCTGTGATCGTGAAGCTAGAGCTGGCATAGATGGAGCCGAGCCGCAAAAACACATGCGGCGTATTAAGACCGTCTATTTCCATTGTACATGTAGTAATACAGTCGCCGTCAATAATTGGCCCCTGGGTTGCCGGACTAATAGGTGTAGCCGGAAAATTAACTTTACCACTGCCGCCGCTTGACTTGGGATACAAGAAAGCTGTAAACGTCGTATCATTCAGATTGGTGCGCGAATAATCGTTGGCGCTGGCACTACCACCAAAATTGGTTAACTGTAAACGGCCAACAGCAGTCGTTGCCCCCCAACTACCCGTTGTAGGAAAAGTATCTACTGAACTAGGGAACGTACTGGGGCCATTTGACGCTCCCCACTCAATAACCATATGGTCAACCGAGGCGGCAGCGCCGGCAGCAGTCAAAAAATTTATATCGGCCGATATAGCCTGGCCGCTATCAACCGGCGAGTAAAATAACTTTGTAGGCGTCTCATTAATGAGCAAGCAGGTGTACTGCGTATTAGTGCTCGTGTTGACATCGTTACTACTTAACAGTCCGCTCGGATCAGGCGCACAATGAGTTTTATTATGAGTAGTGCTATCGTTGCCGCCGCCAACGTTATAGCCGGGATAGCCACCGGTGGCAGTTAGGGCCTTGACGGCATCGTTTACGCCCGATTCAGCCGCATAAAAAGCTTGGGTACTAAGTTGCGTATCTAAAGATTGCCGCTGTTCGCGACGAGAAATCTGGGCAAAGCCTAGAACAATCAAACTTATTACAACCATCAACACCATAGTGACAATAATAGATACCATCCCGGCCTGATTTAATGTATGATGCTTGTTTTGTTGTTTCATGCTTATGCCTATTATAAACCATTTAATTTGACTAGTTAATTCTCTTCTCTACGGTACTAGTTAAATCTGATACGGCACAGTATTGGTTGGTTGTGCCACTCTGGCAGCCGTCATGACTACTATTTAAGTCTCCGTCAGCACCATAGACCACCTTAACTTCAACCGTATAGAGATTGCCCGCTTGCGGTGTGACACTTATCGTGGCAACACGCATAAAGGGTGCTAATAATTCGACCGGCTTAGTTGGCGGATTAGGTGGTGGAGGTAAGCTCTGGGGCGTACCCGTTGAGCAACCACCAACAAGATCAGTGTCGACCAAAACGGCATAATTACTCTGATCCTGGGCGACATTTGGTACGGCGGGAGGCTCAATCAGTTCTTTGCCAGTAAGAATGGTGTAACGATCGTTGCCAATGCAGATTACATAGTTCCCGCCCGAGCTTGGTGCGGCAAGCACCGCTCCGCTGCTGTCGAATTGTATGTCCTGGGTAATTGCATCCATTACGTCGCTAGCTGTCTGTTGAGTTTTTGTCTCTGTAACTCCTTTGGAGTACGTCCGGCCAATCTGCAAGATTCCATATGTTACGAGTAAAAGAATTATAGCGAACACCGAGGTGGCAATAAGCAGTTCGACAATTGTGAAACCTTGTTCTGCACGATGGCGTATTTTCTGCATAGCTATTTGTCCAATTTGTAAGACATGCTTATTTGATCATTACCATTACCCTGTATGCTTGGCCAGACAACGGTAATGGTAAAAACGTATTGATTCAAAGCCGGGCTGCTGGCAGATATAGCTTCATTATAGGTTATGCCATTAGTTTGTTGGCAGGCAGCTATGTAGTTACTGGTAGGTACGGGACTCGCCATGGCAACACCAGGTGCCGGTGTATTAGCAATCTGTGGACCACTGCTCGTCATACAAAAATAGTAAGTCTGAGCAAAGATAGTCGTCGCCGGATTGGAAGCAGCCGACTGTAGCAGCTCCAGTTGGCTCTGGGCGTATTTGAGTGCTTCGGAATGCTCCTGTGATTGACGAACATCGTTCAGGCTGTGCGTAGCAATCTTATAGGCGCCAGCTAGCACTAGAGCAACAATAGCAATAGCTATGAGGACCTCTACGATGGTGTCGCCAGTTTGGCCGTAGTGGCGGGTTTTCATGTGCATACCGCCGGTGTAGGATTTTTGTTCAACATATTCAAGGTGGTTGTTAGCTGACGATTATTACTACCTATGGTTAGAATGGCGTACAGGCTGGTACCTCCATCGAAGCAGACCGTAACACTATCAACAGCCGTAAAGTTGGCTGCGTTTGGCTTGTCGATCTCTTCAGCTGCTTGTGCTGCGGTTTGATCTGTGTTGGTGTTGCCGTTATTAACAACATATAAGCTGGCCGTACTGCTTCCGCCAGCAGCAGGATTGCCGTTTATGTTTGATACGATCGCCACTATTCCGGATTTAGTGGCCGCGCTGCCGTTATACTGCATGCTGACTGCCTGCAATCCATATAATAGGTTATCTGTCTCTGTAAAGTCAGTTGGGAAACCACCGTTTGTGACCGTACCAGGAGCTAAGGCTATCGGGCTGGCATTGGCCAGTGTAGATACGGCGTTTGAAGTACCAGGGTCATAATGCAAGCCCAGCAGGTTATACACATCAAAGCCGTTGTCATTAGTCCCACTTACAAAAAATTGAATAGCTCTGCCTAAGAATATACAATCTGCATTTGTCCCAAGATCTTGCGAGCCGCCGGAAGCTATAGCTGGCATTGATCCGCTCTTAGTACAAGTGAAGTTAGCGGGTCTGTTATAGTAACCAGTTTGGACATTGCTAATAATTTGATTGACCTGCGATTGCAGGTCATTAGCCGCCTGATTAAACTGCACTGCCGACTGTTTGCCAGAGAAAAGTGTCAGTGCGCTCACTAAAAGTATGGCTGTCACAGTCATAACAATAATAATCTCAACAATAGTAAAGCCTCGGGTCTTGAGCCCTGTTTTCATGGCTTTAAGTATAGCATAAGCAGAAAGTGTTAAACAGATCAGTTCCAGTTACGTGGTCTTAGGATTACAGAAGAAGTCTGCGCCTGTACCAAGCTATTACAGCCGCTCCGAACAGCCGAGCTATCACAACGCCAGTAATGAGGAAAGGCCCGAATGGTATATGTGTGTTCCTGGAGATTTTGCGGGTCAAGAGTAACGGAAGTGTTACCGCACTGCCAAGTAGAGAGGCGCTGAATAACATCATAAGACTTAGTCCCGGGTTGGCCAGAATAAGTCCCAGCAGTACGCCAAGTTTTACATCGCCGCCGCCTATCCATTTACCATTAGAGATTTGAAATAACAGATAGAACAGGCCGCCGCCAACCACAAAACTTAGGGCAATTTGCACTAGTTGGTGTGCTCCCCCTCTGTACACAAAGACTATAAGTATTGATTGAATCACCGCTACAGTCATCAGAACATATACTATTTTATCGGGTAACAAATACCACTTAATGTCGTAGACGGCCAGAGCTATTAAGCCTACTAAAAATACCAGCCAGAAGCCAAATAACACCCAGTCATGCAAAGAACCACCCTGTAGAGCGATGGGCCAAAAGGCATATGAGAACACAAAAGTCATAGCAGTCAGAAGTTCTACGAACGGATATTGTGGCGAGATGGGCTTGTGACAATAGCGGCAGGCGCCACGTAACATGAGCCAGCTTACAACCGGTATCAAATCGGCAGGAGCCAGTTCGTGCTGGCAATGAGGACACATACTTCTACCCTTTAAGATTGAAAGATTGCGAGTCTTAAATTTAGCCGTTTTCCCGCGTTTCTTGGCAACCTTGTCTTGTTCGTTCAACCGCCAGACCAAAGCGTTTATAAAACTACCGAAGACCAGTCCTAGTACCGTAAGTATAAGAAGAATTACCACCCGTCAATGGTACCATAGAAAAACAAGCTCATACGAGCTTGTTTTTCTACCTGCTAAGCAATCGTTACTGCCAAAGAGGTTGTAGCTTTTGGGCTAAGAGCTTTGGCAAACCGCACCCCAGCTGCCAGAACCAGTTTCAATTTCGTACTGTACTGCAAGCGCTCGTGATCCGGCCGCCTTTACACTGCCAGGCACCGCTGCGCTAGGATCGCAGGTTTCGCCAATATAGACTAAGACATAGTCGTGAGTACCGTCGGCAGGATTGGCTATTGGACCTGCAGTAGCTGGTGCAGTAGTATTGATACTTACATCGCCGTTTGCAGTCCCAAGTCCACCTTGGTAGTAGCCTACTTTTGATTCTGCCGTAGTCCCAGCCGTGCCGTTCTTAAGGTTCCAAGTTATGGCGTTGGTACCCTGAAAGAATGTAGGAAGACTGCCATTATTATTAGTAGCAAACTCATTCATGCCTGACAAAATACTAGCTACGTCATTCTTACGTTGTGTGTTACGTGAGTTACGCTGCAAAGCCGGTACGGCCAAGAAGACAATTAGCAAAATAAGCGCGGCAATGGCCAGCACAATCAGGACTTCGATAATAGTAAAGCCCTCATTAGATGATTTTAATTTTTTGAACATTGGGTCCCCCCTATTGATTGATATTAAATGCTTATGTTTGTCATCATACGGTCATCGGTCCGTAAAAGCAAGTACCCGTGGTCTTCTGCGGGAGAATTATTAAGACTTGGCCCCTGTTAGCTTTGCATGGCCTGTGGATAAACTGGGTCATAAACTACCTCAACAGCGTTTCATAAACCTTACTACCTCTATAAGGAAACTTACCAGCCCAGTCTTCAGCCCTAATCTTCTCTTGTCTCAAGCTGTCATTAAGCTTATGCTGTAGTTACGTTACACCTAATGAGCAGAAAAACGCAGCCTGAACCGGACGGTTTTACCGTTATAGAAATCATTATTGTCTTAGCCATTGCGGCTTTGATACTTTTAATCGTCTTCTTGGCCGTACCGGCTTTGCAGCGTAACTCACGAAACTATCGTCGTAGGCGTGATGCGAGCACTATAGCCGTTGCCAGACAAGAGGCTGACCAGAATATTAGATATACTGGCGCCTTTGCGCCAGCGGCTGTTTGGTCCTGTACGCCAGGCTTTACTCCCGGTAGCGCGTGTGACGTTATTCAATCAGATGGTTTATCATATTATGACTTAGCTAATGTCACAATTTATTACAATCCATTTAATGCTCCTCCGCCTGTAGTGCCTACAGTCCCAGATCTCGACCACATTATCTCTGCCAACTATCTAAACTGTAACAGTTCAAATACCGGAGCAACGACTAATGCCAGCGAGATGGACGCCGTTATATTATTTGATATTGAGACTGCTAGTGGGCCCCAGACCCAGTGCTTACAAACAAATGTCTATAACTCGACGCTCCAGTAAACCGCTAAATTCCCAAACCTAGTCCATGTCTCCGGTCTTTAGGGGTGCTCGGAGTTTATGCTTATGCTAAAATAAAAACTAATAACTATGAGCACAAGAACCAACACCAAGCCGGACGGCTTCACCGTTATCGAAGTCCTGATTGTGCTGGCCATTGCCGCGCTTATTTTGCTAATTGTCTTCTTGGCCGTACCGGCTTTGCAACGTAACTCACGAAACCTTAGACGAGAACGCGATGCATCTATGATAGCTTCAGCCAGACAAGATGCAGATTTGAATATACCCCACACTACTGGTTTTGCGTCGGTCTCGTATAGCGCGTGTTTACCTCCTATTACTAGGCCCTCTATATGCGGTACAATCCAAGATGACGGGCTTACCTATTACGACTTATCAAACGTAACGGTATATTATAATCCTTTTAATTCTCCTCCAACTTCTGCCCCTCCAACACCTGATCTTGACCATATAGATACTGCCACTTTTTTAATATGCAATAGCACTAATACAGATGCCACACCAGTTAATGCATCAGCGCTCGATATGGTTGTTTTGTACTCCATCGAATCATCGTCAGGACCAGTCGAACGGTGCTTACAATCGAGAGTCTATACTACAAACTAACTTTCTGTAATTCATTTCGAGTCAATTTATAGTTGGCCGGTATGATACCTGTTATAATTTATAGGAATATTCCGCTTATGATAATGCAGGTTTATTAAAATGGACCAGGATACTCCTGCCACCAAGCCGGACGGTTTTACCATTATAGAAATCATTATTGTGCTGGCCATTGCCGCACTTATTTTGCTAATTGTCTTCTTGGCAGTACCGGCTTTGCAGCGTAGCGCACGGAATATGCGTCGTAAGCGTGACGCGGCTACTATAGCCTCGGCCCGGCAAGAGTATGATCTGAATACTCAAGGTACCAGTGGTACGGCACCTGCAACCTCCTACACCTGTGCGCCTGGTTTTGGCTCTCCAAGTGTTTGTGCGAGCATTCAAGAAAACGGTCTAAGTTATTACGACATGTCAAACATTACTATCTACTATAATCCGTTCCAAACGCCACCTACGTCGGTGCCATCGTTGTCGGATGCCGATCACATTATCAGCGCCAATTATTTGACATGTAACAGTAGTAATACAGGAGCTACCACGCTCAATGCAACCTTACTGAGCATGGTTATTTTATATGATATTGAATCCTCTAGCGGACCACAGCTCCAATGCCTGCAATCAAGTGCATATGCCAACAACTAGATCGTTTGTATGCACTATTGTTGAATAATGGTCTTGCCGGCCAGCCCATAAATAGGTAATAGAATAGCGGCTACAATAGTAAAGGCTACTAACCCCAGTATGACCATAAGTACAGGTTCAATAAGAGATGAGATATTTCGAATTTGGGTATCCACTTCTTTTTCGTAATAGTCTGCGACTTTGCCAAGCATAGCCTCAATGGCACCAGACTCTTCACCGATATGCAGCATGTTTGGTACTAGCTCTAAGAAGTTAGGATCACCCATTAAGGAGTCGGACAGCGCCTTTCCACCCTTAACTTTTTCTATAGCTTTAGCTAAGGACCGCTCAACATGCACGTTATTAATGGCATCACCGGTGATCTCGAGCATTTGGATTAAGGGTACGCCGCTGGCTACCAGCGTTTGGCCAGTTCGGGCAAATCGAGCCATGTAGACTTTCATAAACAACGGACCAAACGGCCAGGCTTTCATCTTAACTTTATCAACCACGTTTTTCCCGCCTAACGTCCTGGCCCAGCGAGTGGTAAAGATGCCGCCAATTACTAATGCCAATATGATTACCCACCAAAACTTAATGGTAAAACTTGAAACCGCCAATAAGATGCGTGTCACTAATGGTAAGCTGACGCCAGATATTCCCTGGTAAATAGATTTAACCTGTGGCAAAACCTTGACAATCATAAAAGTGACAACACCTACCATAACCAAAAGTACAATGGCTGGATAAATAAGTGCGCCGCGAACCTTACTGAGGATTTCGGCATCTTTTTCTTGCTGGTTGGCAATGCGCTCCAGTGAAGCGTCTAGCGTTCCGGAGGTTTCACCGGCCGCAACTAAACTAATAAAGACGCGGTTGAATACGTCCGGGTACTTAGATAAGGACGCCGAGAAGCTTGAGCCGCCTTCTACATCAGTGATAACAAATCCAATAGTTGCCTTGAGCCGCTTGTTTGCGGTCTGGGACATGACATTGCGCAGACTTTGAACCAAGGGTAAACCGGCGTTTATTAGGGTGGATAGCTGGCGAGAGAATAATACCTTGTCTTTGGCGCCAATCCGGTGGGTATACTTACTAATAAACCCGGCGTTAATACCACCTTTTACCTTAATGGATACCGGTGATAGGCCTTCATCGTGAATAAGTTTGGCGGCTGCTTGTTCGCTATCGGCCTGAACATCTGCCTTTACTTTCTGGCCAGTAGAAGCATTGCGAGCTATATATTCGTACGTTAGCATAGTGCAACCTCCGGTTGCAGTAGTAAGTAGTAAGTAGTAAGTAGTAAGTTAATAACTACGCTGTCCTCAGTTCGTTTGCTACTTGCTACTAGCCCCTTGCTACTCATCTTAGCTCCTCATCATTCGGTCAAGTTCCTCCAGGTCCACGGCATAATTGCGGGCCTCGTCGTAACTAATGGTACCGTTGTGAATAAGCGAAACAAGGGTTTTATCCATAGACTGCATGCCATGCTCGGCCCCCGTTTGAATAACTGCCTCTAGCTGATGGCTCTTGCCTTCCCGAATGATATTGCGGACTGCTGGAGTAGCCACCAAAATTTCAGCAGCGGCAATTCGGCCGCCACCAATGGCCGGGATAAGACGCTGTGAACAAATAGCCATCAAGATGTTAGCTAATTGGGCCCGGATCTGTGGCTGTTGGTGCGGTGGAAAGACATCAACCATACGGTCTATACTCTGTGAAGCAGAGTTGGTGTGAAGCGTTGCCAGTACCAGATGTCCGGTTTCGGCAATGGTAATAGCCGACGAAATAGTTTCTAGGTCGCGCATCTCGCCAATTAAGACCACATCAGGGTCTTCACGCAAACTAGAGCGTAAGGCGGCACTAAAGGAATATGTATCGTAGTGGACTTCCCGTTGGACCACAATAGATTTTTTGGACTTATGGGTGTACTCAATGGGGTCTTCAATGGTGATAATGTGCGCTGCCCGTTCGTTGTTTATGCGTCCCACCAGTCCCGCTAAGGTAGTAGACTTACCGGAACCGGTCGGCCCGGTTACCAGCACCAAGCCCCGAGGATAATCGGCAAACTTATTTACCACCTGAGGCAAGCCAAGTTGTTCAATACTCAAAATTTCGTTCGGAATAAGCCGCAACGCAGCCGCCATGTTGCCCCGTTCATGAAAAGCATTTACTCTAAATCTGCCCAAATCGCCAAAGGCAAAGCTAAAGTCAAACTCTTTATCTTTTAATAATATCTGCTTCTGGTCATCGTCTAGAATAGCAAAAATAAGTGTTTCGATAGTTTCTTCGGTTAAAACTTCCGCGCCGGTAACGGGCGCCAGCACTCCATCTACCCGAATGATTGGCGCCAACCCAACCTGAAGGTGCAGGTCAGAGCCTTTCTTTTTGACAACTTCTTCTAGTAGTAGTTCGATTCTGAGGTTTTGTGCTGCCATAGTTTGTGTTCCTTTATGTTATGCGCTATCAAACGCTGCTACCCTGTTAACTTCCGACAATGTGGTGTAGCCGGCCAGTGCTTTTAAGTAGCCGTCTTCACGCATACTGACCATACCTTCCATTTGGGCTGCTGCCTGAATGTCAGAGCTGGTAGACCGCTTGAGGATCAGGTCCTGAATCTTGTCAGTCACATTAAAAACCTCGTACAAGCCTAGTCTACCCTTATAGCCGCCCGGGCTATCAGACGCATCCTTGCCCCTAAATAAAGTATAAGCGTTTTGGGCTTTCAGAGGCAAGTCTTCATAACCCAGATCTTCACCAACTTTCTTCTTATCTGCGTCCGTGGCCGGCAGCAGTCGCGCTAAAGTTTGATGGATAGCTTCGGCCTCTGCCTTATCTGATTCATATGATTCTTTGTCATCACCAATCCGCCGCACTAATCGCTGGCCAATAACCGTGTGAACAGTTGAGGCAATTAAAAACGGCTCTATACCCATGTCCAACAAACGGGGCAAAATTCCTGCCGCCGAGTTAGTGTGCAGAGTCGAGAACACCAAATGTCCGGTCAAGGCCGCTTGCACTGCTAGGGTAGCGGTTTCTTTATCACGAATCTCACCCACCATCACAATGTCGGGGTCTTGGCGCAGAATAGAACGCAGGCCGGTAGCAAAAGTCAGCCCCACGTCGGCGTTTACTTGAATCTGGTTAATACCCTCTACTTTGTACTCAACCGGGTCTTCAAGGGTTACAATATTAACCGCATCGTCCTTGATCTCCTGGAGTAAAGCATACATAGAGGTTGACTTGCCGGAACCTGTTGGGCCGCTGGTTAGGATCATGCCATTGGGCCGCTTCAGGCCCTCCCGGATCATGCGCAGGGCACGGCCGTGATAACCCATATCTTCTAGCAGCAAGCTCGTACCAGTCTTATCCAGTAGACGAATAACTACTTGCTCACCCCAAACTACCGGAGAAATGGCAATACGCAGGTCAATGGGCCGCCGGTCAACCATAATAGTGAAGCCGCCGTCTTGGGGAATACGGTGCTCATCGATCTTTAGGTTAGACAAAATTTTAATTCGCGAGACTAGCGGCGCCTCGGTAGATTTGGGTAGTTTCATAATTTCACGCAGCACACCATCTACCCTGGCACGAATTTTGAGTTGTTTCTCGAGCGGCTCAATATGGATGTCACTGGCCCGGCTTTTGGCGGCATATTCAAGAATGGTCGACAATGCCTTGCTAATAGGTGAATCTTGGACAATGGTCTTGATGGCACCGCCGCCTCGAATAAACTCTTTGCTGGTCTTATCGGTCGATTCTACAACTTTACCAGCTTCTTCCAGCGCGGTTGTAACTTCGCTGCTAATCTGCCCCTGATACTGCTGAAGCACATGTTTAATGCCGGTTTCACTAGCCGCATATACTTTAAGCGGCCGGCCAATTTTGTTGGCCAAAAAATCAACCGCCTGTACATTGTCGGCATCGAGCATTGCCACCACCAAACGATGTTGCATTTCGCCGAGCGGAACCGCCATATAGCGCTCAGCGGTTTCTTGCGGCAGCAAAGTCAGCACATCAGCATCGATAGTGGCATTACTTAAGTTAACGTATGGGACTTTGGTGGTACGGGCAATGGCGTGGGTCAATGCCTCGTCGCTGATGGTACCGTTGTTAACCAGAAAACTAAAAAGTGGCACATTTTCTTGCTCTGACTTTTGCTTGAGCTGTTTGAGCTTATCGGCCGTCAACAGTCCATCTTTAATGAGAATGTCTTCAACCTGTTGCTGAATAGTTGCGGATAAGACGCTCATGGTCTAAATTGCTATCTACTGGCTACCACTATTAAAGGGTTGCGGGTTTGAATTAGTGCCAATGGTAATAAGTTGTGTCGGATCAACAGACGACAGATTGAAATACTTGCTTTCGGGTTGTGGAAAGTCCGATGAGATAGCACCCACCACTTCAACCTTTTGCTGACGATTTTTAGGAGGCGCTATAATGGCTTTGCTAATAAAAATCGACACAACAGCACTAATAAAAATGATCACAATTATTATAGCTAGGTCTTTTTGCTTCATAGAGCCGCCTTCTTACGCGTTAGATTAGCAAGCCGAACCATGTCATACGAGCTAATTATCATTTTACTACCTCGCTGGAAATATTCAGACTGGTTGCGGGCTGATAATAGGTTTGGGCTTGAATGGTTGTGCTCAGAGCCGTGTCAGTACCACTAAGGTTAAGGCTTTGCATGTTAATTGGACGGATTGAAGACTCAAATACTTTTATGACGTTCTGGATAGCAGCATACTGGCCAGTGACGGTAACTGAAAATGGTATGGGGACTGGCTGTGCAAGAGTGTTTTTAGAAGCGCTCAGCTGGTTGAGCTCGTCATCGGTACCACCTATAGATTGAATGCTCAATCCATTCTGTGTCAATATTTTCTCTAGGCTGCTGGTGACGGCCGGGAAATCATAACTGCTTGGCAGGGCATCTAAGACAATCTGCGCATTATTACCGTCCTTATTACCTTCCCCATTTGGGTCGCCGCCAATAATATTCGGAGAAGTTTGAATAAAAACTTTATAAGAATTGACGAGCGTTTTAATAGTATCAATGTTGGTCTTAAGCTGATTGCGAGCCTTCTCTTTTTTGGAAATTACCCTCGACTGATATGATCTTTGGCTGAGGAGAGCGTGTGAAGCCACCAACGAAAACACTACTATAAAAGCGCTAACTGCTGTTACTACCACCACGGTAGCATTAGCTTTATTAATTTGGATTCGTTTTGTTGAAGCTACATTTAGGGCCATATTTAATATCCTCTTATGGTACTGGAGTTTTATTAGGTTGAGCAGTAAATAATGCGGCGGATGGTTGATCGGTCTGTGAACGGGTAGTAATCTTGTTGGCTGGCACCGTCAGGGATACCGTCTGCGAATTATCAAATATTGTCGGGTCGAAGCTCAGATTGATGCTATAGGTTGCCGCAGTTTGGGTGCGTGAAAAACTTGTTAAAACTACGCCGGCAAAAGCGCTATTATTAACGTTACTATTATTCCCGATACTATAGGTAGTGAACTTTAGGGTATCCACAAAAGTATTTATCCTATCCAGGCTATCAGCCGAACCATCAATTTGCAAAGTATGTTTGACAAAGTCGACTTGCAGGTTAGAGATATCTACTTGGGCAGGTACAATTTGACCAAGGTATCCAAACAAACGCGAGGTAACCGGTTTTTGGCTATCCAGTACCGGCAGGCTTTTGAGCTGGTTCTGAATAGTTAATATTTTGGTCAAATCTTTAGTTCCTTGCAATTGGCTAGTATAACTTTTAATGTCTTTGTTTACATCCGAGAGGTGTTTCTTTTGTAAAACATCAACTACTAACACTAATAGAACCAGTACAACCAAACTAACCACGGCCGCAATGCTGGCAATAGCCAAAACCATGTTTTTGGTCCGGCGAGCCTTTATAAAATCAAGCTTAACATCTGGCAGGAGGTTAAATTGCAACATTATACAACCTCCTGGTTAGGTTACAGGTGTTAGATAGTAGGTAGCAGACTTTTATCTGTAATCTGTAATCTGTAATCTGTAATCTGTTGTTCATTCTTCCCTCTCTGCTAAGCCGGCAGCTACACAAAATTGGTTAGAGACAGCCAGGAGTTCATTCTGGCGATCGGCTGGGAAAGAGACATTTCGCCAGGCGTTTCCAATTTCTACGTTAATACCAAACTTGTTGGCTACATATAGTGGAAATTCCGGCAGAGTTGAGGCGCTGCCGGTTACAATGATGCGCTCCAGTTTGCTGGCCGTATAACGGGTTTGGAAAAACTTGATGGACTTTTCTATTTCGGTCACCAGAATATCAACCGTACCAAGAATAGCATGATAAATTTGACCTTCTAGCTTATCTTGGCTCAGTCCAAATTTAAAAACGAACTGCTTGGCCTGGGCATCGTCGATATTGAGATTCTGCGAGGCAGCCTTAATGATGGCGTCTGTCCCTGTGGGAATAGCGCGAATCAAACGTGGTCCGCCGGCTACGCTTATGACTAGGTCGGTCGATTTATAGCCTATATCGAGCACCATTTGCGGCGCGGCCGAGTCGTTTGGTATTACTGCCCGCGTCAAAGCCATGCTGTCCGGCTCAAAAGCAACTACATTGAGCCCGATTGATTCCAGCATGTCCAGTCTTGCTTCTACAAACTCATTCGTGACGCTGGTCAGAAGAACTTCGACTTTGGTTTTATCTTTAGGTGAATCACCCAATACTGCCCAGTCCATCTTTGAGTCGTTGAGCGGAGTGGGTATTAGCGAGTCGGCTTGATACTTGATAGTCGAAGCGATTTCTTTGGGGTCGAGCCTGTCAATATCAACTACCGTAGAGAATACCCGGTTTGATGGCAGTCCTACCGCCACATTGCGGGTAGTAATGTGCGCCTGGTTTAGTAGTTGTTCTATAGATTGCGCCAACTTTTGATGATCCGCTTTGGCGTCACTCAAGACCGTTTTGACGTCAGTTGGTACAAAGGCATATTTAACAAGTGCTTTTACCTTGCCGCTTCCCCTAAGTTCCACTAGACGAATAGCGGTGGTGCCAATGTCCAGTCCAAAAAATTCAGATACCCCACTCAGTAGACTCATGTTGCCTCGATTATACCATAAGCAGTACAGCTGCCTGCAAGCGTTAAGTCTAAGTCAATTAATATTGTATTGTTTAAAGTACTGGTGGCAAACTGGTGTAATAATCGTACGTGTTGTCGAGTGCACCTGATGACGGCTGCCCCATGTAACTTTCCGGGCCGTTTATGATGACTTCTGCCGCACCCGGGAATGTGCCGCCTGGATAGGGATTCTCACCTGAGACAGCGTTTTTAACATCGCCAGAGGTTCTGAGCCAGTTAATGTGCTCGGCTACAAAGGATCCATAGACAACCAGTCGATTAGTACTGCAATTAGCCTGGACAGTACCGTTTGCCAAATCGGTTTTATTATAGGGGTTTACTCCGTTAGTACAGGTGTCAATAATACCCGTTGTACCAGCCGGCGCGGACGTATCCGGCTCAGCCACATACGTGCCATCAAGTTCGGTTACGCTTTGATCTATGTAGATGTTGCCTTGGACAATAAAGGTAGCTGATGGAATGTCAGCACTACTGCCCCAAGGGTTACCGTTATCATAGACAATATTATTTTTGATCACTAAATTGCCCTTAACGTAGACGGTAAAGTGCTGGCCGACGCCCACAACCCCGCCATTGGTAGTTAACCCGCCGGAATTATAGTTACTTGAACCAGACCATCCCGATATTGGATCGCTTACCGCTGTGCCCGTCGTAACCATAGGATAGGCCGTTATGCAGTTGGTAGGCTCAAAAATGCCTGGTGTGCCAGAACCAACATTAGCAAAGCTGAGCACGTTCGATGGCGCTGAAGCGCTCAGTTCGGCGCTATTGAAATTGGTGATACTTCCCAGCGCAAAGGCAGCCATTTGGTCGCCTGCCCCTAAGTTACTGCTATTAAGTGTAGTAATGATTTTGCCGGCAGTGTTGCAGGCACTACCATCAAAACCGCCGCCGGCAAAGGCATCGCCGCCATAGATGCCCAGATATGGAATAGTAGATGGTTCAACTTTAAATTGTTGTGAGCATATTGGACCAGTGCCAAGCAGCGAAGAGTATTGCCACTGGACCGTGTAGGTTTTGGCAACAGCTCCTGTCGAACTCAGCGTATCCGTTTCTCCTCCTAGTACGGGTGTCTTGGCTTCGGTGTAAGGGAAGCTAGGTGAGACCGAAATATTGAAGTTAGCCGGTGGATTAGTAGCACTATTGTAATTTGCACCCACTACCACTGTAAATGGTGTGTTCGGAGGAATTCTCAAATAGGCTGGATTTGATGCATTTGCCGAAAAGGTGCCGCAAGTGATAGCAATGCTAGGCACGGTGAAGATGTCGGAGCATGAGACGTTACCTTGGTTTGAAGTATAGTTCCAGGCCACCGTATAGGGGCCGGGCGCGACCCCAGATGAATTGAACGTTTCTGTAGCCGTTCCCCCCGATATACCCTTAGAGGCGGCGTCGCCATTTAGTTGGCCCGATCCGCCAGCCGCCAAGACGGCAGTGGTGCCTGGAGCAATAGTAAAGCTCGTGGTGGTGGGAGCGGTCCCAGTATAATGAACTTTTAGTACCACACCGAAGGCAGCACCTGGTTTTACTGGAATAACAGTGGGGGTTAAGCCGCCGCAAGTGGGCGGTGGTGCTGCGCACGGACCAACTGTTACGCTGCCAACAGTTACCCAGGTTCCGGTGGATGCTCCGGCTGTATTTACACTGAGAGCTTGGGCATAAAACGTACGTGCCGAGGAGGTCGCAAATGAAGCTGGAATGCTAAAGCTGGCGCTATGCCCAGTTGTGGTGATGGTACCAACTGGCGTGCCCGTGCCTGCCGCATCGGCATACAGGGTAACCCATAATTGCGTGCCCGGGCTATCAGGATCAACTACATTACTAGCCGTTATAAGGTTACAGTTGCCGGCTACACTACCAGTAGGAGGTTTATCTGAGGGAGACCCCAGACACGGCCCAACCGTTACGCTGCCAACAGTTACCCAGGTTCCAGTAGATGCTCCGGCTGAATTTTCACTTAGAGCCTGGGCATAGAAGGTACGCGGAGAAGAAGTCGCAAAAGAAGCCGGAATACTAAAGGTAATGCTATGGCCTGTTGTCGTTGACGTTCCGACTGGCGTGCCCGTGCCTGGCGCATCAGCATACAGGGCAACCCATAGGTCTGCGGCCGGGATATCAGGATCGACCACGTTGCTAACGGTTATAAAGCTACAATTTCCGGCCACACTACCACCAGAGGGGAGCTTATCGGTTCCGCCGCCGGTTCCGCAGGGTCCCGCAGTAGAGCTGAATGTTGCCAAAATGCCTGGACCACCGGTCGGATCATGGCCATGGGTCGTAACTACAACTGTATGAGCAACTAATTGGTTAAGTCCAAGTGGCGTAATAAGGGGCGAGCTACCCGGATAGCTAGTACCAGGGTTTACTGGCACCGCACTGTCGACAGAATAAGCCACCGCATAGGTGGGGCCGTCCGGATCAGTTGATGAAATAGTAAAGCTAAACTGTCCGCCAACACAGCTGGCAAAAACACTAACCGTCGGCGCTCTATCTACCGGAGCTGCTGCGCAGGGGCCCCAAGCGGGGCTTATACGGCTAACCGGATTAGGCACACCATAACCATTAGTAATAACAATTACCTGGTGTTGTACTGTATTAGAAGGCGTACTGGTAAACGATACGGTGTGGGTCGTGCCGGGCGTAGCCCCAAATTCGTTTGGCGTAGCTGCAGCTTGAGTTGTTTGCCAGACCCCGCCTATCAAACTTTGCAATCCCCAGCTAACTGGGTACGAGGCTGCACCGGAAGATGAGTCGGCATCGGCTGAGGTAATAGTAAACGTTGTTGGTTCATTGCCGGCAGCATCACAGGTCGGACTACTAACACCCAAACCCGGAATAGTATTTGGAACGTCAACCTGAATCGTTATTGACCCGGGCACAACCGGACAGCCCCACGGGGCAGTACCGCTGTTCGCATTAATGACGGCGCCAGTAGTAACACAGCTCCAATCGGCACTGCCAAGACCGCCTGCCCCGCCATGAAATACATTAAGACTAGATTGTGGGCTATTAAATACGATAGTGGTTGAGGTAGTTGTGGGAGTAAACGTCCCGCCTGGAGGTGTGTATCTGAACTGCGGTTGAACGGTACTAAACCAATAACGACTGTTGGCGTTAAAAGGAGCAACAAGTTCAGTAGTGGCCGGTCCGGTAACAGTGCCACTAGAGGGCGTTATGGGATAAATGTACGTGTAGTGTCCAGATAATGCCACCGCAGCAGTCAGCGTACTATCGGTTGGAATAGAAGGCGGCCCGGGATAGGCTGTTCCGTTTGGCGGTTGATTAATCAGTGACTTACACACGAACACCATTGAATTTATTTGAAAGGTTAACGGGCCCGAGCCATAGGCAACACTTATTGGTGCCGCTTGAGCATCAACATTGGGGTTACCGGCTGGTGATATCCAGCTTATTATCTGATACTGCGGACCGGGCGCACCACAAGTTGCGTTATAGTTGGTTATAAGCGTGCGAATATTGGACGGAATATTAGCCGGCGTTAGGGCGCTGGCCCGGCGCCCGCCCATTATCACCATAGCAAGCAGAGATAATGTTGCTAGACTGATGAGTTTAGTGACATTTTTGGTAGCGTGTTTCATTTTGGATTACCCAGCAGCTGAACCTGGCTCTGCTCCTGCTTTATACCTTTTTCCATGAAGACAATATCGCCCTGAAGCGTAGTCATATTTTTGGTAAGACCCAAGCTTTTACTATAGCCCGTTTTAGTACTATAAACTTTTTGGAGTTGGGCAAGATCTGTGTGGGCACTACGAGAGTCAGTAATATTGATATCACTAATTACTGCTACGTACATACAGTTAGCATCCTGTTGATAGCCAGGAATAGCCCTGATTTGAGTGGCAATTTTTTGTAATGCCTCGAATTTGCTGGGGTCAAAGTTAGCAGCCGCTTGTTTTAAGATAGTTGATGAACATTTGGCAGTATTTACTGCAACTGACTTTTTATGGCTATGACGCCACCAGATTACCCCTGCTCCAGCTATAATAATGACAACTATTAATATGAATCCGGTTGCTTTGAAAGGGACTTTGCGGTGGAACGACGCCGTTACAATTGCATTCTTATCTGGTTCCTGGCCAGTATTATTCATAGTCACGTTTCATTTACGTTTCATTATAGTATAAAGCTTACGTTTTTAAACCACCCTACGCTCCGAAAACGTTAAAGTGCCGGCTGAGTCGTTGTTTACTCTAAGAGGAATATGCCTACAGCACCGGAGGTAAACCGGTAAAGTAATCAAAACTGTTCAGTAAACTAGTGGTGGACGGCTGGCCCATATAACTTTCCGGGCCGTTTATTATTACCTCGCCCGCACAGGTTAGATGAGCCGGGGCTGGACAGTTAGGGTTAGAGCCGTCATACGGATTCTCACCTAGGGTAGCCTGTTTGACGTCACCATACGTTCGCAGCCAATCAATATGCTGGGCCACTAATGATCCATGGACTATCAACTGCTGCCCGCAGCCCGTTTGGAAACTAGCTTTAGATAAATCGCTTGGTTTGTAGGCTGTTGAGCCGTTTATGCAGGTACTGATAATGCCTGTGCCCGGACCGTTTGGTTCGGCCACATAGGTACCATCCAGTTGGGTCACACCCTGGTCAATATAAATATTGCCCTGAACAATAAAGGTGGCCGATGGTATATCAGCAACGCTATTCCAGGCCGTACCCGTATCGTAAATAATATTATTCTTGATTACCAGATTGCCCTTTATATAGATAGAGAAGTGTTGCTTGACGGCTACGGTTCCACCGTTCGTAATCAAGCCGCCGGCATTATAGTTAGTAATGCCAGACCAGCCTGCTAGTGGGTCGCTCACCGCAGTTCCGGTCGTAACCATCGGATAGGCTGATATGCAGTTATTGTTGCTAAAACTGCCCGGTGAACCGATGCCAACATTGGCAAAACTGAGACCAGTCGGCCGTGTCGGCGATGAAGTTCGAAGTTCGGCACTATTAAAGTTACTTATGTTGCCGAGCGCGAAGGCTGCTAACTGATCACCCGCCCCTAGACCAGCGCTATTTAAAGCAGTGGTGATACTTCCATCTGTAGTGCTACAACCAGGCGCAAACCCCCCGCCAGCAAAGGCGTCGCCGCCATAAATGCCTAGGTAAGGCGTGGTGGTTGGAATGACGGTAAATTGACCCGTGCAAGGTGGAGATGAGCCAAGCGTTGAGACATACTGCCAATTAACAGTATAGGTGCCTGGCGGTACTCCAGTAGCGGATGACGTCAGCGTGTCTGATTCTCCGCCTAATATCGGCGCTTGGGATTCGGTGTAACTAAAGCTAGGCGAGACAGAGACATTAAAGTTGGCTGGCGGGTTCGCTGCGCCGGCGTAGGTAGCAGTCAGTACGACCTGAAACGGATCACCAGGTGTCACCTGGGTTGGAATAGTCGACAGACCGCCGCAGGCAGGAGGCAGGCTGCAAGGCGGGAAAACCAGCGTGGCAGCTCTTGAAATTGTACCAACCGCGCCGGCCGCAGTAATACCGAGCGTAGAAGTATGTATCACATAGGCTAATAATGGGTTATAGCCGCCGGGTAGAGTGGTCATATTGTAGTTGTGTGATAGCTCAGGACTGGTACCTCCCCACGGTGTTGGCATATTACCGGAGGTAATGCTTACCGTGTCTGTAGCATCCCGAATAATGTATTGAACGTTGTAGTTGGCATTGTTAGTTCCGTCATAATCCGGGTCGCCGGAATGTACCGTGAAGCCGGGTTTACCAGTGCCAAACAGATTACAGTCGTATGTGATGGAGATTTCTGGTGGTTTGTCTGGATTCGTAGACGGCGTGCAAGGTCCCCAGGTATTACTGGTTGCCTGAACATTGCGCGGTACTCCATAGCCATCGGTATTGGCTACAATCCTGTGCATGGTTGTATCTGAAGGTGTAGCCTTAAAAGGCACATTATGGGTGACAACTGTTCCCCCAAACTCAACCGCCGTTGTTCCGGAATTCACCGGTCCATTAGTCCAGGTGGCTCCGCCGTCAGTGGAGTTTTGTAGTTGCCAATCAACGGAATAGACATTGGCCAGTCCCGGCGGCACAGCGTCTGCGTCACCAGAAGTAACCTGGAAAGTTGTAGGCTCACTGTTGCCATCACAAGCCGCGGCCACTTTTAGGGTAGGTGCGGTGTCTGGTGCAATCGTAACGTTTACGGTCACATCAATCGTGACCTGCGGACAGGCGGCAAAGTTGGTTGCGCTTCCCGGATTAATGGGAGTGGGGTCGCTGGCCGGTCTGGTGCAATCATAAGTGGGGGCTACTACCCTGGTGTTAATACCTTCAAACGTAACCCTAATGGTGTAAGAAGTGTTTGTTTTAAATCCGCCAGGATTATTGTAGTTAAAGGGCATATCGTTGGCATCCCGATCATACCTCCCTACTTGGTTATAAGGTGTAAAATTCAACGCCGCGGGAGTTTTGCCTGCCAGCCCCGTAACGTTAGTTGCCGGGTTAAAAGGCGCACTGGCTGCCGAAATGTGCGTTTGGTAGCCAGACACCACGCTGCTGCTAAAGCAGACTGCGCCGGCATAGTGAAGATTCATCGGTATGGTGGTGGTGCCGTAAGGAACGGTAACGTTACCGGCCGAGGCGGCGTTGCCCGATGGCGAAATCCACTGTACTAAAGCGGGGCTAAAGCTTCTAGTGTCGCAGGTTTCAAGATACGTCTTCCAGACGGCCGGAATGCTGGTAGCCGGCGGATCCGGTATCAGGGTGAGCGCTTTAGCCGGTTTAACATGGACGATGCCGAATAAGACCAGCCAACAAGCCACTGCACCAAAAATTAGTCCAAGGTTCTTTGTAGTGGTTCGGGTATACGTCATGGTTTTTGCACCGTTTCTGAGGGTATTACCCCGCCGCTTGGATTGAGCTGTTGTTGTTTTACAAAATCAATCTGTGATTGCAATTTATCTAAGGCTACTTGGCCCTTATAAAATGGCCCGACATTCAGATGGTCCCCCTTCGGGTCAATAGCCTCTAACCTGTTCAAGTTAGCCTGTGCGCTACTGCTATCGCTTATGTTCGTATAATAGGTGGCTACTATGTAGAGACAATTCACATCTTTATCGTTGCCAGGCGTAACTTTTATTCGATTAGTGAGTTGTTGTAGTTGTTCAATCTTACTTTGGTCAAAATCGGCACTTGCCTGTTGCAGAACAGGGGCGGGACAGGCTCGGTTATCTACTATCGTAGTTTGTGTATGGTGATGCCAGCCCCAAATACCAATGCCCATAATCACTACCACCGCTAACACTCCCACCGTTAACTCAATCTTTTTGTGCGGGGAAACGGTCACAGCAGTCACTTTGTTTGCTTCAGCATCGGCCTTCTTCATAACTACCACCTAAGTATAGTATAAAGCTCATGCTTTTAAACCACTCCGATACGACCAGTCTTTAATATCTAGAAGCAAGCAACTACTTATTGCTTAAGCAACCAGTAGCACCTGTTCGTTTGCCCCCACGGGCGGGGGCAGTATTACGCTTGTGTCAATCTGTTATTTTCCGTTTATAGTGGTACCTACCTTTATATAAATAGGGAGTAGGAGGGTTTGGCAAAATGAAATTACTACAAGTACCAAAAATAACCTACAAACAAAGAGAAATACTAGATCTTCTATATACACATAGATTCTTAACGAGAATACAAATACAAACTTTACTAAAGCATAAAGATAAGAAAACTATTAACTTATGGCTTAAAGACCTCAGAGCTAAAGATTACATTAACTGGATATACAATAAAGATCACTTTGCTGAGAAGACTAAGCCAGCTATCTATTATCTCGGTAGTAATGGCATACGCCACTTCCACAACTTCGATTTCTATCCAGCTACAGACCTGGATACGCGCTACCGTGAACACGAACGCAGCCAAACCTTTATTGACCGCAGCCTTCTAATTGCAGATTGTTGTATCGATCTAGCTGACGAACGAAACGGCAGCTACTACATGAAAACCCGTTATTACTACGAAACCGAAGCTGACTACCGCAATGATCAATACTATGGCTTTATGGCTGAGTGTGAACTGATTCAGCCGCAGTTGTGCTTCCACCAGTCACCGGATGACTCAGATGATGAGTATGGCGATCCCGATACGGTAGAAAAGAGCTACCTGCTGGAGATCTTTGACGCTACCTTGCCCCGTTATAGGCTACGTCATAGACTGAAGCAGTACGTTGAATACCTTGATGAGGAACTTGGCGAGTGGGATGCCAAAACCTATGGCGACCCGCCACCGACTATTCTATTAGTTTGTACAACACTTACAGATTTGATTTACGCCAAGCGCCGAACCAGAGGGCTTATGGCAGACATCTGGGAATATGATGACGAAGACCGACCACATGTACGGTTTACGACTATAGATAAGTTGAAGGAGTATGGAGTTTTAGCAGAGAAGATTTGGGAGGAAGCCTATAGCAATCCCAAATCAAAATGACGCAAATGAGTAACGGAACTGGCGTTTGGCGACGAAGTCGCTGAACGCTTCTTTTGTTTCTTCAAATGTGTTTTGTTGGATATTGGCTACTGCTTGTTTGG